>JACLAB010008502.1_pt1 | contig 10091 bp, 6 predicted proteins | sample 8027921 | NCBI WGS metagenome assembly JACLAB01 (sample SAMN15725117, study PRJNA655200) | protist metagenome | isolation source: fluorescence activated cell sorting (FACS) single amplified genomes of... | place: USA: West Boothbay Harbor, Gulf of Maine | collected 2000-07-19
TGTCGACGAATTCGATATCATGGCGAAAGCTGGTGGAGGTGAACGACCCGCGACTGGAGACGACGACGAGTGGGAAGATGTCGACGACGGTGCCGTGCGCGAATGGCCAGCCGTGAACGATAAAGATACGACGGAAGATGGCACGATCGCGCTTCGCGAAACAAGTGAGAATGCACCCATCCTTGAGCAGCTGCGTGGGTTGTATCGTTCGACAAAGGTGCGATACATCCCACGTCTCGCCGAAACGCTTGGAATTCTCGGCCGAATTCAACCTGATGCCACGGATGACTCTAGCGGCGACGCTCTCACACAAAATGAACGTTCGACCATGGTTAACGTCGCGGGTGAATTAAAGCAGAGTCTGCATGCACTCGTGCAGCGATGTGAAGCCCTACGCTTGATTCAAGAATCTGTCAAAAATTCAAATATCCCGAATGCGAATGCTCCGGAGCACGTGTTGTCAGCAGGACAAGAAGACGATGACGATGAAAGCGAGGAAGATATTGAGTCGAGACGAGGTGCATCACAACGCGCTATCGATGCGCTTCTCGCGAGGTCGTCGAAGCGTCGTCGAAGAAGTGCTGCCGAGAGTCGAGAGGCGGCAAAGAGCGCGAGCGAAAACGACGTCAACCGCCGCGCGCGCAAAATGCTTGCGAGCGAAATTAAGGCACACAACGACGACGTTTTAGCTACTATGGGACAAGACGTTTTTGAGGTTGAACGACAACGTCAGAACACCGCATCTGAGGCTTTAGCAAACGACTTGATTGAGGAGGAAATTGAGCGCCACAAACAGTTGACATCGCGCGGAAAAACGCCGCGAGACCGCATCGAAAATAGCTTAAAGAATATGCGGAATAGACGATAGAATTCTAGCACCTAGATCTAGATAATATGATATTAAATACACATGACACCCACCACGCTTACAAGCGCTCTATTGTTGCTTCTTGACGCTTGTCACGTGCCCGAGCTTCTTCTTGCGCTGCGTAAACATGTACGAATACAGCGAATAAAACAAGAATGGATACACGATCAACAAACCATTCAAAAACGTCACGTAATCAAATGCAAAGTTGAATGCATTTGGCATCGAAAACGAGTACATATTCGCCTTGCGTGCGAACGCCCGTGCGTCGTACATCAACTTCAGCTCCGCTCCGGCGCCGAGCGGATACAATGGAATAAAAATTGTATACCGTAACCAGTTCAACCACGACGGGCACTGGGAATACAACCCTAACGCATACGATGGGTACCTAACCACTTCTGTTAACGCCCATGCGATCACGAGCGCGGTCGCGGCGACGGTTCCGTGCAACGCGCCCACCGCATCGAGCGCGCACATCAACACGTGCGTGCGCCCGCACCACTGCATGAGCGCCGCCCCTACGGGACTTCGCGTGATTCCAAGCATCGAATGCGCGACTTCTGCGAACGAAGCGACTTGGAATGTCACCACAAAATCTCTCACGATGTCATACGGCGATGACTGTAGCTGCGCTCTGCCTCGCGCGCGCGTTGGTTGTTGGTGAAACTCCCACGCGTGTTGCGTGGCGTGCACAAGCACGTATGCCCATCCACAGGCTTGGATGACGTTATACGCAATCAAATATCGCTCTTTCATCGATCGTCGCGCCATATCTGTCGTCGCCGTCGTCCCACGTCGTCGTTCTGTGACGACGATATACCCTAACCGCTTGGTCGTCGTTTGTGGGCGTCAGCTGAATGGCCAAGATGAAAGGCGTGTAAACCAACCAAGATATATGGGCTTCAATGCTGCTAAATATATGGAAAACGTGTCCCTTGAGAACCTGCCTCGACTCGATTTTTGAGCCTATCCAATGGGAGAAATCGAGGGCGAAAGTCCCATTGAGTAGGATTGATTGTTTTTCGCCTATCCAATGGGACGAAACAGCGAAAGTGTTTGCGTGGCGAGGCGACGCGGTGGATTACCAGACCATCACAGCACGATCTCGAATCGTGGCATCGTCCGTTCGTCTGCAAAACATCGTCTCGGGACGCAGACGTTTCACCCATGGAATGTCTGGAAATGCCAAGACATGTATTTTTTTTATTTGCCAAGACGAGCGAACGACGGTTATTGCACGCTGGCTGACCTCACGCGCCGTCGAGGACGACGACGACGACGACGACGACGACGATGACGACGACGGCCGTGCACGAGATCACGTGATATGAATATATCGTCCGCCGACGCCATTGGACGCGCGCGCGGCGGACAATGACATCCAACGCACGACGACATCACGCCACTAGTAATCCAACCGTCCCCAACCACATCGCGTGGAGACCACGGATCGTCACAGCGCGTCGTGCGTGATGGGTTGTGCGTATACATAGACACACACTCACACATCCAGATCACCGCGAGGTCGCGAAACACACCGATTCACGCCCACCGATCGTCGTGCGTGCGTGCGTCGTCGTCGCCATGCCGCGTCGCTTTCACGAAACCAACGACCGCGACCAGGACGACGACGACGATGACGAGGCGCGGTTGATGACGGCACCTACGAGCACGACGACACCGACACCTCAGAGGAGGGAAATATACACCACAGGTGATGCGTCGTCGACCTCAACTCGCGTGGTGAAGCTGGCGATTGAAGGCATGACGTGCGGGGCGTGCACGTCGGGTGTCGAACGCGCGTTGCGGGACGCCGCGGGAGTGACGAGCGCGAGCGTGAGTTTAGTTCCCGAAGGCGTGGCGTTGGTGACGTTTGATCCACAGCGCACTGGACCGAGAGATTTGATTGATGCCGTAGAAGATATCGGGTTCGGTGCCGCCATACATCGAAGTGTGAGTGGAGAAGGAGAGACAGGCGCAAGGGCACGTTCGGCGCCCAAGCGCGAAGCGGAGCAGTACAGAGAAGAACTTAAGCTTAGCGTCGCACTCACGGCGCCGATTGTGCTTATCAACCTCATCGTGGTGAGAATTTGGAATCCCAAGGTGATGAATGATTTATCGTTCTGGGTGCTCGTTAAGCTCGCGCTCGCCACGCGCGTGCAGTTTGGCGTGGGTATGCGTTTTCATCGCGGTGCCTACATGGCGCTCAAGCGAGGGGCTAGTAACATGGATGTGCTGATTTCCCTAGGCACGAACGTGGCGTATACAGTGAGTGTGTTTAGTATTTTACATAGTATTTTCATGGGTTCGATGTTTGCCCAGGATTACTTTGACACGAGCTCGATGTTGATTACGTTCATCTTGATTGGTAAATATCTCGAGACGACGGCTCGCGGTAAAACGAGCGAGGCGATTACAAAGCTACTCGATCTTACACCGCGTCATGCGTTGATGCTGACACCCATAAACGGTCAACCGGATGAATATACCGAGAAAACGATCGCCACAGAGTTGATTCACATTGGAGATTTGTTAAAGGTGCTTCCGGGCGCGCGTGTTCCGGCAGATGGCGTCGTCGTCAAAGGCGAAGCACACGTAGACGAGTCCATGGTTACCGGGGAAACGATGCCAGTGACACGCAAGGTCAACGCCCGAGTGATGGGTGGTACAATCAACGAGGGAAGTTCATTCATCATGCGTGCTGATAAGATTGGTGGCGACTCAACGTTGTATCAAATTGTGCAACTTGTTGAAAACGCGCAACTCGTCAAGGCGCCGATTCAAGCCTTTGCGGATAGAGTTTCGAGCATCTTTGTTCCAGTCGTCATAGTCTTAGCCACCGTTACCTTTCTATCCTGGGTCATTGCGGGCTTGACAAACTCAATTCCCGATGCTTGGGTCCCAGCAAACGAAAGCAAAGGATTATTTGCAATGATGTTTGGCATCTCTGTGCTTGTCACAGCGTGCCCGTGCGCGCTCGGATTGGCGACGCCGACGGCAATCATGGTTGGAACTAGCGTAGCTGCGACGAATGGGATCTTAATCAAAGGCGCCGACGCCCTCGAACGTGCGGGAAACTTGGACGTCGTGGTTTTCGACAAGACGGGAACGCTCACAACTGGTTCGCCAACTGTCGTTGCGTTTAAATCCGCGCAACTGGCGTTACTCGAACGCGTCATCAGTTTGACCGTTCTCGTGGAGAAGGAAAGCGAGCATCCGATTGCCAAAGCAGTCCGTGATTACGCACGTCGTCAGAGTCCAGCTGAGATTCCCGCATCTTCGCGAGGTGAGGTTGAAAACATTCCTGGACAAGGCGTGCGTTGCGTCGTCAATGGAAAACTCATCGCGTTGGGGAACGCCAGGCTCATGACTGCGCTGGTAGTCGCTTCAAAATCTACTGTGATTTCGGAATTTCAAACCTTACATGAAGACAAAGGTAACACAGTGATATTCGTCAGCATCGATGGTATCATAGAAGGAGCATTTGCAGTTTCAGACGAGTTGAAGCCCGACGCCGCGACAGCTGTCGCAGCGTTGAAGGAGCGCGGCATCGAAAGCATCATGGTGACTGGTGATAATTGGAAAACTGCACGCTCGGTTGCAGCGGCGTGTGGAATCACGCGAGTTCATGCCGAAGCATCACCTGAAGAGAAGGCGAAAATCATCAAGGATTTGCAATCTCAAGCATCGCCGCGCTCGGCGAATACGTTTATTCAAACCGTGGTGGCGATGATCGGCGACGGCATCAATGACGCGCCATCTTTGGCATCTGCAGATGTCGCCATGGCTATCGGTGCGGGAACTGATATCGCCATCGAGGCTGCTGATTTTGTGCTCATGCATGCTGATTTATATACCGTTGTCAATGCCGTGGATATCTCACGAAAAACATTCGGGCAGATACGACAAAATTATATTTGGGCGCTAGGGTATAACTCGGTTACTATTCCACTCGCTGCCGGCGTGTTTTACCCAAGCATCCAAGTCCCACCGTGGTTGGCGAGCATATTGATGGCGTTTAGTAGTATATCTGTCGTCCTAGCATCGCTTTCGTTGACAAAGAAGTGCTCAAGTGCAAATTTAGGACGCGGAGTTGGTCACGGCTCGACGCACGTGTCGATGACGGGGGTGAAAGTGATTCAGAACTAGCAGAGGAGGTTTTCACAGTCGTAGTAAAGTAGTACATAGTAGAAGCTGTATATTAAACAAGACAATAGTAGATGCGCGCACGTGCAAAGTCTCACGCGTCGTCACCATTCACAGGCTGGACATCGGGAGCTTTCTTACCGCCGCTCCCATCGCGCCGAGCGCGCGCTTTCGCGCGCGCGGACGCCGTCTTGGCCTTCTTCTTGGGCACTTTCAAATCAAGCAAGCCCCCGGGTGGGGTGATTTCCATCGTACGCGCTGCCGCGTTTACCACTGGTACGATGTCCTTCACGAATGGCACGTACACGAAAAATTCCACCGTTTCACCCTTGTCGTTCACCTCCGCCGGCAAGCCAACCTTGAGCAAGTCTTGCGTTCCGGCGCCTCGCACGACATCTTCCACGACACCTACGACAGCACCCGTGCTTTGCTCAATCACTGTCATACCCTCCAATTCTTGCGCGTAAAACTCGTCGTCACCATCACCATTCGCCCCGTCGTCGTCTCGCAGCGACTCTCGATCAGTCGTGGACACGTACAAGCGCGTCCCGATGAGCGCTTCGGCGGCGTTTCTATCGTCGCACCCCGCCAATTTCACAATCACATCTGTTCGACCTTTACTCGTCACCCACCGCCCAGAACGTACTTTAACCGCACGAACATCCCCTACTGGTGCGTCGAACCCCGTCTTTGTCTTCCCTTGCGCCTGAAGTTCCACGCGCAACGTCGAACCGGTGCGCATAAAGCGCTCCTCGATGAAATCCGTCGTCGGCGTCACGCGCACTTCACCTCGTAAACTATGCGCGGCGACGATCGCACCAACCTGCACTAAATCATCCGCACTCACCCCATCGTCCGTCGCTCCGGCGTTCGTCCCCCCACCCCTCGTCCTCCTCCTCGTCGTCGTCGGTCGTGTCGCTTGTTGAAAGTTTCTCCTCGAGACGCTCGTCGTCCCGCGACGTCGACTCGGACCCCGTCCCACCGTCGTCGTCGCCGTCGTCGTCGTCGTCGCCGTCACCATCATCCCCACCGTGGCGCGCGTGTGCGTCTCTGCCCCCGCGTCGCCGTGGAGTGACGCGTGTGACACACCACCGCCGCCGCCGCCGCCACTGTGCGACGCGCACCAATCGCCATGTCGCGCGATGCCGACGACGGGGACGATCGGCCGTCGTCCTTGGTGTTCCTGCCATCGCGTAAACCCACGAGCGGGGTCGCGGGCGCGCACGCCAAGCGCGAGAGAGACGCCGAGCGCCACGCGCGCACCGCCGGGGCGTCGCACACCAAGCTCAGTAAGAGTCAAAAGCGCAAGTTGGCCAAGATTGCTGAAGAAGCGAAGAAACGACACGAACGGGAGGGCGTGATTGAGAGTTTACGCGCAAATGCGGCGAATGAGACGACGTTATCGTTGATGCGATCGACGACGAGCTTGGGGGCGAGAGAAACTGCGAGAGAGAAGTTGAGGAGGGCGTTAAAGGCGGAACGCGCTGGGGTGACGTTGGAGGAGTTGAAGGATGCGCGGTTGACGAAACGACCCAAGGCGACGACGGTTGATGCGAACGATGATGATGACGACGATGACGACGAAGGTGACGATGATGATGATGTGTTCGATGCAAAGAAACCGACATTCATGCAAGGGAACGCGGCTGGTCGTGTGGAAGACGAAGAGACTGACGACGACAACGCCGAAGCCAAAGCCGAAGGCGACGCGTTGACGCGCGCCGCGATTGAAGCCGCGGAAGCGGCGGGTATGCACTCATTAGATGACGCAACGCGAGAGTTAGTTAAAGTTTTACGTGCGCGCGCACAGGTGACCGATAAAGATGATAACGCACCGACGTCAACGTCTTACAAAGGCTTGCACCATGAAGTCTTTAAAGGTTGTTCATTTGTCGTTCCAGTGCAGCGCACGGAGGCGATTCAAGCCACGCGCGAGGGGTTGCCGATAATCCAAGAGGAGCACGAGATCGTGGATGCAATTAATACCAATCCAGTGACGGTGATTTGCGGTGCTACGGGGTGTGGTAAGACGACACAGGTGCCACAATTTTTGTACGAAGCGGGATACGGAGACGCCGACTGCGTGAGTCATCCAGGCGCCGTCGCGGTGACGCAGCCAAGACGCGTGGCGGTGACATCCACGGCAAGACGTGTGGCAGAAGAACTCAACGTCCCATTAGGTGGCGACGTGGGGTATCAAATCCGTTACGACAAGAACGTTGGTGATAATCCTCGCGTGAAATTCATGACAGATGGCATCTTGCTTCGCGAAGTGCAGACTGACTTTTTGTTGCGCCGATACTCGGTGGTGATTATCGACGAAGCGCACGAGCGTAGCGTTAACACGGATATTTTGCTCGGTCTTCTATCGCGCATTGTCCCATTGAGAGCGGCACTTGCGGCCGAAGGTCAGGCGGTGACGCCGCTTCGTTTAGTTGTCATGTCGGCGACGTTGCGCGTCGAAGAATTCGTAGCGAATAAAAAATTGTGTCCAACGCCTCCGGCGTTGTTGCAAGTGGCTACGAGACAGTTCCCTGTTACCGTGCACTTTTCAAGGAGAACTGAACACGCGGATTATGTCGCTGCGGCGACGAAAAAAGTCCTTGCGATCCATCGCAAGTTGCCTCCCGGTGGTATTCTTGTGTTTCTCACGGGGCAAAAAGAAGTGGAGGCGATGTGTCGAAAGCTTCGTCAAGCGTATCCGCTTCATGGTAAAGCCACCGCGGGTGACGGGACGTCGTCCGAAAGTGATGACGACGACGACAACGGCGAAGATAATGGCAACGAATCAGGTGGCGAGATGGACACATATGATGTCGACGCAATTGATGCCGCTGGGGAAGACGTTGGCGACGACGACGTTGATTTTGACGGCGAAGATGACATGTCTGACGTTGCGAGTGATATCAGCGAAGAAGACGAAGTACAAGTCATGGGTGGTGAAGGTGTTGGCGAAGAAGAAGCTGCAGAAGCGGAAGCCGCGTGGACGCGGGCAAATATGCCATCGGCGGCGCTCTCTTCAAAAGATGGTGGTAAACCAGCAGACGCTGGTCCGGGTGGTTTGAATGTGCTTCCGCTGTATGCGCTGCTACCGCAAGCTTTACAACAGCGCGTGTTTGCTCCAGCCCCTGACGGGTCTCGAATGGTGATTGTTGCTACAAATGTCGCTGAAACTTCCTTAACGATCCCTGGTGTTCGATACGTCATCGATGCTGGACGCGCAAAGGAGCGCGTATACGAACGCGACAGCGGTTTGTCTCGCTTCACCGTGGGATGGGTCAGTAAAGCCAGTGCCGATCAACGCGCTGGTCGTGCGGGCCGTACTAGTCCTGGGCACTGTTACAGACTTTTTAGCAGCGCGCACTTCGTGGATGAGATGAAACCACACGCTGACCCGCAAATCTTGGGCGTTCCCGTCGAAGGTGTGGTGTTGCAAATGCGCGCCATGGGCATTGACAAGGTGATAAACTTTCCATTTATATCACCTCCAGAGAAAACTTCCCTCATGGCGGCGGAGAAGACGCTGCAGATATTAGGCGCCGTCGAGCGTGGACGCGGAGGTGACGATGTCGGCCCGCTCACTGCACTCGGTCGAGCGATGGCGGTGTTACCGATTAGCCCGAGACATTCGCGCATGTTGTTTGCCGCGGCGCAAAGCGTCGTTCCGGGATGTTTATCTCCCGCCATCGCTATCGCAGCGGCATTGAGTATGGACAGTCCATTCTTACGAAACACCACCGAAGTCGAAGACGAAAACAACACGAATGCCAAGGGTCCGCCCCCGCACGTACGGTTTCATCATCCGCACAGCGACGCGCTCTCCGCCGCGCAAGCCGTGTTGGCGTATGACCAATGCAAAGGCGTGAAAGCCAAGGAAGAATTCTGCGCCAAAAACAGACTTCACGAGAAAACAATGCGAGAAATGTCCGATTTACGTCGACAGCTTCAGCGCATGATCGTATCTCTCGCCAACGCCCAAAAGATACCCGGATTACCTCAAGGCGCGATTGAGGCGCTCGACGACGATTTCGCGGCGACGACGGCGTTGCCACCCGGAGGCGAAGTAGAGATTGCGTTACGACAGGCACTTTGTGCGGGATGGGCCGACCGAATCGCGCGTCGCGCGAAACAGAAAGAGATGGAACAACACATGCGAAACTCTGAAGATAAAGGTGAAGGTAAGCAATCCAAAGCGACGCGTTACGTCCCGGCGCTTCTCGACGTGCCGGTGTTTTTACATCCGACGTCGTCTTTACATCGAACGTCACCCGACTACGTGGTGTACACCGATTTGCTTCAGACCGAGAAACGTCCATATGTTGTCGGCGCAACGGCAATCGAGCCCGAGTGGCTCATCGATCACGCCAGTGCACTCGTAGACCGGGGTGCGATGTTGCGAGACCCCGCGCCTCGCTACGCTTCGAGCAAGGACAAAGTCGTCGGTTGGCTCGCCCCGGCGTTTGGTCCGCACCGATGGGAATTACCATTACATCCCATTGACGTGGAATCCGTTGATATCAAATGTGCCGTATTTGCCTCGGCGCTTTTATCGGGCACGGTATCCGCCCCCATGCAAGATTTACGCGAAAAACTCGCCGCCAAACCGCTCTTGGCGTCGCGCCCCGAAGGCAAGACGCAGATGCGCGTGGTGGACTTACTCGGCGCTTTGAAGCGCTACGACGGTGGTATATGCACCCGTGCGCAGTTGCGTGCGATGTGGGCGAAACATCCGAGGTATCTATTCAACGAATTAAAGGCTTGGATGAAAACAGGCAAGGCGTACGCGCTCGAAAGCGTGTGGACGAGCGTCGTCAGAGGCGCGTCGGAACCAGAACTCTCGAGAAAATCCAAGAAGGATGCGGGCAAGAATACAAAGATATAATACACTTAGTCATAGTAGTTTGTTAGATAACGCACACGTAGCATAGGTAGGCTTAGTATGCAAGTACGCTCTCGACAGACAGCTGCGCGGCGCGTTGAAAAACGTGCGTTTGAGGGGGAACACGTGTTAGGGCGCGGTTTAAAAATAGAAGAGAATCTTTGACTTGTGATGGTGTCTCGAGACACCAGTTTA
>JACLAB010010658.1_pt1 | contig 10090 bp, 9 predicted proteins | sample 8027921 | NCBI WGS metagenome assembly JACLAB01 (sample SAMN15725117, study PRJNA655200) | protist metagenome | isolation source: fluorescence activated cell sorting (FACS) single amplified genomes of... | place: USA: West Boothbay Harbor, Gulf of Maine | collected 2000-07-19
TCATCGTTGAATCTGCAGGGCAACTCTTTCAGCGGATCGATTCCGCCCGCTCTCGGCTCAGTGAATAAGTTGGTGAGTGTGGACGTTAGCAGCAACAAATTTACCGGTTCGATCCCATCCAGCATGATTTCTTTAACAAGGCTTACGTACCTGGACTTATCCAGCAATGCTCTAACGGGTCGAGTGGACTTGTGTGCGCTAACATCTAGCCTATCGCTGTTTGATGTGCGAGGCGATGGCGCCCTCACATGCTTCCTAGATTGCTGGGGCAGCGGTACTGCACTGAAGCGAGATTCTCATTTACTAGCGTGTGCGTCTCCTACAGGACAACCTACTGGCCAGCCATCAAACCAGCCTACTGGGCAGCCATCCACACACCCCAGTGCCCAGCCTTCGATTCAACCTAGTAGCCAACCCACCGGACTGCCCACGAGTATTCCTACTCATCCCTCGGGCCAGCCGACTGGCCAACCGACTGGCCAGCCTTCCAGACAGCCATCAGGACAGCCCTCGCGGCAGCCTAGTAGTCGGCCTACTGGACAGCCCAGTGGCCAACCTACCAAATCGCCTTCGAGTCAACCAACCACCACTCCCACTAGCCAACCCACTTTTGAACCATCTAGTGCACCTTCCCGTCAACCCTCCGCACAGCCCTCCTCGTGGCCTAGCAGCGCCCCCACCTCCGTTCCATCTATGGTCAAGGTAGTTTCTATCGATATGGCGATGAGTATGGTGGTCAGCGGCTGCTCCATCACCCAGTGGAACTCTAATTCCAACTACACGGATGCCTTCAAAGCAGCAGTAGCCGACAGCTGTGGGACTGTCGACATCACGCGAAACAATATAATCAACGTCGTAGCGAAGGACTCCCACACGGGGCTCAGTGCCCGGAAAAGGAGGCTGCAGAGGATCCGAGTGACAGATGTCATAGAGAATAAAGCAGACGATGCGGATAATACCACAGGTTCTATGGGTACTGCAGATACTACGGGTGCTTCAGGTTCCGCTAATACCATCAATTCTGGCAGTACTGTCATTGGTTCTGAAATCGAGGGTACTGGTGCTAATACTGATAAGGTGGCAGAGGAGGTGTACTACGACGAGCACGACTTCGCCCTGTACAAAGATCGGCGACTGCAGACCACCCCAACAGGAGGCGGTACGGGCATTCCTGGGCTGGACATCACCTACCAGATCAAGTCCAGTGGCAGGGGTCTGACTGCGGATGATGTAGTCAAGAAGTTAAAGTCCAATGTGGGCAAAGGTGTCTTTGATGAAAACTTGAGGACGGAGAGTAAGAAGAGGGGGGCTGCAGGACTGCAAGCGGCCATCATTACAAAATTTGTGGTCTTGAACGAGAATGTAACAGATTCCACTCCGAAAGCGGCTGGGGTACTCAATGCTGCAGAGATCTCTGGGATCACTTCTGGCGTGATCGGGTGCATAGCACTATGCCTGGCCATCATGTTCTACTGCAGGAAAAAGGGCGCTAGTGAGGAGTTTGATAACTCTAATTATGAGGACGATGAGTACAACGGCAGTGGGGTTTCTGACAATGGATATTCGAACCCTCTCCATCACCACCACTCCAGAGGGGATGTTGAATCTCCTACCAAGCAAGTAGTGGAGCCAGGGGTTACCGTGACCAGAAAGGACTCTTTTGTGAGTACGATAGGCACCGGGGTCGCGGGGCGGGGGTCTAAAATCGAAAAAAAAAAAACGTCGGATTTGGGCGAAGAGTCAGAAGAAGAGTCAGATGAAAGTGAGGAGGACATGAACATCTTCTCCTACCTCAGCAAAGTATCTGCAACCTCCCCTGCGGAGCTCAACGCCGCTAATTTGCAACAGAAGCCCTCAGCCTCAATCCAGCAGCTACAGCAGCAGCAGCAGCCAGTGTCAGTACGTACAGCGAGCGAACGCCGCATATCCCGTCGAGCCTCTCTCACCAAGTCAAGTCGATCTAACAATACCGATAGAAGCTCATCCTTCGGACTGGGGGACATGGCCCGGCAGCAGGAACACTATAAAGACCTCGGTGAGGACTACGCTTCCATATTCAATACCCCCAAGCAAGGTGCATCGGGTATGGGAGATACGGAGGGGGCAGAGGAGGGGATGGTATTCCAGAATCCCCTAGGTGCCACGCCAACCTCCCGCAGAGTCAGTCTGAATATGTCAGCCAAGGCCGCTCGACAGGTGGCTCTTGACAGAGAAGCTGCTACCTCAGCTCCCTTGAGTGCAAGCCGAAAGAGGCTACAGAGTAAAAGGGGGTCTGCACTAGTTCTGCATGACACGACTGACGAAGATGTTCGGTTCCCAATGACTGACCAATACGATTATGTTAATGTTGGGGAAGGTACAGATCAGCATTCGACATCCAATCCCATGCACCAGGACGTCAAGGTCGTGGAAGTGCCTCGCTCAGAGCACTTCAAAAACGTGCGGAAACGCTTTTCTATGCTTTCCAAGGCAAACATGAAGCAAGAAATCAAACCGAAACAAAACATCCCAACCCAAATACGCCTGGCAACTGCAGGCGGAGGCAGACCAATCATGAGCAACAACCACAACCAGCCTGGTCAGCAATATAGCAAGGGGAATAGCCGCAGTAACAGCCGCCCAGGCACTTGTGCACCCTCTGCACCAGGGACGATAAGTTCCACTTCTGCTAGAACCTATAGAGACAATAATGAATCCAAAGATTTAGATGGCGATATTTTACCGGTCACCCGGGGTCGACTTAGTCACCCAACGGCGACCGAAGACCTACACGGCCTGTGATTATCTACCGAGTACATCACAGCGTCAAAAAAAAGTGTGTGCGTGCAAGATTGTGGACACGCATATACGAGGAATAGTATTTCTATTTGATGTATAAAAATGAGCATTTTATGATTCATCTGCATTCATTGTTTACATATCCGCACTCTAAATAATATCTATATAAGTCTATCACCCCTCAGACCACTTTCTGCTCCTTGGGTCTGAGCACTCCTCCTATGAGTATCATATCGTCCGGCACATGGAACGCCCCATTGCCTTTGTCATCGATCTCATACCCCTCCTTCTCGTGCTCTTCCAGCACCGGCAGGTCTAGTTTCTGGTTTACAGCCGGTCTCGTGCTATCTCCTGATCCTAACCCTGTGTTTCCTAAACCTGTTTCTATATTTTCTGCCTTCTTCGCTGTCTTATTTTTCTGTTTCGCTGAGATGTACTCTTTTTCTTTCTGTCTCTGGCGCTTCACGCCTTCCTTTATGGCATCCTTCTTATCTTGCTCTGATTCCAACTCCCCTTCATCCATTCGCTCGCGTTTTTCTTTGTCCATCTTCGCCCTCTTGGCTTGTAGTGATTCGGCTTCCTTTAGCTTCTTGGCTTTCTGTGCGGCCACGCTATCTTCCACCGACTTGCGCACGGCAGCCTTGCTGGTTTTTTTTGTAAATCCGAACACTCCAAGTCTATTCAGTTCATCCAAACTAGCTTGTTCCACGTCTGAAGTACACGCGATCGGTGATTTCACGCGTACGCGCACCGCGCAGCTACTGGCAGCGGCTTTGTGAGCCTCTGCTTTTGCTTCCGATTCACCAGAGCCGTCTACATCGTAAGGAAGTACCTCCACCAGTTCGAGACTGGTGCCGCACTCCAGAGCCACCTCGGCGCTGTGTGTATTAATACCAGTATTCCTGCTATCACGACAATCCCCACCCTCGCTGTAGGTCTGATGAGTCCAGTAGTTGGGCTGAGAGCGGATCGATTCCAACATGAAGTTTCTGCGCTCAACTGTAGCAGAGCCGGCGAAGCGCTTGCTTACAGCGTCCAGCCAACTATTGGATTGCCCCTTTTTGAGCAGTAGATCCGCTAATTCTTGTTCAGTTGCAGTATCAGACTTGTCACTATCAGCTTCTGCTTCATCTGTTTTGTCTGAGTAGTGCGCTTCGTGGACTGTCCGCTTCACACCTTCTCTGCCCCACTTCTTGAATCGCCCAAGGAGTACCTGCCCTTCCCCTCCAGTATCCCCTGACGCCGCAATTGCGGAGCGAGTGAAGTTCTGGAAGAAACACAACTTGTACTGGTGCCCTGCTTGGTCCGCCTCCACACACTCCCGCTTCAGCACTTCATACTCCCGTTGCGGACCGTAGTCAACCCACCCACTGCCCACGGTGCCCGCGTCTAGATCTCTATCTCGCTGCAATATTGGCAATAATATATAAATGTAAGGGCCGATATAAGTATGATGATAGTCTGGGATGGTACTAATAAGTGATGTTTAAGAGATAAACCTTTAAAGACCTACCATACATCTACAGCACGTCAATAGTGAAGGTATCGAGATCGAGCCCTTTAGAGATCACGTAAAATACCAACTCACCTGTAACATGGCCTGCCGCAACTCCTCCTCATCCTGCATGCGACCTTTGATATACTCCACCTCTCTCTTTGCAGCAGCCACTCCACTTTCAAGGAGGCACATGTTGCGAGTGGGAGGAAGGTTCGAGTGCTTGCCTATTAGATAGTAGTCCCAGTACATCAGAGGGGCATACCATAGTAAGCGCATGAACTTCACAGGGCCCGCGCTGTAGGGGAATACATAGCGATCCATGACGCTGTTCAGGAAACTATACCTGTTATATTTGTTATATTTGTGATATTTTGGGTAAATTATTAGTATGATGCCTAGGTGCAATTGGAATGATACTTGCAACACAGACTTATAGCCCTCTAAAGTTAACTCATACCACGCACGAGGTGTAGTCGAAGAAATTGAGCACTTCATGCATCCGAGTGCCTGGAATGGCCATGTCGCCCGCGGTGGCGCACAGTGGCTTTAGCAAAGTTGGGTAGCTTCCACTGTTGTTGACCTGGATTTCCGCGTTGCACGTTTCGATGTGTGTCCATACGTACGTACTAGCGCTAGAGTAGAGGAAGTTTAGGAAGTAGAAGGGTATTGTAACGGGGATCACTGCTATGGCAAATACTTCCCCAAACGCTAGGCCCAGGTGTGTTGAGCCCCCATCGCCAAGGTTCTCGTATCTGTTGAAGAGCGTCTCCTTCCTCTGCTGGTGGGCGGTCCTTTTGCGGGACTTTATCCCGCCGGGACTATCTTGGAAGGTCCTGTAGTCCAGAATCCGAAACGTGGTAACGTGTGGTAAAGGGATTCGGCATGTATTGTTGGTTGATGACGTTCGAGGGACAATATCAGCATATTTGTTAGTTGACTGGATGTTCATGATACTTAAGTAGTGAACTATCAATTATCGGATGTAATACCGGTGACATAGAGATACATCCCTTTATCTAAAGTTCACTGTGATCACAAATACACGTACAGGTATTCGCCCACTGTAGTGAAGGCCCGGAGGGTTTCATCCGGAATCAGGTCCACGGCATCGCACAAAGACGTGCGCACGCGCTCTGTGCTGGACAGGGCACGCAGATACTCGCTGTCTTTTGCCGTGCGGGTGCGGATGTCAGTGCGCTTACGTGTCTTTTGCATGAAGCCAGCGGGGGCATTCCGCACAAATAATTCGTTGTCATCCATAAATCCCTCTTGGAAGTAATTGCATTTCTCTTCATATCCACTAATGCATTTGGCCTCTCTTTCTCTTAACAAAGTGAATTGTTGTGACGCTTGTTTAGCGGACTCCATCTTCATCCAATACCTCATCTTTAACCATATTTTCTCGACGGAACTCAAATCGGCTCTTAAAGCATCTTTCGTTCGAGATTCATGTGCTATTTTCCTTTTCAACACATTGATCATCTCTTCGCGTTTGCGAATTCCGGCTTGAATGTCTCGATGCCATTGCAAAGCAGCCATCTTCGCATCAGGTCCGTCCTCTCTCTCCGTTGGAAAGTTCTCGTTGCTAAAAGCATTATTTCTGACAGTTTCAGCAGCAGTCCTTAAACACAAGCAAAGAAGAGCAACAAAGCTCAACAGTACGCAAGTAATGCGTATTATCATCTTAAGTTGGTGGTGAACTGAACTAAAGAAGTTTTTGCAAAAAAAAATGCGATTTCCAGAAGATTATATCTATGATTCCCAGGAGAGCATTCTACCGCACTCGAGAATATGCACAGATTGCTTATGATTCTATGCGTTGCAATAGCGCTGGGTCTTGCAGTGGAGAATGATGATTATTGCGACACAGGGAACGATGAAATGGGCTCAAGCGCTTGTTCCGGCAGAAGTAAGAAAAAGTTTATCTGTACGGGCAGCGAGTATGTGAAACAAGAAATATTCCTGTCTAGGGTACACGACGGGGTCTGTGATTGTTGCTCTGGGGCGGACGAGGTCGGGGGCCTTGTTGAATGTCCCAATACATGCGCGGAATTAGAGAAGTCAGAGAAGGAGAGAATTGCGAGGGAAAAGCAGGTTCGCCTTGTAGGATTAGAAAAGAAAGTTATTGCGGTAGCCAGTGGAAAGGCAGCGTTACAGGAGATGAGGAACAGCATAAGCACAAACGCCCAAATGGGGGCAAAATTTGACAGCAAAATTGCCGCACTCGAGGAAGAACTGAAGGACGAGGAGACCATGACGAAGTTAACCTTAGACGCCAAAGTGAAGGAGGCTGAGATGATCTATCTAAACGCGGTAAGGAGCAGCTTTCAGGAAGTACCCGTCACCATTCTGCAAAAGATGATTTCATCCATTGTGTACCGTGGCAAGGAAGAAGTGGCAGAAGTTGTATTGAAGGCGGCCGAAGGGCTGTACGAGGGTCCTGGGGAAAGTGCGGATGACACTCAGGTGCTCATGCTCAGCATGGAGACCCCCGAGGACACGGATGTTACCGTCGGCTTGTTCGTGGTGAACCCTGAAGGGCAAATGGTCCGTCCAGTAGAGCACCCACGTACGTTAATATAGGAGTATAAATGCTGTATAAATGCTGCTATCATGATACATGTGTGCAGTACAACCATTAAACTAATGCACCCTCTATCTATTATTGCATCATCAGACCCCAACTCCGAGGTTGGTGCGGACATATTCGAAAACGTGCTCCTGCGGCAGGACTCCTTAGACCTCATGACGGAAGGTATGTGTATAGCACGTTTCTCTGGAGGACTTTCGATCTGCTCGATTTGGGTAGTAGCATGACCATTGCCAATCATCATACTTATAGTACCCCTTACATCGCATCCATTACCAGCCCTGGCCCTGGGCCGCTTGTCGGATGATAATCTCATGAAGGTGTTACTGGTTGCGGTTCAGAGCGCTGCAGACCGGAATATCCTAACCCTAGCCCTATTAGACGCTGGGTATACCTCTGCAGGCCAAGTGGATAAAGCTACTATCTTCCCGCAGCTGGCTACAATTGTGGACTCACTGCCTGATACCCCTGCCGCCATTAAGGCCAAGGCTGATGGGTCTGATCAGGTATTGGGAGGCACCAATTCGAAGGCAAACCAGCTGCGCAGTCACTTGGAGCAGGCCAAAAAAGAAAAAGAGGCCCAGGCCAAGCTAGTTGCCAGCAGTATCGAGGCGGTACGTGCTATAGAATAGTATATGAGTGGTCTTTAGATCCTGTATACATAGTGCTATGACTTCCTTACATGACTCACCACCACCTCACTAATAACCACCTCCGAACGTCAATATGTTACAGACCAAAGTCAATTATGGCCCCGATGACGTTCTATTTTCCCTAGTAGGACAGTGCCCTTCTACAAACCACGGCGGGTACGTGTACAAGGTATGTCCGTTCAGGCAGGCCCACCAGAGCCAGACCTCCTTGGGGACATACGAGAAGTTCACGACTGATGCTGGGGGAGTGATGAAGATGCACTTCGTGCAGGGCCAGCACTGCTTCGCCAATAACAAACCTAGACACATGGAGGTGGAGCTGGTGTGCACTGATGCGGAAACCCCTACGCTATCAGATTTGATTGAATATGAAGTGTGCGCATATCGCGCACACTTGCACACCTACCTCGCATGCGTGTAGGCATGGCAATGCTGGGAGTTTGTAGATTACATACAAACCGTCCATATTGTAAGTATGATATAAGAAAATTATAACGTAACTAGAATATGTCAAATATGATCATCTGTCTGTTTAACGGATCTCTCCGTCTCAACAAATGTACATACTATCTGAGTTTTCCCCAGTACACGTCTCCAGGCTTCTTGACTCCCCTAGTTTGAAAGGCCGCAGGATACTTCCTCCTGGCGCTGTACATTCCCTTTACTCGCTCCCCCTCCTGCTTATGATGTCTCGCTACTTTCAGAAGATCTGACTTGGAGCAACGTTCGCTAGCCCAAGGAACGTGCGCTTGCTGCAAACGAAGAGGAAATGCAAAAGTTAGCGTGATTATGGTGAGTGTGTTTAGTGGCCATGATACCCATACGAAAGGTAGAGCTACACCACAGCTGTAGAATAAGCTATAAAGCTTGGAATAATACGATCATGGTATAGAGATGGAGCTCTGCAAAGACCCACCCTACGACTGCTAACCTGTAGGGCCTGCAAGAAGGAAGAGAAAGAGTCTAGAGAGTCCAGAGAGTCCAGCTGGAGGTCATCGCTTCTATTTTTTTCTCCTTGATTCATCCCCCCCTCCATATTTTTGCTATTTCCTTTTTTACTGCTCTCCTTGCCACCATTTTTTTTTGCGGAAAACAATCCCGCCACACATTCGGCACCCTCTGCGATGTCCAGACAGGTAGTGGCGATCTCGGGGTGCTGCTCGCCCCTGTGTAGATATGGACATAAGAATATTTACAACGGGTTATTACTATGTTGTTGTACTAGATGTCGATGATAATCGAGTATGCGGTAGAACTAGACAAGGCCTCTCACATCTGTTGCACGTCAAATCTGACCTTTCACTCAATATTAAGTGCAATAGTCATGGTAGAGGTATAGCAGCTCCTTATATAGCACGTCAATATTTATAGCATAGAGATATGTCTATCCAGAGACCACTCATGTACGCACGTACAAATACACCCGTTGTAGTGCCAACAGCCTTGTCGCATGCAAAATAAAGGTGAACAGCGCCTGGTGCGCAACGCTCTTCTTAACTTTTTTTTTGGAACTCGCCAGCTGGGAATGCGTCTCCATTGAGAGAGCGCTTACAGATACGAGGAATTTGTGCGTACGGGCACATATCAGCAGTGATGATCTATCACTACCCCATCCTGCGGCTATAGATTTCAAAAAAGATGAATGGCTCGACCAGTACTCTGTGGCCCCTACACTTGTAGTGGACGCTGCTCTCTCTAACAACCCCGTAGCCAGCTTTGTCATTTTTTTGCAGGCTCGTAACACATCTTCCGAACTGTCCACAGCCATCCACTTTATCTCTCTTTCCATGCCCTCGAGAGAGTCTTGGATCTGAGTTAGCTCGGATACCGCGGCATCCCGTGGAGCGTTTTCTTTCGCTACTTCTTGGGTACTTGCTGAATCTTTGGTGTCATCCTTTTTGCCATATTTGTCATCTTTATTGCCTCTGACGTGCGCAACCAGCCCCGACTGCAGGCTGAGTCGGTCGGACACACACGCGGTGCACGCGCACGTAAAGCGGTGGTGCATCTTCAAAAATGCCTGCATGGTGGCCGAAATGAGTTCGTACGGCTGTTGGTAGCTCATAGTGAGTTCATCTCCTTTTTTTATGAAAGCAGTGGTCCATACTTCGCTGGCCCAGCCACTGCTATTGGAGGGGGAGTATTTGATACAGTTGGGGCTGCAGGAGTGGTTTAGCATGGCAATATTCTTGTACAGACCAGTACCAAAACCGTTGTGCTGGATTGTCAGGATCTTTCGTATGATTTCGTTCGGTGTTTCATTCATTTTCGATGCTATCGCATTCAGTTTTTCTTCTGTGCAAGTGTCTTTTACACGAGCTATCTCCTCCTCATCTGCATCTTCCAACAACTGTGGAAATAGAAACGCACATGCGTCTACAGCCAGTTCATTACTACAAATATCTTCAATTTCGTTTAGTAGAAACAGCGGGTCGTCCATCTGACTAGCATCTGGCCACATCATGATGGGGACCTCAGACAGCACCAACGAGCCAGGCTCAATGTCTACATTCGCAAACAGCCCACGTCCGCCTCCTACATCAACAAAGCCGATCTCGCACAGCTGCGGCC
>JACLAB010006609.1_pt1 | contig 10079 bp, 5 predicted proteins | sample 8027921 | NCBI WGS metagenome assembly JACLAB01 (sample SAMN15725117, study PRJNA655200) | protist metagenome | isolation source: fluorescence activated cell sorting (FACS) single amplified genomes of... | place: USA: West Boothbay Harbor, Gulf of Maine | collected 2000-07-19
ACCTTACAGGTACGCAGCGCCATCTTCCACGGGCTGTCCCAGTATGGACACGAATTGTCCTCCCAGGAAATCAGCAATGTTGTCTACGGCCTGGGTCTGCTTCGAGCTGACTACCACTCACTGCCACCGCGAGCAATTGAAGCACTCACTACTAACCTAGATAGAGTCGCTTCCCAGGCAGGTAACAGCAACAGCAACAGTGGTGGAGGTATGGGAATCAACCAGCAGGAGGTGTGTGCTACCCTGCATGGCTTCGCGAAGATGAACGCTCAGTGGTCCCTGATGCCTGAGGCGCTGAGATACACGCTACTGTCCTGTATTTCTAATCTTCACAGGATGGGCTCACTCTGTCTGGCTTGCACTGTGTATTCACTCGGGATCCTGAGTGCCACATGGGAGTCGCTACCGGTGGGGATACGGGCGTCACTGTTCGATGCTGCGACGAAGAGTAGATTACGAGATCAAACCATGGCAAACGTTGTGTATGGCTTGTCCTCCATGGAGGCACGATGGGACAAGCTCGAGCCTGGGTGGACTCAGCTGATACTGCAGAATCTAGAGCTTCCCGATTGCTTTGTCGAAGATGTGCCGCAACACATTGCGAACTCGTTGTGGGGCCTTGCCAAAATGGATGCGACATGGGCGGATTTGCCTCAGCATCACCTATCAGACGCGTTTATACGCTGCAAGGACAGTTTTAATTGCCAAGAAACGAGCAATGTGTTCTATGGACTAGCATGGATGGACGCAGCGTGGGACCAACTCGATCATTCGTTCCAAGTGTCGCTGCTGGACAGCCTTCAACGCACTGCCGGAGATATGACTATACAAGAGGTGGCTAATACAATGTACTCACTCGCCCTCGTCACGTTCGACTCCAAATTCTATAAGGTAGACTATCGTTGTGGTGTGCCCGGAGCCAATAGTGGAAATGGCGGGATCGATAACAGCATCGAAAATTCTAACAGTTTCCCCAATATTCTTAGCAGGGGCGGCAGCGTCGTCGATCGAGACGTAGTCAAGAGCACCATCCCTGTCATTTCTTCTACTAAAGGAGGAAGCGCACAGTTGCTCCATTCATTGGACTCGTTTGATGCCCTGATTACTGGCGGTGTAGACAGTCCTACGAGCAGTAGTAGCAGTAGCGCCACAACGACTTATGCCAGCACCAGCAATAGCAGCAAGGCTAAGAGTGAAAATGCGAAGCTCTCACAGCCAGAATTGTTGTGGCGGCTCCACGCCACGATCCTTGCCGCCTACGCTCGCATCCCCGTAAGTGAGTATTGCAAGGAGAATTATGACCAATTTGCAATGTATTTCGAGTTAATGAGGGTGTTGGAAGGGGGAAACGATATGGTGAAACATACCCTCGGGCGGGTGCCGCGTACTAGTGGCCCTTGTGGCACCATCCCCTCCCGACTGCACGCCACAACCGTCCAGGCCATGCTCGCACGGTTGAATAGAGGAAACAGTAGTGGTGACTACTCGGTTGTGAACGAATTTGTGGGATTGCATGGTGTCATGCCCTTGGATGCTGCCGTGTATAAGGGCGGCGACCTCGTCGCTCTGGTAGAAATCGATGGAGAATTTCATTACAAATCATTGGGTCAGCAGCTGCGCCGCAAGGACAGATTCAAGGAGTTCTTGTACCAAACTCACTACCCTGGACTACCTATGTTTCGCATTCGTTCTGACCAGTGCAAAGTCGTTGGAACGCTGCGGGCCGGTACTGAGCTCGCCGAGTGGATAGCCAATATCGTCGACAAGAAACGGAGAATCAGCAGCAGCAGCAGCAGCAGCAGTAGCAGCAGCAGTAGCAGTAGCAGTAGTGGTGGCGGAGATGCTGATAATGGTGCAGTAACCAAGGCTGCTGCAGTATCGAGTAAGCACACTGTGAAGGCCAAGAAAAGCTCTGCTGCTACTGGTGCTATCAAGAGGGGGCGGGGGCGGCCCAAGAATCAAGCGTGATTGGCGATGAGTTGAGAGGAAGGAAGATGATTTTTGAGTAACATCTGGCGTATTGGCTTGATTACAGGTATATATAATACAATGTCGTACTGTGTATTGTTGTTGGTTTGATTTGATCATGTACTGTTATTAAGAATAGATTGGATGTCTACAACTCTGTTTGCGTCTAACTACAAAATAGGAATGAATGAGAGGGATTGGTAGTAGAAAATAGAAAGAATGGTAGGTAGGAAAACAGGCAGCTCAAATATTGTGAAATCGAAGTATATCGGGCATGACGGACGATACATGACTACTGCACTACTACTGCTGCTGCTGCTGCTGCTGCTTCTTCTTCTGGCTACTTTCGCGAGCGGGATGCTTTCTTGGCGGCCTTGTTCGCTTCTTCGAGTTGTTTCATAACGGACGGCTCTTCGCACACATCCATCGCCGACTGGCCACGATGATTCATCCTCTTGGGGTCTGCTCCGACCTCTAAAAGTGCCGCGATAGTCTCTCGGAAAAGGTCCAAGTTCGATGGCGTAGCCTTGAGGGCTGCCCACATGAGTGGGCTGTTACCGCTGAAGTCACTTTTCTCAGGATTGGCGCCGTGTTTGACTAGTGCACGCACACTTCTATGCAGGCCTGCACGCGCAGTCACGAGCATGGGACTCTCGCCGTTTCTGTTGGATTGATCAAGGTCTGCCCCAGCCTCCTTCAGCATAGTGAGAATCTGCAAATTGCCAGTGTACGCTGCGCACATGGCGGGGGTCGATCCATGCGTGTTCGCCAAGTTTGGTCCGGCCTCGCTATCGAGTAGCAGCCGCACCACGGCCTCGTGATTGTTGTTGCAGGCCCAAGTCAATGGAGACCAGCCAAACTTGTCAGTACGGTTCACGTTCGCACCAGCGTTGATTAGAGCACGTGTCACTTCAAGGTGGCCGTTGGTGGCGGCGGCGAGGAGGGGAAAAGAGCGGTCGATTTCATTGGCGCGGTTGATGTCCGCACCGCGGTGTAGGAGCACATTGACGATGTCCAACAGACCAGCGGAAGCAGCCATCCCCAGTACAGATGTGAGGCCGAACGCACTGTCTTTGACGTTAGGGTTCGTGGATATGTAGATGGAGGCCAAATCGAAAAACTTGCGAGCGATGAGCCAGCCCGCAACATTCTCGCGATGGTCGTAATAACCGTTTTCACGCAGTTCTTCTTCTTTCACGATGCTGAGAAGGCAAGCGGTCGGCTTAGTCTTCAGTTTGAGTACCCATCGTAGAACTTTGAAGTTGACCCTGTTAGTGAATCGGTACTGGCTCACAGCAGGAATAGTGAGGCCGATGTGGGCTTTCAGGAACACTTTTCGGAGCTTCTTATTCATCATCGCATTGTTGACGGCGACGTTTTCCTTGAGAAGGAGGAACGTCAGTACCCCCTTGATTGTCTTTTCCGGCAGTGCCTCGAAACTTATCACTCTCCATCGCAGCTCATGGAATGATAAGATCTTATTCACAACAGGTTCCGCCTCATTTTTATCCTTTTTCTTCTTATCAGAGCTGCTCGCTGCGCCCGCGGGTCTCTTCGGACCCATGGCTTCGCGGCAAGGCGTTTTAACAGAGACAGCCGAAACTTGGAGGCTTGATTTTTATACAACCACGACCGCCTATGACACGAGCGCCTGAATCATCCAACGGTAGGCTGCGAGTGTACTCTCCTAGCTGTTCTTAGGGAAGTAATAAAGTAATAATGAATTATTAGCTCCCCATGTTCGACGGGGTCGACTTGTAACACAGATGGTGAGGCAACTCCGTAAAGTCAATTCCTCTGTTACAGTGAGGACATTAGAACGTCTAACCGCCCACAAAGCAAAATCTAAAGTGTGTTTTCATAGTGTGTGTAAAGTGAAGAGTGATCATATATGTTCCTGAAGCCCTTCAGCTCCGACGGCACCGAGAGTCTGGGCAGCCGAGACGAAGAAGACACGCAGTTCGAGGACGAAGACTACGCAGATGCTCTCTCTCAAGCAGGAAGAGGCAATAGTTCTGGCAAGGGGAGTCAGACTGACCCGGACGAGGACAACGCACAGGACGGCGATACCGATGACGATTCATTCGAAGACGATTTCTACATCACGCACGATGACATCATGCGAGGAAAGAACGCGTTGCCTTCCTGGGTGTTTGACATCGAAGATGACGAGGATTTGGAACTGGCCATCAATGGCGGCAATCCGAGATCACTCCTAGATGAATTGGAGATTGATCTCGCGCAGATTACTTACAGTGTCGTATGGATGCTAAAGTCCCCATTCTTCTTCTTCATTGGCGGCCTCGGGCGAGCGCCGTCACTAGCAAACAGCAGGTATGCAGTATTGCGAGCTGTGTCCTATGCATGGATGCGTATCGTTGACTACAGCAGCCACCCAATAAAAATCAGCGGGGCGCGGCGGCGAGCGAGTGCCCTCTTACTACGGGGGGTGCATAATTCAGCAGGTGGTATGCGTGGTAGCGCCACGAGTCCTACTAGTGAGTTTGAGGACGGATCGAGTGAGTACTCAGTGTCTTTCACCGGCGCAAGTATCGATGACCGTGATGCTACTACCATCGGTGGTAGTGGTAGCATTCTTCAAGCCGGCAGCCGCAACCGCAGCCGCACGAGCAGTGAGAACTTTCCCCCTATTTCTAACGGCAATGGTAGTGGTAGTGGTAGTGGTAGTGGTAGTGGTAGTGGTAGTGGCAGAGGGGGCAAGTACCACCACCACCACCAGCAGCAGCAGCAGCAGCAGCAGCAGCAGTCTTCGGCGGCGTCGACTAATGCTACTGCGTTCGGGGCCATGCTCTGGAGTGGGAATTCATCTGTCGACAAGAAAAAATGCGATTCCCCTCGCCGCAGCAGTGCTAACAGCAGCAATATGACTGATGGCAATGGCAATGGCAATGGCAATGGCAATGGAGAAGAGGCTGATGATGATGCTGATGATGATGCTGATGATGATGATGATGAGTTGGATGATTTATGTACAGAGCGGTCTCGCCTATTACTCGACGTTGAAGCTGGGGGCACTGATGGAGTGATTAATGGTCATAATGACAACCACGGACACATCGATGAGCACGAGCATTGGGAAGGGTTAGGGTTAGGTGGAGGAGAAGGGTTAGGGGGTAGCAATAGCAATAGGGACAACAACAACGATAATATCAATAGCGACCAGCTCCCAGGTTTTGGCATCGCCTCTGGAAACGGGGACGCAGATAGTGACAAGCCTTTTGACTTCTGGGGACCCTGTGGGGTGGTGACTGGCTATTGCATGATGCTGTGGCTCGCCGGGCAGGGCGATGTTAGCTATGTGTACGTGGTGTGGATAATGTCATCTACATTCCATCATTTCACTGTGCGCCCTTTCGTGGAAGAAAGTACCATCTTGTTTCACATGAGTATCATGGGATACTCGCTCGTGCCTCTGATTCCGTTGGTGTTCCTGATTGTGGTATCCACGCTGCCTTCCTTAGTAGTGACTCTTACCGAATGCGTTGCAGTCGCGTGGGGGTCTATAGCAGCAATCATGAGCTATAAAACAATTTTGTACCCCCTGCTCACTAGGGAACGGGAGCGAGACCGAATCCGCCTTATCCTGCTTCTTCCTACCGTCATCATATTTCAGATATACATCATCGCGTTCATGCCCACGAGGAGATGGCAAATCAATAATGGGGAGGCTCTCAAGATTCTGTAAGTTAGTAATTAGTGTTGTGAAGTGTTTGTGAGTAGTGAAAAGAAGTAGCGTGTGATAATCAATATTCATATAACCATCATGGTATATACATGTGCAGGCAGATAACAACAACATTAGCGGGTCTGGAAGCTGTTCTGTACTAGCTGTTTGGGCACTTTCGCGGCTGCAAGGTCGATTGCAGTGATCTCAGACGGAGTCAGCCGCCAGCCCAAAGCGCCTAAACTAGCCCTAGCCTGGGCCACCGTACCTGTAAGGTAGTAATTTATAAGTAATGTGAGTATTGTGTCGATTGATGATCGATTGAAGAATGAGAATGATGGTTAGACTCGTGCCATGTGGTGTCAGAGAATGTAGCAGACAGGCAGAGAGAAAGGGACATCAAATAAGAAAAGAAAGAAAGGAAGAACTTAGTGGAACAGAATACGTACGCATCCCGACCAGCGTCAGAAACCCCTTGGAAAGGTTCCAATTGAGCACCACCTGCGCCACACTTTTCCCGCGCGCCTTCGCGACTTCTCTAAGTTCGCCTAATAGAGGGGTCATAATTGGTAGAAATTCCCTAAATAGGACCCCTCTCACTCCGTTGGGAAGTACGCCATCCTCGATGCTGTATTTATCACCGAGAAGACCCAATCCAAGCGGGCTGTAACCAATCAGCTGGACGCCCTCCTCCTTCGCCGTCTCTATCAAGCCATTATTCAAAGGCTGGCGACTCAGCAGCGAGAACTGCACCTGATTGCTCACAATCTGTGGCCGTTCAGATCGTGTAGTATAAGCACACAATTCCGCTAATTTTTCAGGGCCGCAATTTGAAAGGCCGATATGCGACGCAGCACCACTTTCAAGTAGTGCTCCGAAACCGTCCAAGTACTGCTTTTCTTGCCATCCAAGTGGGGGGCACCAGTGCAGCTGCAGCACATCGATGGCGCGGCCGAGGCGACTGCAAGACTGCGTGCCTGCATCGACCATGGACGCAGCTCCTACTCTCCACGGGTAAGGCGCCAGCTTCGTGGCAATAATTGGTCTCCCCCTCCTCCTCCTGCTGCTGCTGCTGCTGCTGCTGCTGCTGCCAATTTTCTCGTTGATACTGTTCTCTACTTCAAACGCACCTAGCAACCTCTCCGCACGACCGCTGAGCTCGCCTGTGCCATAGCTGTCCGCAGTGTCAAACCAGTTACAGCCACTCCTCGTCACGTAATCATACGTTCGCTTCAGTTCCGCATCGTTGTCTTGGCTATATCCCCACAGAAATTTGTTTCCCCAACTCCAGGTCCCACAGCCGATTGCTGAGAAACGATAGGACCCGACCTGCGCTCCCTTGTGTACCTGTACGGCAATAAGTAATGTGAGTATTGTGTCGATTGATCGAATGTTTGAGAGGAGGGGGGAGGGGATGATGGTTAGACTCTTGTCATGTCGTGTGAGAATGTAAAAACAGAGAGATCTAAAAACAAGAAAATGAGAACATGGAACAGAATACGCACTGGTAGTAGCTGATTCTTCATGGCGGTACCATGCGCGCCAGAGCTGAGCATACACATCATCATTCCAGCCAAACCAAGCTTAGCAACTCCCATTTTACGCGCAGGACTGCTGCTGCCACTGCTGCTGCCACTGCTGCCGCCACTGCTACCCTCTGAGCTAGCCTCTCCGGAGCCAACAAGCAACGGCTGCTCTGGCGGCTGTGACGGTGATAGCCTCCTGCTTCCACTAGCACCATCATTATTTACTTGTTGTTGTTGTTGTTGTACGTCTACTGCGCAACTACTACTGTTACCGCTCGCGTGATGAGTACTTGGCAGTGGCTTTACCTCGTGGAACTTGAAGAAATCTATGTGAACCTGTCCCGTCGATTTATCCCTGCTGGTGCACTCTACGAAGTCGTGGCTTTCAAATAGAATATCGCCGATTTTGTAACTGTAGCACGATGCCAGGGTCGTGGAGCATGTAGGATCGATGCCTTCCACCAACACCATTATCTCGATATTGGTGTCTTCGAAATGCCTTCGCACCAGTTCTGCTTGCTGTGCATCGCTGAATGCCGCCGCTGCTAGCGCCGTGTCGCCATTATTATTTTCATGGATAGGACTGCCTTTGCAAGGATACGCAAATCCCTCTCGCTCGTGATGTAAACGGTGTGCCTCCTCAGTGCCGAAGCCCTCGCCGGTTACCATGCACTCCACGCCGGTCCTGTTACCTTGTTCTACATCAGCCGAGCGCAGTCGCACATCTGGAAAGGTATAGCTCTGCATCGGCGAGCCTTTGCTTGGCTGCATAGCCGTAGGCAGAAGCGGCGACCATGAATCTATCCTGTGCACTACCTTAGACGGAAGCAGTAGGAGCAGCATTCCACCCATCTCGTCGTCGGGTTGATTCAAGCGCAGCTGATGGCTGGCCACCCCCACCTCCCCAGTCAGCGGGTCCTTCTCGTCGAGAATGGCGTATAAGCGCACGTGCGCCTCGATCAATTGTAATTTCCGTGCTTCGCACACACGAAATAGCAAATGGGGCTGACCCCTTATAATCCTCACCAGACACTTCTTTGAATAGGCGATGGAGTAACCTCGGGTGTTGCCGCGCTGGGTCTTGGCAAAGATAATACCCATGGCCAAAGAATGTATCAGTAGTCCAGTGAAGCTCTCTATAGTGATGAGAGTAGGCACGGAGGCGCAGCTGCCGAAGAATACGGTGTTAGCGCCGTACCCGATGGTAGTGAAGGTAATCGCGCTAAAGTAATACGCATCAGTTAAGTTGTCAATGCCCGTCTCGCAGGGATCGTCTTTCTGTAGCCCGATAGACAGCCACATTAGTGCATAAAATAAGATACATGTGACGTAGAGGACCATAAGGAACAGCAAGATTTTTGCTGAGCGCATCTCGACAACTAAATGAAACCAATCGCTACGAAGCACAAACCAGATGTGTCCCGGATTGCTTGCAAAGCTGGTCTTGGGGTGTCGCACGGTGTTGAAGCCGCGGTGAATGTACTGACCCTTTCCATTGCGAGTGTGATCTTTGAGCACGGATCCATTGTAATCTACAGACCCCCACGTCCTCTTGTGAAGTCCAGTAGTAGTTGCCTCAGTCAGCTCTATATTCGATGACGACTTCGCGCGACCCAGATTATGGTCATGATCATGGTCGTCACCAATCATTGTTGTCTTCGATTTTGTAATAGAAAACAACTAAGGTGGCAGAATTTAAGGTCTATACGCACTGGTATCCGAGTTTTGACGATCAATAAATCCAACAATTGTGATTAATTGAGATAGCCGCACAACAGGCTGATATAGTCTCCAGCACGAGAAAAAACTCGCTTTTTGGGATCCTCACTCATAAGGTCACAAATATTTTGAAGAGCCAGGCCTGCCGCCTGATGACTCGAGGTGGCCGCATACTAGCATTAACGTCTCTATTGGTAGGTGTTAGATCTCTCTCGATAAGGGCTATGAGTTTGGTCAACGTTGACACTCCGGCCCTCATTCTGAACCTCGATGCCTTCTCATCAAATGTGAATAGAATGCAGGGGGCAGTAGATAAGATGAATTCAGTACAGCTTAGGCCTCATGCGAAGTGCCACAAGTCGAGTGCTCTGGGCAAAATGCAAATTAAGGCGGGCGCCGCTGGACTTTGCGCCGCAAAGCTCACAGAGCTGGAGGTGTTAGCTCAGGGTGGAATCCGCGACATCCTGCTGACGAACGAGATCGTCGCAAAGGACAAGATTAGAAGGCTCGCTAAACTCATGTCGAAGGATAGAACCCTCGGAGTCTGTGTGGACAATGCCGCTAACATCGCAGTGTTAAATGAAGTGGTCGCTGCCGAGGCTGCTGCCGATGCTGGCAAACTCGACGTGTATATTGAAGTTGACGTAGGTCAAGGGCGATGTGGCGTGACTCCCGGGGAAGCATGTGCCGAGCTCGCAGACCAAATCATCAACACGTGTCCTTCCCTTAATTTGAAAGGAATCCAGGCGTACGTATTATGTTCTATTGTTCTTTCTTTTCTTGATTTGATCCTCTCTGTCTCTGTCTCTGTCTCTGTCTCTGTCTCTCTCGATCTAGTACTGCCTGCCTGCATTCTCTGACACCACATGGCACGAGTCTAACCATCATTCCCAACCCTCAATCGATCATCAATCGACACAACACTCACATTACTTATCACCTTACAGGTACAGCGGGTGGAATCAACACATAAAACAAGTGGCCGACCGCGCTGCCGCCACGCAGACTGTCGTGGATAAGGTATCTTCTTGTCTGGAGGCGCTACAGGCGAGGGGAATCGACACATCGATACTCGTGATAACTGGCGGAGGCACCGGGAGCTTCTCTTTAGAGGGTAACTCAGGCGTGTTTACAGAGTTGCAGCCCGGATCGTACGTATTGTGTTCTATGTTCTTCCTTCT
>JACLAB010002381.1_pt1 | contig 10071 bp, 7 predicted proteins | sample 8027921 | NCBI WGS metagenome assembly JACLAB01 (sample SAMN15725117, study PRJNA655200) | protist metagenome | isolation source: fluorescence activated cell sorting (FACS) single amplified genomes of... | place: USA: West Boothbay Harbor, Gulf of Maine | collected 2000-07-19
GGGTGCGCGGGCGCGAGGCGCGAGGCGCGAGGCGCGGACGCGCGCGCGCGGCGACGCGAGGCGAGCGCGACGACTGACGAGCGCGAACGCGTCGGGCGACGACAGGGGAACTGTTACGGGTGCGGCGTCGCGCTGCAGACGAAGGATGCGGCGATCGCGGGGTACGTCGACGCGGGGGAGTACGCGACGAAGGCGGTGCACAAACAGTACGACATGATGCTGTGCGCGCGGTGCGCGGCGCTGAGCAACGGGAAATTCGTAAACGCGGTGGAGGGGCAGGGAGGGTTGAAGGCGGCGCCCGGATTGATCACGCCGAAGCAGCTCAGAGATCAACTGAAACCGATTCGGGAGAAAAAGGCGCTGGTGGTGAAGGTGGTGGACGTGACGGATTTTCACGGGAGCTTTCTGAAAAAGGTGAGAGACGTCGTCGGCGGGAATCCGATTCTCCTCGTGGTGACAAAGGTTGATTTATTAGATTCGAAAACGGACCTCGATGCGCTCGCGGAGTGGGTGGGGCGCGAAGCCGAGGCGCGACGGCTTTCGCTGGCGGGAATCGCGCTTGTGAGCTCTAGGAAAGGATCTGGGATGCGCGACGCCGTGCTGCAGATGATGCGAGAGCGAAACGGTCGCGACGTCTACGTCCTCGGCGCCGCGAATGTTGGCAAAAGCTCGTTTATTCGAGCCGCTATGGATGAATTGCGATCGGCTGGTAATTATTTTGCGCCTTCTAAGCGACTGCCCGTGGCGAGTGCGATGCCAGGAACGACGCTCGGGGTGATACCGTTGAAGGCGTTTGAGGGTAAAGGCATATTGTTCGACACGCCTGGCTTATTCTTACATCACAGACTGAACTCTTTACTCGGGCCGGATGATCTTTCGACGATGAAACTCGGCGCGTCATTGAAAAAGTTCGTGCCAAAGACGCCCGAATGCGCCGATCCGCCTGGGTTTGACTCTTTTCAAGGGTACTCGTTGTGTTGGGGATCGTTCGTGCGCGTGGACGTCGTGCGGTGTCCACCGAACGTAGCTTTTTCGTTCTACGGACCCAAATCGCAGCGCGTGGATATCATCAAGACCTCAGACGTTCCACCGACGACGCCTGGACAAGAAGAAGCGGCATTGCGCGTGGTGAATGAGATCGACTTCATACCGCCTACAAACGTAGTCGGCCCTTTGGTCGATCTTTCGGTGTCTGGTCTAGGGGGCTGGATTCGCGTCGAAAAAACGGATAGTAGAGGCGATGGCGTCATCCTGGCTCGTGTTTATGGTGTTCGTGGTTTAGAGGTTTTCGCTCGCGACGTCATGCCGACGCCTTGATTTGTAAATTTGTTAATTTTTGTTTTGTATCTCCGACGTGGCAGTTCACGACGACGAGTGCCCTCGACCGCTTCTCTCCACAACGCATCTCCATGGATGCCGATATCGACGTCGCCTCGCTTCCTGAACCAACCGAGATCCAGCGGCAAAAAGGTTGGAAACGCGATTACGCGGCGGTTTGGGCTGAACACGCCGACGTCATGAAGCAAATTGTTGTGGGAAAACGTACCAAGGATTTGCACAACTTTCAAACGGATCGGCACGTGGTGAATGGCGTACAAATGACGACTTACGACTTCACAGGCGGAATAAACGTCAGGAGAGCGAAAGACATGGCTCGACGCGACGAGTTGACGCACGAAGAAGAACGACTAAAAGATTGGAAGCGTGTGAATCAATCGCCATAGTCGATTTGCAAGTGCTCGCTAATTTTTCCTAAACTGAACGCAATAATCAATCAATCGACATTTTACGCTTCAGCAACAACCGACCACGCCATCCGAATAATCCCGGATCGACCCCACCGAGCGTGTATCCGTGATCCTTGTACAACGCGATGACGCCCGGCTTCTTCAACGCGACGTGCAACCACATCTCCTCGCTCTTCATCGCGCGCGCAAAACTCTCCGCCCCTTTGAGCATGGCGGCGCCGAGTCCAGCGCCGCGCTTATCGACGGCAACGGTCAAATCCGACAAGTACCCCCCATCACTCGGCGGTGCGAGCGACGAAAACTTTCTCCGTGTCTCCTGCGTAAACGACACCCCGACCGTCGCGACGATTTCGCCCCTCAACATCCCGACCAAGTACGTCCCGTACGGAAACGCACCGATAGCGTTCGTCAAGTACACCTCAAGCGTTCGTCTCTCCGTGGGAAAGCCCTGCATGCCGCTCTCGAGCAACAGCTTGGCGACGTCGCCGACGTCTTCCGCGCCAAAGGCGCGAACCTCCAGCGCGTCGCCCTCGAACGCGTCGCTTCGCTTGCCGGCGCCGATCTCCACCGTCGTTCGCCACGTGACGTCTGGAACGTCCGTTCGCCGAGGCACGGGGTCCGCGAACGGGTCCGCGCGCGCGCCCGCGCGGACGTTTGCGCGGGCGCTCGCGCGATGACGTCGCGACCGCTGAAGCGCCGCGTCGCCGCGAATGGGCGCGAGCGGCGCGCGCGCGACGCTCGTGGACGCGCACGACGATGAAATCGCACGCATGATCGAGCGCGGTATCGACGACGAGGTCGACGTCGCGCGTGGCGCTGTGCGGGACCGCGCAAGATGGATAGAGGCTTTTCGGCGCGTTTGACGTTGCAAAAATTCTACTTGATGATGCCGTCTCGGATCGTCGGTAGCGTGCACGGACCTTCTGCGCACGCGAATGGAACGCCCTTGTACGCGGCGATGCCCTCGGGCGTGACAGAGAAGTCGACGCTGACGGTTTCAAAAATTTTCTTCCTGGGATTGAGCGTCGGGTCGGCGTCGCCGGCGAAACCTTCGCAAGTGACGCGTGCGCCGTTTGCGGCGCCAGCGGGCGGCGCGACTGGTTCTGTCTTGCCCTCGGCGTTCGTACCACACAGAACCATTGCGGTAGATTCCACGCCGCGCATTTTGGAGGGTTTCATGTTGGCCACGCACACGACGCGCAAACCGGTGAAATCGTCTTCGGAGATGTGCTTGACTAGTCCGCTCACGACTTGACGGGGCGCGTCGCCACCCAGATCGATCTCTTCGACGTACAGTGAGTCCGCATCGGGATGGCGCTTCACGCTTCTTACGGTGCCGACGACGAGCTCGAGACGGGAGACGTCCACGGGGGCATCGGAGGGTACTGGCTGCGCTTTGGGCGCGGGAGGCGCCTTCTTCTTCACCTCAATCTTTTCGGCTTCAAATTTGGCAAACAAAACGTCACCGATGGCAACCGTCGCCCCGACAGGAATGTTTTCACCGAACGGCTTGAGTTCCCAAATTTTCACAGCCGGAACACCGAGTTTTTCAAACACCAAGCCACACGCCTTCGGAACGTAAGGCTGCAAAAAGTGCATCGCCACGTACACTGCCTCGAGAGTGCTCTTGATGATGACGCTCTTGCGCTCTTCTGCGCCTTCGCCCTTGACTGCCCACGGCGCAGAGTCTGTAAGGTACTTGTTCGTACACTTGATGGCTTCAATGGCGAGTTCACACGCGCCTTGAATGTTGAATCTAGACATCGCGGCTTCAGATTTCGCTCGCAACACACCGACGCTAAACACCTTTTCCGAGGCGCAATCCGGGATGACACCTCCGCAATTCTTCTTGCAAAGGTTCGTGACTCGGTGCACCAAGTTCCCAATGACGTCAGCTAAATCGGCGTTGTGAATCGCGATCATCGCAGGTTCACTGAAAGGCACGTCCGCGCCGTAAACGCCGCAGCGCATCAAGTAGTAGCGGAACGTATCACTTGAAAACCTCTTCAAAACGTCGTTCGGATCGACGACGTTCCCGATCGACTTGCTCATCTTTTGTCCGTCGTCCGCGGTCACGAAACCATGACCGAAAACCGTCTTCGGAAGCGGCAACCCGGCGCTCCACAGCATGCACGGCCAAATGACGCAGTGAAACCAGATGATGTCTTTACCGATGATGTGCACACTTGCGGGCCAAAAATCTTTGTTTTCGGTCTCCTCGGGCCACCCCGTACCGGTGAGATAGTTTGTGAGCGCGTCGAACCACACGTACATGACGTGTTTTGGGGCATCAGGCACTGGAATACCCCAATCGAACGTCGTGCGCGATACAGACAAATCTCGAAGATCGTCGTTTTGCAAGCGCGCCAAAATCTCGTTTCGTCGAGACGGAGGCTGAATAAACTCCGGATTCGACTCAATGTGCGCGATGAGCTGCTTTTGATATCGGCTTTGTTTGAAAAAGTAACTTTCTTCCTTCATCTTTTTCAAGTCTTTCCCACTGACTGGGTCTTTGTACCCGCTCGCCTGCGCTTCGCTCTCCGTCACAAAGGTTTCCTCGCGCACGTTGTACCACCCCTCGTACGTGTCCAAATAAATGTCCCCGCTATCTCTCGAGCGCCTGAACAGCTCTGCACACGCTTTCTTGTGCACGTCGCTCGTCGTGCGATTGTACACGTCGTTCGACACGTCCAATCGTTCGTTCAAGTTTTGGAACTCGGCCACGTGCGTGTCCACGAACGCCAACGGCGCCATCCCCTTCTCCTCCGCCGCCTCCGCTATCTTCTGCCCGTGTTCGTCCGAACCCGTTTGAAACAGCACTTGCCGTCCGTACGCGCGATGATATCTCGCCAGGACGTCGGTGGAGATGGATTCGTACGCGTGTCCCATGTGCGGCGCCCCGTTCGCGTAGTTGATCGCCGTCGTCACGCTAAATCGCTCCCCTCGCGGGTCCTTCACCCCTCGCCCCGCGTCTTCGACCGCGCGCTCCGTCGCGCGCGCGTCATCGTCCACATCTCTCGCGCGTTCGCGCACGTCGACGGCCTCGAGCGCGATCCGCGCGTCCTCGACCTCGTTCGCCGCCGGCGTGGGTCCGCCGCCCCTCGCGTCGCCGTCCCCGCGTGCGCCGCCGCGCTTCGCCGCCGACGGCGCGCCTCCCATGGCGCGCGCGTTCGCTTCGCTCCTCGCGGCGCGTTCGCGCGATCCGAGCGCGCGCGCGCGACGCGAAGTGCCGCCGACCGCTCGCCGCACTCGTCGACGCGCCGCGCGTCTGGGATTCGATGTCGCGCGCGCGCGACGTCGCCTCGCGCCTCGCGCGCGCGTCGTACGCCACGAGCTCGAAACCGTACGTCGTTCTCGGCGGTCGCGGCGTCGCGCGAGGCGCGACGTCGCGCGGCGACGGCGGAAAGAATCAAACGCCGGGACGACGTGGCTGGTCGACGCCCGCGCGCGGCGCGCTGTTCGTCGCGGCGTCCGCGTACGTCGCGTGGACGCACCTGAGCGCGAGCGAGGAAGACGACGTCGAGCGCGAGCGGGCGACGGTGGAGAACTGGAGCGGGACGAAGCGGGTGGAGTGCGAAAAGGTGCTGACGCCGGAGAGCGCGGACGCGCTCGAGCGCGCGGTGCGAAGCGGAAAGCATCGGAAGCTGCGACCGTGCGGAAGCGCGCTGAGCCCGAACGGGGTGGCGTTTGAGGAGCGAGGGATGCTGTCGATGGCGCTCCTGGACGAGGTGCTGGAAGTGGACGCGGAAAAGAAACTGTTGCGCGTGCAGGCGGGCGCGAGGGTGCGGGAAGTCGTCGAGGCGTTGCGTCCGCACGGGCTGACGCTGCAGAACTACGCGAGCATTCGAGAGCAACAGATGGGTGGGTTCACGCAAGTCGGCGCGCACGGCACGGGGGCGAGGATTCCGCCCGTGGATGAAACGGTGGTGGAGATGAAACTCGTGACGCCGGCGCGCGGAGCGCTGACGTTGTCGGCGACGAGCGAGCCAGAGTTGTTTAAATTAGCAAAATGTGGTATCGGCGCGCTCGGTGCGGTGACGGAGCTTACTATTAAATGCGTCGACGCGCATAAATTAGTGGAAAACACGTGGACGGCAACACCAAGGGAGATCGAAAAGAATCACGAAAAGTGGCTGCGCCAGTATCAACACATTCGCTACATGTGGATTCCACACACAGAGACCGTGGTCATAGTCGCCAGTAATCCATTGAAACCTGGCGAGCGAGAGCCTTGGATTAGGCCGGGAATGTCGGAGAAGAAGCGCGTCGAACCGCTCGTGCGTTTGCTCAAAGAAGTCGCGCCAGACGTGAATCCGGAGAACATGGGCTTTGGACAACTTCGCGACGAACTGCTGAAGGTGAATCCTTTAGATTTCGAGCACGTCAAGCGAGTGAACGCCGCGGAGGCAGAGTTTTGGAAGCGAAGCACGGGGATGCGAGTCGACTGGAGCGATCAAATACTCGGTTTTGATTGCGGTGGACAGCAGCACGTGCTCGAAGTCGCGTTTCCGGCGGGCGAGTTGGAATCGACCCCGCCCGCGAGCGACGCACCGCTTCGCGCCGACTTGCAATTCATGCGCGATCTCCGACGACTGATCGCGGAAAATCAAATCCCTGCCCATGCGCCGATCGAGCAACGATGGACGAGCGGGAGCTCGTCACCGATGTCGCCCTCTGCCGGGCCGCCGAACTCGCTTCACTCGTGGGTCGGCATAATCATGTACCTCCCCACCACTGTTGAAGCCGAGCGCGAAGCCATCACCAAGGCTTTCACGGAGTACGGTCACAAAGAGTTCGACGCGCTCGGCGACAAGTACGAGCTTCGCACACACTGGGCAAAGATCGAGGTTCCCGAGGACATTCGCCGACTCGATAAGACGCGAACCAAGCTCCGCGAGCACTACCCGGTGAAGGAGTTCAACGCCGCCCGCAAGTACCTCGATCCCTACGCCGTGTTTTCGAACGGCATCATAGCCAGTCTGTTCAAGTGAGTAAGTGTAAACGTAGTGCATTAGTTCTAGCGCGACGAAACAGTCGCGTCGCGAGCGTCGTCGTCGCGAGCGTCAAACATAATTACCAGAGCGAAGCCCTACCCCTTTTCTGGGGGTTCATAAACCGACGCGTGGGTCACGCATGGGTTATTCAGTGTGGTCACACGAAAAGTCACGACACACCAGGCCCGCGCGTCGCGAAACCGGACTCGGCGCGGGATGGAGGTCGACTCCGACGACGACGCGTGGCGATTGAACCTAAACGATGCGTGGACGTCGGATAGCGAAGGCGAGGCGCGCGCGAAACCGTCCGCGCGCGCGACGAAAGTCGCCAGAGCCGAACTCGACGCGGTGAACGTGGATGTCGACGCGGCGCCGGCGCCCACGACGTCGACGCGCGGCGACTACGCGTTGACGCTGCCGAATGCGCTCGGCGTGTTGACTGTGGCGCAAATTCACGAGTGCGAGCTCGGCACGGTGGTGTGGAACGCGGCGCTGATCCTGTGCGACTGGTTGAGAGCGAACGCTTCGACGCTGCGAGGCCGCGCTATTTTGGAAGTGGGCGCGGGTTGCGGAGCGTGTGGGTTTTACGCCGCGGCGTGCGGCGCGGATTGCGTCATCGCCGACTGCGGTCCGCAAACGATGCGTAACTTAGAAAAGACGCTCGCGTGTTACGAAAATTTGGTCGCGACGCGACCAGGTGGTGGATCGTTTGCGGGAAACGTCAAACTTCGGCGACACTTGTGGGAGGAAGACTTCGAAATCCTCGAAGCTGCGCGACTCGGAGAGATTCCTGGCCGCGTCAGGCATTGGTCGAACGTGGGAGTTTTCGAGAACGAGGGCGCTGGCTTCGCGGCGCCGATGGCGCCGACGGACGTCTTCGACATCGTCATCGGCTCCGACTTGTTGTACTTTTCAAGCCAGGAAGAGAGCTTGCTCGCGGCACTTCGTTTGCGTCTAAAGTCAGGCGGGACGTGTTACATCGTTCAAACGCTGCGCACGAATAACGCCGAAGTCTTCGCACGATTCGTTCTCGCGGCGCGGAGATACTTTGTCGTGGAAATTGTATCCGCGGCGCTTCCGAATACGAATGAGTTTTTGCGAGCCAAGGAGACGCCGCACGCCCTGTTAGATGACCCGTATAGATTATTGACGCTCCGACCGTTGTAGGGAAGTGTGCACATTTCGACGATGTAAACTCTACCAAACGCTATGAATACATCAATACATATAAGACGGCTGACGCCGAATACTAACGCGCTACGGCTCGCGAGGCGTCGTCGACGGCAACTTGACTTTTTTCCCAGGAAGCTGCGCGTCGTCGTCGACGGCTTGCAAGTCTGCGTGATACATCGCCGCGAACACGGTGGCGTCGTGCGCGCGACGCATCGCCCGCACGTCTACTCTCGTCGCGAGCGGTTTCGGTTTCCCGTAGTTCGGCTCGCGCGTCCTCGACTCTCGTCCCCCGAGCTTCGCCCCGCGTCCACCACCGCCCGCGCTCGCTTTCCCCGTTCCCCTCTCAGCCCTCGCGACCGCTTTCCTCTCGCCCATCGCGCCTCCGCCGCGTTCGCTCGTCGCGTCCGCCTTGCTCTTCGCGTTCGCGCTCGCGTTCGCCGCGTCGCGCGCCGCCGCCCCCCCATCGCATCTCCTCAGCGCGTGCGCCGCGAGCCCATCTTCGAGCACCACCCTCCCGCACGCTTCGCACCGCACCAGCAGCCGCACGACGTCCTCGATCGACGTCAGCGGCGCGGCTTTCGCGCCGATGCCGAACACCTCGGTCGCCACGCGCGCGACGTCCTCGGCGCGCGCGCGCCTCAGAAACGGCGGCAGCCGCGCGATGAGCGCGCGCTCGACGTCCGTCGCGTCGTCGCCGTCCCCGTCGTCGTCGCGCGGCGGCATGTCGCGCGCGACGGCGACGGCGTTCGCGCGCGCGCGCGTCGTCGACTGACGTCCCGCACAGCGCGACTCGACGCATGGCGACGGCGCGCTGCGTCGCGCGCGGCGTCGCGCCGCGCGCGCGCGCGCGAGGGCGCGCCGACTCGTCTCCGGCGTCGCGCGCGCGTCGGCGTCGCGACGCCGCGCGCGCGACGACGCGACGCGCGGCGTCGAGCGACGACGGCGACGACGGCGGCGATCGACCGACGACGACGACGCGCCGACGCGCGCTCGCGGCGTCGCTCGCGCTCGCGCGCGCGGTGACGGTCGACGTCGTCGCGCTGCGCGCGCCGAAAGCGCGCGCGGCGTCGTCGACGTTCGACGACGATCCGTTCGCGAGGAACGACGGGGCGAGAGTTTTGGATAGAGTCAAGACGAGCGGGACGGCGGCGACGACGACGGACGAAGGGCGCGCGAAACCCGGCGCGGCGACGGAGACGGAGGCGGTGAAGGAGGAGGAGGCGAGAGACGAAGCGGAGAGAGGCGCGGCGCCGGCGCCGGAGGCGGCACCGGTGTCGGAAGCGGCGCCGAAACCGGCGGCGCCGAAACCGGCGCCGCCGCGCGTCACGGAGAGCTCGACCAAGGTGGACACGAAGGCTTTGCTCAATAACACGCGCATCAAGACGTACAACAACGCCCCGGTTGATTTTCCGGCGTTCTTACGGGAGGGTTACGACGTCAAAGTGATTCATGGGAATGATTACACCGTTCGCGAAGACGGGCTCATCGTGAAGGATTACTTGATTGGCGAGGGCGAGTCGCCGAAGGATAATCAAGAATGTACGTTCAATTACGTCGCGTACAACGAGAACGGCGGGACGATCGACAGTACGTACCGTCGCGGCGCGCCCGCGAGCACGCGTTTGGGGATCAACGGCATGATTCCTGGTTTCGAACTCGGGATCAAGGATATGCGACCGGGAGGCAAGCGCAGAATCATCGTCCCGCCCGAGCTCGGCCCGCCCACCGGTCCCGCCACGTTTTTCTCGGCCAAGCAGTGGGAGGTCTTCGACATCGAACTCTTGGACGTCAAGTCGTGCTCGCGCGCGGGCGGCTTGGGTTCGTTCGGCTCGAATATCGTGTGCGAGTAATTCACTTCTTTTGTAACGCCGTGCTAGCCAGCGTAGACGACGCGACGCACACCTCGACGCGCCAACCATGCTCGGACTCGACGCGTACGGGTCGTCCAGCGACGACGAGGCGCGCGAACGCGAACCCTCGCCGCCGCGCGCGCGCGAGGCGCGCGTCGACGCCCCGCGCCCAGCGGCGGCGCCGAAACCGAGCTTTGGAAATCTCCCGAAACCCGGCGGCGCGCGACGCGTGGTGACGATTCCAGCGCCCGCGCTCGCGCGCGCGCTCGAGGACGACGATGACAGCGATTCGGACGATCACGCGGC
>JACLAB010016415.1_pt1 | contig 10048 bp, 10 predicted proteins | sample 8027921 | NCBI WGS metagenome assembly JACLAB01 (sample SAMN15725117, study PRJNA655200) | protist metagenome | isolation source: fluorescence activated cell sorting (FACS) single amplified genomes of... | place: USA: West Boothbay Harbor, Gulf of Maine | collected 2000-07-19
ATTAATTCGCAGCATTCGTACCCTTTTGCCAAGTACGGCAGTGGTTGTGATTGAGGCTTTTCGTCAGAGTAAAGGTTTACACATGGGCTTCTTAAGTGGACAAAATTACCATGACATTGTCTCTAAGTACTACGAGCTGCCTGTTATCAGTATCCGAGAGGCACTTTGGCATGAGTATTTTGAGTTGAAAGAGAAATCGCAGTTGTGGCAAGCGTTTCCTTCAGGAAAGTCCCACCCTTCGCGTGAGGGACAACGGTTGATTGCAGATATCATTGCTCGAGAGATGATGAGCTTTCGAAAACAGCCGCCGACACTGACACGTGATCGACCACTTTTACCTCCACTTTTATTATCCAAAAGAGAAGTCCTTGAAGACGAGCAAGCAATGCGTAACAAGTGGAGAGCCACATATGAATTCGAACCAGAAAATACTTCAGAGGTGTTGTCCCAACCTGGTCTATTGACGGAGATGTCACACGGTTGGAAACACGTCATGCAGGAGACAAGATATGGGGACACAAAACCAGGCATGGTCTGCAACAGCACGTTCCCTAATGCGTTACGTGTTGACATCAGCGCATGTGAGAGCATCGTTCAGATTGGTTACTTGAAAACGTATGAACAGTTTGGTGTGGCGATTGTGAATGTCTCGGTGGTTACACCACTTGAATCTCTTCAAAAGTCAATTGTGTTGGCGTCGATTGACAGCAGATGGGACCAGAGTAGAGGTTCAGCCACTCATACCGACACATTTGAGCTCGGTAAAGTGATCCAGCAGCTTCCATCAAAGTCAGGAACACGAGTAATACTGTCACTTTTTCTTGAGAAAGAGACAAACGTAAACGATCGAAAACTTTTCAAGGTGATGTACGTGAGATGTAGGTAGTGCAGGGTCCGACAGCATATCCAGACGAGAGGTAGAGCTCCGCTCATCAGAAGCATTGTGGGAAGCAAGAATGAAGGCCTTGGCGGCAGCAGCAGCTTCAGCAGCAGCCAGTCGCTCGGACTCAACTCGATCAGCCTCCTCAGCAGCAGCCTCATCAGCAGCAGCCTTCTCAGCAGCAGCAGCCTTCGTGGCAGCAGCAGCCTTCGTGGCAGCAGCAGCCTTCGTGGCATCGTTCTCAGCAGCAGCTCTTGCGAGTGTTTTCTTTTTCTTGGAGCTGGGAGGGCGACCCTTGCGCTTGACTGTCTCTTCAGGCGGATCTTGTCGAGGCGTTTGTTCGCCGTCGTTATTATTGTTAGGTGTTGGCTCAGAAGAAGTTCCCGGTTCAACACCAGGGCCGCCGGTCAAAGCATCGCTGTCATGGGATTCGACTGGGAAGGAAGCACCATCTTGGTCGGAAGCATCATTTTCAACACTATCACCAGAAGTAAATGTGTCAGGAGGAGAAGGTGGAGGAGACGGAGGTGGAGGAATAATAATAAATACGAACGAAGGTACCAATATTGCTTCCCAAAATGGCGTGGCCATCACGAGCCGAGCTAGGGTTCAAATAAACGAATACATCCCGGTTACGAATCTCGTTTGACCAAATATATTTCACAATTCTAACTACCGCTCATACGTTTCGACGTGACTTAGAAAAAAGTTCATAAGATTTAAACAAGTTTCCCCACTCCATTCCTGAAAATTAGCCGAAATTTATATACCATCGTACCATATTTTAACCGGGGAATAACGACTGTATCGGCGATTCCCCATAGATTCCCCATAGTTTCCCCATAGTTTCCCCGGTGTTTCCCCGATTTAATTCTTACAGTGATTAGATATAGTAATATTAATAATAATATATGGTAAAACTTCAAATAATATAATAAATAATACGTACGAAGGTACGTACGAAGGTACCTTCGAAGATAAAAGTAGCCAGCGGCTAATAAGGGAGGTAGACCATTTTGAGTTCCGAAAATGGCATCAGATTGATCGCCTGTATATATGTGCCGTAATAATCTAATATAATGGTATTAGTTCTTCTTCTATTTTTTCTTGGTGGGCACCATTCGTGGGGCACTGCCGAGCGCGTGCCTGGGAGGCAGTCGGCGGGTTTGCACCCCCGAGGTTATCGTCGGGCACCCAGGGAAGGGTCCCCGCGTTCTGCGGCGCTGTGAGATGGTGGTGGCCACCCAAGAATCCGGCGCTTACCAGTGCATCTCACGTTTAAACGACCTAACCGTTGGAACGGGAGTCCCCCAGGCGTGGAGACGGGCGAAATCGCGACGACGTTCGACGTCGAGGCTTTGGCCGGGTGTTCATTCGACGACCCAGGGGACGACATCGAGTGCATCGTCCTCACCGACGAGGATATTCCCGAGTTGGCGGCCAAGTACACGCGCGAGGAGCTCGCACTGGGCGTCGACCTGACATCGATGAGCACGCGAAGGCCCTGAAGGAACGTAAAGCGGGGGTCACGAAGCGAGAGGAAGAGCGCAAAGCCAGAAAGCGCGAAGCGAAGGGTCCTTCGTATCAAATTATCCTAGCTCTTGACCGGTGCGGAACGAAGTGCAAAGCTGGTCTTACCCGGTGCCGAGTTTGTCCACTGTAAGGCGAAGCTGACGTACGAAGGAACGCATGTCATCATCGCTCGACAAACTCTTCGAAGACCTGCCGGAAGGCTTCTGGAATTTTCTCAGCAGCATTACCAGCGCGATGCCCGCCAGCGCGAACATAGCCTGCGATTCGGCGACCGTAAGGCTCAACCTCGTCGTGGCGGGCACCTCCACGTTGTGGACGTGCTGAAAAGGGCTGTTCAGCTTGAGTGGCGCGCAGATATCCGCGAGCGGGTACATCGATGCGTAGCGTTGAATCGCAAGCTTGTTGAATCGCAAGCTTCTTGGTCGCCGGGGCTCGGGTTTGTAGAAGCAACGGAAGGCCGGGGCTCGGGTTTGTAGAAGAAACGGAAGGCCGTTACGAAGGTACCTTCTACCTTCGGAAGTACCATTTTGTTTCAAAATTTCGCAAATGTAATCCCGCACAAAAATTGAGTTCGAAAACAGAATTGCATATTGCAGGGTCCTCCAGTCGATTAGCCAAAAAAAAATACTCGTAGACTTGTAGCGAGCCGAGACAAGATGCTGCGTTTCCCCCTCGGCAACTTCTCTTGATGTTTCTTGCGCGTAAACATGCGTAAGAAACCCGGCTTTCGTTTCCGTGAAAACTTTGCATTGCTCTTGGCAACCAAGTCCCACTCAGTTTCAAGGCCAGGGGGCGATCGCTTCCATATAATTATGCAATTTTCGCTGAATGCGATGTGTGACACAAGGTGATCAACTTCGGACGTGAAAATGGAAAAAGCTGGGTCACTATCGATGAACTTGCGGTTCAGGACATCAATCATCCACTGCAAGGAAAACAAATTTCTCAATACTTCACAACTGGAAAATAATTTCAGCAACAAGCACCTTGAACTTTTCAACAACGCTTCCTTTCTTTCCCAACCCAGCATTGATGATATCGTAACCGTAAATTTTCGGATGACTTCCATCCCAGTACGACGTCTCAACATCCTCGATTATGTACAGCCCGCCGTGTTCGTCCTCTGGGTGGTCGGCATAGCCCCGTGGTATGTATATATGTGTTTAAATATGTAAATGTAAATATCAAACCATATTTAAATACCCGTTTATATGAGTAAACATGGTGTGACAACTATATGGGACGCTGACTCAAGGTTTTCGATCTAAAAAAGTCAAAAATGATATCAACTATATGTAGCGCCAGACCATCGTTCTTGATTTAATGGTGTCAAAAATGTAAACAATGTATGGGACGAATAGACCTTCGACCTTGATTAACGATACCAGGTGAGTGTGACATTTTGGAAGTTGAGGTGGTGTAAAATCGGCTATGCCGAATAATTCGTTTCCTTGCTTCATTCATTCGAAGGAAACAATTTGAAATCCCTGTGTTATGGCTGCCGTTCTCACTTGATTGGAAGGACGCTCGCTTATGAATATTATTCAGTCACCGAGGCGCGTCGCGCCCGCAAGACGTAAGCAATGCGCTATATTGAGTATTTTGTGTTTTTTTTTGTCTGCGCGCGTTATACCTTCGAAGGCATCACAACACGTCAGGCCGCGTCGCTGATCGACTCGAGAGTTGCGCACTTACACTCAAACAATTTTATGACGAATCCCAAGACGATCGTCACAGAGCTGTGAGAACAGCATCACGCCCCCCGTTTTGGATATCACTTCTATCTGGCAATCTCGCTCAAAGTGATGCAGCTTTCCGGACGAGGAGGTTCCCTGAAAATGAACTCGATCTTCTTTTGCGGAGAGCTCTTGAAGTTGCACCCGGTAACGGCATCATAATCGACGGCGGTGCCAACATTGGGTTTGTTTCTTTGACTGCAGCTTCTTTAGGCTTTCGAGTTAAGGCGTTCGAGCCCGTCGGCCTACATAGACAAAAATTGTCGACATCAATCTGTCTGAACGCATATGACAAAATTGAGCTGATAGGAAAAGGTCTTTCTGATCGACCGACCATACTCAGGCCAGTTAATTACGCAGAGGCAACACAGCTGCGAAACATATCTTGGGAAGATTGCGTAAAGAGAAACCGTCATTCTCATTTGCGAAAAGATGCTGAATCCGATGAAGGTAATTGTGGCGAAAACTTTGAAATAACGACGCTCGATGAGAGCTTAACGACTGAGGATATTCAAAATGTTTACTTTTTAAAGCTGGATATCGAGGGGCACGAAGTCAAGGCTTTCGCAGGTGCGTCTAACCTCCTGAAGAGCAAGTCTCTTAAGTACATTCACTTTGAATGGTGCCCGAGTATGATACGATCCATCGGCAGTGATCCGATGGACGCTTTCAGCATCCTTGATACTAATGGTTTTGCCTGTCGCTTTGAGAAAGATGCGGTGAGTGGCACTGATTCGGCTGTAATTGAACCCGCCGCGGGTGCTGTACAGCTAGATGACGGTCAAGTTAAGGAAAATTTCCTTTGTGTGCGCAAGTCTTAGACTGCATGATGATGATGTGCACTTTCTTAGAGCTCGCGGGGTTGAGCGCACGAGTAGTCGGTGCTCAATTTTAGCATGCGCGGTCCACTACTGGCGGAGCAGCTTAGCAAGTATCTCAACGAGTCTTTGCTGGGAGACTTGTTCGTTATGTCACCATGTAAAACAGAGAAAAGATGTCGCACTCCGTCAAGAATACCGCGTTATGGGCGCTCAAAGTGCCTCTGGAGGAGATGTGTAGATTTGGCCACCCCATGCCAGTGCTCGGAGCACGCACCAGATGTTTCCTTAGGCACGCGATAACCACCGGCGCCACGTCTCAGGACGGAGGTCACATGTGCAACCCTCACTGAGGACTGAGAAACTTGATTGCGAAGGTGATCAGAAGGCACATCTAGCTCTCCGCACCCTTCCCTCCCTCCACCAACATGCGGAGGCCGTGAACGCGCCTAAACCTGCCTTGCTCGCATTCTTCTGCCGCCACCTCGCACACCTCCCAAATGGGATAGAAGTTAGTCTACGTACGAGTAACACTTATCTAATATCATAATAAAATAAATGAATAATAATATATAATTCGTCGTCCGAGCGAGCGAGCCAGCCCTTACTTTTTATTAAAATTCACACAAAATTCCCACATATTATTATTATTATTTATTAATTATTAAATTTCATAAATAATAAATAATAATATCATTATTTAATTATTAATAAATACCTGATGATGAAGTAATAAGGTACATACGAGTTCAAGTGGAACAGGCGTCGGGAGGTGCGCGCGTGGCGAGAGTGAGCAGCCGAGGGGCCATGTGCGTCACGTTATCCTAGTCTATCCACTCGGGGTACCGTTTCCCATGAGAAGGTGCTTGAGTTGATAGACCGTCGCGTAGTCGACGAAAGTGGTTGGCATGCTGCGCATAATTATGTCACTGTTAGTCCACTACAAACGTACAACAAGTTTTGTTTGTCGAGAATAGTCAGATAGGTGAGGTCACCCACGAAGCCGGCGATCTCGTAGTAGCGCACACGTATGCTGCGACGCAATCTGAATGGCAACCCGAGTATATGCCATTCGTCCTCCATCTCGAGGTGCAGTTTAAATGCTCCAACGTTCTGTCTTCCAAATTTGCCCGTCTCGACAGTCGGCTCCGCACCAACTGTAGAGCAACAACAGTATGTACCTGTGGAGCAGAGGCATAACGCCCTGACCGCCTTCCATCCTGCCCCCGACCCCCCCGCGTGCACGCCGTCTGGTATTTATTCTGATATGGTCGCCTCTCCACCAGATCTTGATCGGCTCGGTACAAAGTCACGAAGCCTCTCCGCCGCGCCTTCCACGGTCTCCCAGATGCGCTCGCCTACCGATCCGAAGAAAGGGACAGATTCGTCACCCACGGACTGGATGGCGCGGGTGATTAACGCGCCGACGATACCCAACTGAACGAAAAAGAATGCAAGCTGAGCTGTAGAGTCGCCATCGCCAATGGTCAGCCCAATAACATTCAGCGCGACCGTGCCGCACGCCATGCCGATCTCGACGATATTACCCGACGACCAGCGTTGTTCCGTTCGCGCGACGCGTTCGTCCTCGTATATCTTCTCGAGTGGCCCGCCCATCAACGGTACCACTGTGAAGGGTCTGAACCAAATGAGTAAAGCGAGCCACGAAACGTTCTGAGCGAGCATCAACTCCAGCTGCAGAATCGGCGCGGTCGTAAAGAAGACTGCCGTCAACGCCATGAGAGACTTCCTGGCCATGGCGACGATCTCCCAGCTCCAGGTTCGTTGTGAATATGGCAGAAACAGCAGACCGTAGCGCCGGATCAGTCGCTGAATGTCTGGATGTGTACCCCGCATCATTCGTTCAAACTGCTTCAGAAAGATCGTCATCTACTCGTGTTTCATTGGTGTTGGCCCTCGAGACAGAGTCTGTCACGGGATCGGAAGTGTCTTCGAACGGTTCCAGTGCGATTTCTTCATCGACATGCATGAGCCCATCGCGTGATTGGTTGTTACATTCGGTGCCCGAGGGTACATAATCTTTGTGTTTTCGCGCCAAGGTGTTGACACGCCAGAGCACGTGGGCGATGAACGCCACGTACACCACCGCGTACCCGAAAAATCCAATGATGCTGCAAGCCAAGAAGGGTGTATAGTCGGGGTTCTTGGTTGTGCAAACTATCGCAGGATTGCTCTCCATGACAAAATAAGTCGGGTTCTGATCGAGCATGTCGGGTGCAGGGCAATAAGCAGGGCGATAATCAAGGGAGCTGGCGCATTCGTATTCAGCGCAGTCGAGGGGCTGCAGGGCGTGCACGACGTTCCCGACGAACGTGACATGGAGAACCTGCACCACAAATCTGATGACACCGTTCATTGCTTGACCGTCATTGGATTTCCGGAATGCGAACACGATTCCACCGCCGACGACAAGCAGAATCAAGAAGGGGGAGAACAAGCGGACCATCCAATTCACAGTAAAACCTGGGTCGAACGAGCACTTAGGATTTATGAAACCCCATGCGTCGAAGTTGACGATGTCGCCCATCGCCTCGAAGAACGCAGTCACGGCGCTGGGCCATGGTACCGTGACACTCACGACGAGCGTCTGTATCTGCAAGAATGTGATTAGGCTCACCAAAAACACGACGGCGCCAAATTTGGAAGAGCGCTCGCCAACTGTTTTTTTCTGTATCTTCTTCTGCAACTGATCAACCCGATCCTCTGCTTGCTTCTTTACGCGCTGCAGGCGCTTCCAACCGGCTTTTACTTTGCCAGGAAATACCACCGCTGCGATGAACACGGCAAACACCGACATGCCGAGGAAGACGAGAAGAAAAAATCGCGCATCCTGTTTGCAAGGATAACAGTCATCTTCGAGCATGTACCAGTCTTTCGCGCACTCGAAGCAGGCGTCTCCTTGGTGTCCTTCGGCGCAGGAGTTGCCCCCTGGACACCACTCGGCCTGGTTGCAAGCGACACAGACAGGCGTACCACTCCTCCCTGACCATGTCCCTTTCGGGCAAGGTGTGCACGTAGCAGCCCCCGGTAGTCCCTCAGTCGACTCTCCGGCGGCACATGGTGTGCAGGTTCTCGATCCCGTCAATCCGAGAGTCGAGTGCCCGGTCTTACAAGCTTCGCAGCCTGTTGATGAAAATGATGTCACTTGAGCCGACTCTCCAGCGGGACATGGTTTGCAGGGCTGCCCACCAAATCCACTGGGACAATTCCCAGCTGTCACTGAGCTCACGTCCCAGCTGGAGAGGTCCGCGTTGAACGCCGATGCATCTTGAAACATGGCGTTCATGTTTGTTACGGAGCTCACGTCCCAGTTTGGCATTTCCAAATTTCCAGCCGGTCCACAGTCTGCGGTTGCACAACACGTCACACCGGTCGGATCGACTAGCAAACAGTTTTGCACAGCAGTCAAAAGTCCACCATCATCAGTGAAAGGAGCTGCGTCCGAGCCAACGATTAAGACTCCGGCGGTGAAGAAAAGTCGCCAAATCGGTTTAAGTGGTAACGAGTTTTCGAAGGAAATAAACCTCATTATTCCTTGGGAAAATGGAAGATACGTAGATAGATAGGGTTTCTGACGATGAGAAACTTTATTTTGTGCTCTTTCGCAGAAACAGATGGCTGGAAGAAACCGATCAAAACTTTGGTCCGCCTGCCTGTTGACAAAGGAAGCGAATGTGTATCAGTTTCGGAGCTTGCTTGCTTACTTGTTGAGAGAGTTTTATTTGGAAACTTACTTATTTATTTATTTGGAACTGATTCATATCTATCTATTACCTTCAAATATGTACCTTCGTATGTAATAATTACTTCTTCTTTTATTGCGTAAGTGCCTCCCTGTGGACGAATGACCCACGATTTATGACTCAGAAATGACGACGCGGTCGGCTGGTTCGGGACGAAGTTTTAGACGATTTGATCGATGCAGCTTCGATGAAGAAGTGCACATAGTTTAGATTTGAAGCTGAATTTTCATCGATGATCGGTCAACTTCGACGTCGACCACCGCCTCGTAGGAAAACGCGTTTGCGTCGATGCTTCGCTCGGAAGTGGCGTGCGTGTGAGGACGACGTGTGCGTGCACGCTAAATGCATCGAAAAGAACGTCTCGCTGAACAGTCGTACTCCAAAAAACGGGAAGGCGTCGCACAGCGTTGCAGTCAGAAATAAAGTGACAAAAGGTGATCGTACGATGACTTAGTCTACGAGTTTTGGAAATGATCGAGCTGACGACCAATCAGAAGACGAATAAAAGGTAACAGGTTGGAAAAAAACCGGGTGGAATATGGTGCTAACGTGACTTCAGTACTTACGTACTACTTCGTCCCGAATTAATTATTACGAAGGTAGTTAGTTACCTTCAAATATGTACCTTCGTAATAATTACTTCTTCTTTTATTAATTATTAGTCTATTGATTCGGCATATAGCCGATCTTACGGGATTCACGAAAAAAATTCACTTCGCACCTGGTATCGTTATTAATCAAGGTCGAAGGTTTATTTCCCCCATACAATGTCACACATTTTGACATCGTTAACTCAGAATCGTTGGTTTAGCGTTACATGCAGTCGTTCCTTCATCGGACGAAATAAACCAATTTTCTTGAGTCACGTATGAAAAATTTGTCCCATATTGTTTGCCACATATACGCGAGGGCATACACTTACTAACACTTATAAAAAACGACCCGGTCTTTTTTGATTCAAATCCACATAAAACATTTACTGAACGCCTCCACCATCCCTCCCCGACAGTCTCCGAGCCCGTCGGAGAGCTGGAGCCGCACATCGACGCGAAGGGCAAAGCACACGAGCTGAGAGTCGACATCCGCGCTGACGGCCTACGCGCCAACTCCACAACCCTCCTGCTCGACACCTCGATCACACACATCATCGGCCAGGCTAAGGACCCGGCGAGCCAACCCCAGGCCCGCCAAGGCAAGAGCCACCCCAAAGCCAATCCCATCAAGGCCGCGGAGACGATCAAAGATGGCAAATACAAGGAGGCTGCGCTCAGAGCGCACAAGGAATTCATCCCACTCGTGATGGACACCTACGGTCGC
>JACLAB010000546.1_pt1 | contig 10036 bp, 7 predicted proteins | sample 8027921 | NCBI WGS metagenome assembly JACLAB01 (sample SAMN15725117, study PRJNA655200) | protist metagenome | isolation source: fluorescence activated cell sorting (FACS) single amplified genomes of... | place: USA: West Boothbay Harbor, Gulf of Maine | collected 2000-07-19
AAAGGTTGGATTTCCTCACTTTCGACCTTCTTGAGATATTCTTGAAATGTGTGCAGAGCGTCACTCTTCACCATACCTTCACTCAACCTCTGGTTGATGAAGTCTCGTATGTCCTTTGAAGATATATGACTTAACATTACGTTGAAGTGATTAGAACACTCGTGAACGTCTGTTGTACCTGAAAAGTTCTTCTTGTTCGGCAATATCTTTGTCAACATATCGGCTAGATTGTATGACGATCCGATGTTGAATGGCTGTATAATCCCTTCTCTGTGAGCATAATGTTGGAGCCAAGCGTATCTTATTTCCTCCTCAGATTTTGGATGCAACTTCGGATTCCAGGGGTGTGAGGTTTGCAGCCAAATGATAGTAATCCGTCTGTATCACTTCCAACGTAAAAGAAGTTGAATTTGCGCTTTTGTTTGATGAACGGTCGTCTTGCGGGGGGTACAGCATATGGGATCACCTCTAAGTGCCCTGCAGGTGCATACACTCCCCGTCCTAGTTGTTTGAGGTTGATAGGTGGCAGCTCATAGCTAAAAAACAACATCTGCTGTAAAAGTCGAACGAACGTGCTGTTTTGCGACATTAGAGTAGTTCGCCAATAATTTGAGACCACAAAATGCTGCTTGTGCGACAACCATGGAGAGTCTGAAATGAGTTGTGCAGTCGCTTCGAGTATTGCATGGGCTGAGATAGACCCTTTGCAGCTACGACTATTTCGGTTGACGAATTCCAGTTTCAAAGGAAAAAACGGTACATAAAAAATGTGCGCTTCTTTTGGATTTATCGTGATAAGCTCCTGCCTCTTTGTTAAGCTTTCGTAAAACAAAGTCTCCGCATCTGTGTGCGCAAGCTGACTTGGAAGCGAGGTGCACCCTCCGAGACTATCGTAAAGCTTCATTATTGAACCATATATGAATACTTTGACGTTGGTTTGCTTGTTAAGCTTTGCTTGGAATTTCACACGTTCCCTGATAACGCGGTTGAAGAACAAAGTTGCATAAATTGAACCCGCGATGGTGCACAACAGCCGTCGTCTCCTCAATTTCCTTCTGAACCTCATGTACTCAACTTTAGCACATGGTCTACTTTACGGCCTCGTGCGCACCGAATCGCACAGTTTGTTTTGGCTTCGACCTACACACGTACAAAATTGTGTGGTTTTTTGCAAGATTTATGTTTAGCCTAGGGGCCCATCGGGGGGTGGCTAAATCGGGGGTGGCTAAATCTCGGGCCGAAGTAACTTTTTATCATTTCCATAATACATATTATACTACGTTATTTGTTAGAAATCTGAAGAGTAAAGTATGAAGTATAGCTTCCCCTAGTTAACCTACAGGGACTAATTGGCGAGTTAACACTCATTAATCAACTAATCAATGATAGCTACTTGTAATCATCATCACTTATCGACGCACTAGGCCCGATTGCTCACAATCATATAAGGTATAGCTCGCACCTTTTCGACCAGTGGTCGACGATCACAAGCCCCTAGAACGAGACTTCCAAGATACTTCACGTGCGTCAGGTTACTTCGCCTTCAAGTACCGGTACGACGTACCGGTATCTGTAGATAGACAATGCCAAGTGAGCTACGTACTCGCTGGGTAACTACTTTCACCGGTGTGATCGTTACTCTAAGTTCACTTTTATTTGCGATTGGTTTTAGTATTAGTAGTTCACGCGAGGTTCTGTTCGCTGTTGCGGCGCAGAGCAGTCAAGCAAGTCCAACCTCTTGTCAGTCCACAGATACGGTATTCACCCGTATTTGGAGTCGCAAGGAAAACACTCACGCACAGTACGCAAGAGAAAGGAATGCAAAGCAGGCCAATATGAACTTCACCAACGTCGCCCCCAAGAATGCGTATGACTTCTTTGAGCCCGAATGGAACTGTGAAGATGAAGTTCGCATCGGCTCGACACTAGTAAGCTTGGGTGATGGCCCAAAATTTGTGTGTGGTCAGGATGTTCTTGCATCGACAGAGGATTGCATCGTTTACTCAATAGGTAGCAATTATGACTTCTCGTTTGAATATGCCGTGAACAGGATTGCACCTCAGTGTGAAATCCACACCTTCGATGGCACACTCAATTTGACTGCTCGCGCGCTACCCGAAGGACTGAGAGAAAAGAATGTACACTTCCATAACTGGAACATAGTCTCAGATTGCCGTTCAGAACAACTGACGAAGATGAAACACCCCTCGCGTTGTGTCTCTGACAACCTTCAAACGTTGAATCATCATGAAAGCAAAACGATAAGTTGGCTCAAGATCGACTGTGAAGGTTGTGAGTACACTGTCATTCCAAAGTTCTTTGAAAGCTCCATTGAGATAGACCAGGTTTTGGTAGAGCTACACGGGACAGGTGCGGAACGAGTTTCGAGCTTATTTAGTACCTTGCACGATGCAGGTATGATGATATTCCACAAAGAAAGGAATCATTGGGGATGTGACGGTTACAGGTGTGTGGAGTACTCTTTGATTACTTCAAGTTATGCACAGAAAGTGCTGCGCACCTTTCTTACACGCTGAAACATTGGAGGCCGTCGAAGAGCTGTCTACCTGTTTGCCTGATGTAATTTGGCTAATTTATGGCCATCGCCCAAGATCTTACTTCTTTTTATCGACCCTGACTGTTTGCCCATATGAGCAGATGCTATGCCTGACGCTTTGGGGACTGTTTTGATGCGACTAGAGAATCTTTTGTCGAAACGAAGGCTATTGACGGTTTACAATCGGAACAGGGCCAAGGAATATCCACTTAGATTCGCTGTGCACGCTATCCGGAGTGCGACAGTGTCGCATCTCTAGTGCATGCATGCGCCACTCTGACACGCGAGAAGCATAGGTTTTGTAGGAGTAACAAACAGTTTATTCTTCATCACAATACCTAATCAGATGCCTTATAACACGCCTCATTACCCTAACGACCGACGACGGGCGTCTAGGTTGGCATATACAACGTAATCGGTGTTGTACGTTGTATATACAACGTGAAGTTGGAGTCGACGTTGTATATACAACGTACCGTCGGTTCCCTAATTAATTTTCCTTAAATATGAGGGCAATTATCGTAACATTTCTGTGAGATCTCGTCGTCACTCGCGCGCGCGCTGCACGCGCGCGCGCGAGTCGGCACGGAATTGATGTAGGAGCTCCGTCTCCGCGTTTTGCGACACCCCGTGCTTTCTTTGACCCGCTGGCGGCGTCAGAAGGTCGCCGGAAACGTGGCGCATGACCGTTTGGGAAATGTTACGCTTCACTTCGAAGATGACGAGCGTGTCCCGAGCGCGAACGCCCAGCGCGAAGGTAACTTCGAGGTAAATCGAACGAAGCTTTTTAATTGCGTCGTCTCGCACGTGTTGGAGTCTGGAGAACGCCTGCGAGCGACGAAAACCGGCGAAGCAAATTCTGGAGAAGACGTATGTGTACGGGCCTCGCTGCGCTTGTTTCAAAGCACCTCATCGCACGCCGCACTGTGCCCTACCAGCTTCCACGCCACCCGCACGAAACCATCGATGGATGGACCTCCAGGGACCACAGACTGGAAACAGCTTGGATTCGGATATCGGACAACAAAGCACGCTGGACAACCAACCTTTTTACCCCTACCAGTATGAACTTTGCTCATGCGGGAGCGCCTCGCCTGGGCCCGCATCGAGCTCGCAATCATCTCATCAGGCGTGAGCTGTGTAGAACCAGGACCGCACTCACAGTGCCACTCTTCGCAACACAACCATCTGTCACGCGTATTTACGCTTTGTCCCGGGAGATCGTCGTTCCCTCCTTCAGTCTGTGCAACGACTTCGGTACATTTCAAGAAGTAAGAGCGGTCCACCGTCTTCTTCCTCAAGCCTTCTCGGAAGTCTTCCAGTCGCAGTCGCGCCTGTGGAATCCACGCGTATTTGTACGTGCATTCAGGGTGTCCCTTGATTTCACGAAGGAGTTTGTACCCACAACGTGGGCAAAACACACCCACAATCGCTCTTTGAAAACTTGTCCCTGTTTTCGGTACGTGCAAGTAGTAAGGTTTAAAAGCTTCGTTGGAATACCCAGAAAAGTAGGACCTACACTTCCTCCTAGTACTCATCGCATATTCCTTCAGCAACACGTCCACTTCAAGAGTCCACATTGAAACAGTCACTATGACGAAACTCAACGTAAAACACAGCGCTACATACAGCCTTCGAGATGACCTCATCTTATTAGATCAACCTAGAAAGCTCCAGCTCAACCCCGCGCTCGGGCGCGTCGCGCTCGACTCTCGAGTGAGGACGATCAATACTAATTGATCACGCGTTGCGTGGTCTTTGAACGCGCGCTACACGCGAGTCACGACGCGGAAACGCGCGAGAAGTGACAGAAGTGACACGATAGAAGCACGTCGCGTCACGTCGGGCTAGGCCTAGGGGTGGGGGAAATTTTACCCGCAAGATGCAGGTGCAAAATTGCAGTCTGCGCGCGGCGAGTCGGGCAATATGTGCAAACAGTATGGGGTCCTAGGGTACTGTCATACGCGTTCCCGGGTGTTTTCACCTTTCGCAAAATCTTGACATGTTCTCACAACACTCGATACATCTGCACACATAACGCGCTCGACAGGCATCCAGAAAGCGTACGCCCTTTGCGGCATGCAGTACTCATCTCATAATTCCTGGTTGACGGCTTTTTTTCTAAAGCAATCGGTCATCGAGTGCACACGACTGACCAACCTCACTCTGACACACAGGAGAGAGAAAACGTATTGAACCCTGCCAAACCCTATGTAAACCCTAAGTAGGGTTGATGGCATCTGCTCGGTACGTGCGATGCAAGCTCACAGCGTGGTTCAACGGATACGAGAGGAGTGTAAGTCATTGAAAGTGTTTGTCGGAAGCCTCAACGCGGATCAAAAGGGCACGTCGAGCGCTTGCGCGCGTAATACACGCGCGAGATGAATACGACTAAACCCTGATCAGGGTTTAGTCGGGGTTTAGCCAGGGTTTGGGCGTTGAGCTCAGTGTTGAGGCACCAGGAACGCGAGTGACTGCATGAGGACGTCACTCTGTCTATCGCATGACATAAAGGCCGGATGAATACCATGCATCATACGTGCGTCTACAAGTATTCATCGACACGCGCAATCCTGGTGCCATCCGAGCGCGTTATCCGCGCACGTACGGCGCGTGTTGCGAAAACTTGTCAAATTTTGGCCAAGGTAGAAAAACCCGGGACGCAGCGGACCGCGTGTGGGGTGTCTCTCACAGATTTGAGTCCTGATCCGTCGTATGTGAATGGATTTTCGACAAATTTATCGCTGTTTGATACTTTATAAATTCAATACAATATAATGTCGTGATTGGTCAATTGATAAAAAGTTGCTTCGGCCTGAGATTTAGCCACGCCCCTAAATTTCCCCCACCCCGGCCCGGGGTACACGTTTGCGTTGTTGACGTTACCACAAAGATGCGGCGTGCCGATCCAGGAACACGTACGGAACGCGGCGGTTTACACAAGCGATTATGACAGCGTATTAGATATATCTTCCTCGCTACACTTGCCTGGGTTTATGTTTCCAATGTCGTTCAAACCAACACTGAAAGAGTACTTCAGCCGATGTGCCGTAGGATCTCTTCCTGGAAATGAAGTTACTACTACTTTGATATACAGTTTGCTGAGTAGTACTCTTAGCGTAGTGAACAAATACACACTCGATAAGTTTCCTTTCCCTGCGTTCGTCTTGGCTGTCCAACTCACGAGCAGTGCGTTAGTCATACATTTGGGAAGTAAGGTAGGGTTCATCAACTTGAGCTCCGTCTCGTGGGAGATCCTCCTTGGCTTTGTACCATTAACGATCAGTTTCTTTTTTCTACTCGGCTCGAGCTTACTCCTGATGGCTAACTCTCCTTTCAATGTCTTTCTCATTTGCAAATCCCTCACGCCTTTCTTCATGAGCCTCTCAGAGACTCTTTACTTTCGTACACCTTGTCCAAGTCTTCAGTCCTTCACAGCAATGGCAGGTATGGTAATCGGTAGTGTGCTGTATACGAGATATGACGCACGTTTCAGTGCGACATATTTGCTTTACGCTGTACTATTCATTTGTTGCAGTATCTTCGAAGGCTTGATTGCAAAGCAGACTATTGAGAAGTTTGCCTTGGACCAGACGACACGAACACTTCTTATGAACGCTTTGGCGTGTCCAATATCAATCATATGGACGTTATGTACGGAGACAATAGCTGCGACACAACTAGAGTTGAGTTCGGCGATATCTCTTGGGATATCATGCGCATTGGGTCTGGGTATGGGCATAGCAACGATGCAAATGCGAACCATTTTTTCAGCTACTTACGTGGCCGTTGTTGGGGTATGTAACAAGTTTTTATCATTGGGTTTCGCTAGTTTGGTACTGAGCGGTTCGCCTAGGTTCCAGAGTACTCTATCAACTGCGTTTGTATTGCTGTGTAGCTCGTTCTATAACGGAAACAGCAATACTAAGTATAACACGCTCATGGTACTAGTACTCTTGCTTACTTCTTTTGCAGTGTTGCCTCTTGGATACCGAAAACACTTTGAACGTCACACGATTGGAGATAACAACTCTGTCAAAGATAGCAAGTTTGTGTGTGGGGCATTCTTGGCCATTAATTCAACTTCTGTGAATCAAGTTGCATTCACTGGGAATACAAATACAACTCCTGTATCACGTACTGATAACACGCTTTCCGATCAGTTTTTGACTACACATGGGTTTTATGGTCGTCTTGGCAACCGGCTCATTTTATTGAAAAAGCTTACAGCAGCCGCAGAGACTTATTGTTGTGGCGTGTCGATACCTGCCAACGTAGTCGATGGCTGGCACCCGCTCCTCGACGACACCACGTTCGCCAATTTGAACACTACATGCAGGACACACCTCGATGTGAATCAATCTACGTGCGCCTCGAAGTCAAAATCAGGCGAAGACTGGTTTTATTCAAAAGCACCGCAACAGGCGGCTTGTTTCAAACCTCTCATGCGACGATATTTACAGATAAATAGTACACATGCAGTCGGGAAGAAATGCCCTGAGAGTCCCCACGCTGTTTTGCACGTGCGTTCGGGTGATATTACTGCAGGTTCATTTAACATGACGACGGAAACGTGGGTTCCCAAACCTGTTCATCCCGGTTACGGTCCGTATCCGACATCGTACTACTCGGCTGCTTTGCATAACATGACGAAACGAGCTGCGAGTTCAACTATGTTTTACGTCATGTGCGAGAATGTAGGAAATCCGACGTGCGACTACTTTCAGAAAGCTGCTCTCAACTTTCCGTTTCCTCTACAGGTTAGGATTGGTAAACCGCTTTTAGAAGATTTACATTTGTTACTTTGTGCAAACGAAGTGGTGCGTTCGAAGGGTGCTTTCGCTAACATACTTGCTCTGTCATCAAAGAAACAGATAGTACATGACTTCATATATGACTCGAGCGGCTGTGGAAGGCAGGGAACTTTACGCTACCTCTACTACATAAGTGATTTGCCTCAGTCGAGTCTATACGCGGAATCGATCAAAATATGGCGCAACACGGGTTATCAGCGTTCCATGGTTAACAAATACTACACGATTCAGACATGTGACAACGTGAGCCAAACGGCGAGTTAAACTCGTCGTACCACATCATATCTCTTACTTATGAGTTGTTAGAAATCTGAAGAGTAAAGTATGAAGTATAGCTTCCCCTAGTTAACCTAGGATGACTAATTGACGAGTTAACACTCATTAATGAACTAATCAATCATAGCTCCTTGTAATCATCATCACTTATCGACGCACTAGGCCCGATTGCTCACAATCATATAAGGTATAGCTCGCATCGTACGATTCTGCCATCTGCGACGACGTGCAGCACGCTAGCGTGGACCTACGATTAGTGTCAATCGGAAGAGTGCCTTTTGCGCCTAAATTACTTTGTCGATCGGTTTGTATAAAATCGAGACAGTTGGAAAACGCCTGGAAAACGGCCAAATAACGCTCGAATAACGCTCGCAGGATGTCGGAAGCGTTCCTACCAACGGACCTGGCGTCGTTCACGCGTTTCAAGAGCGGTGTTCAAGGCGACAACGTAGTCGAATTTATAGATTTAATGGTTCAATCTTTGAACTACAGGTTTACATCTTCTAAAATCAACGGAAGAAGGAAAACGGAGGCCGTCAGTGTGTCGATAGCTGCGGATAAGCTGTTGCGCCACTACATTGATGCAAAGTATAAAAATGCCAATATGGATCTTTGCAGGATCACCGCAATCGTAGCTTCGCTAGATATTACATTCCGAGATAACATCGATTTGTGTAAATATGTTTACAACGTAATACAGGATGGAGGGGATTCCAACGGACTCCCGGGGTTACCACCTGCTAACGCTGAGAATAATCGTGTTACAGTGAAAGACTATGAGAAGTTACATCCGGGTAGGACATTGGTACCGCTCGATGTCGCGGATCAAGAACTGGCTGACGGCGTTTTTGATTTATCAAATGTATTTCCTGAACAACTCAAGAAGCTCGTAAGCGACATGAGAGCGTCAAGAGCGACTTGGTCGGGGATTACTTTGTTAGACAGATTACTTCTGGAATTAGACCCTTACTCAACGATCCAAACTCTCGTAGAGAATCGGTTAAATGACATAAAGTACACTGGATCCGGAAACATGGCGGAATTCTTGGGTAACAAAAGAAAATTGTTTACTTCCCTCCCAAATGATAGTCAAGTTAGACTCAACAACGGGCTGAGGTTGCGTCAGCAGGTTCAATCTGCGTTCACGATAAATGGGAACGAACTCACCACTTCGGAAACGATCGAATTCAGTGGTTTCACCGAAACAATACTCGTTATGTTGTTGGCGTCTCCGCTGTCTCGAACGAATGTCAAAAAGGTGTGTGAGGAGTTACTTTCCCAGCAGCGCGACAAACTGGACTTTACCAAATGCACGAATAAGCTTGTTATAGCTGATAAACTCGATCAGGAAACATCACCAAAACAGCTTGCTGTGAATAATCTGAAGCGGAAGAAGTTTCAGCCGAAAGGAGCTTGCTTCAACTGTAAAAGGAAAGGTCACAGGTATTGGGAGTGTAAATCGCCGTTACGTCCTGATCTGCAGCGGTGGGCAGACAAGTTCGCCAATAAGAAGGCAAAAGGAGACGAGTCTGATCCAAAAGAGAAAGATGAGTGACCGATAAACCTCGAGACGTATCATGTGAGCAACACAAATACTTTGTTGGTCGACAGTGGAGCGTGTGTGAGTGTAATAAATGATGCACTAAAGTTGCACAACGTGAAGTCTCGAGGAAACGAAATCTTGACCTCGATCAACGGCACTACGGTAGTGACCAAATCAGGAGTTGCAAAGGTTGATCTAGTTGACGCGGAAGGAAAACATTTTGAATTCCATTTCGAGGCAAACTGTGCCCCTGGAGCCGATCTTCCAGGAGCCGGAATATTATCATGCACAGGTTACCCGATTAGCCTAAATGACTCCGGCGGAAGTATCAAATTACCAGATGAAGATGGAAAATATCATGATGTAAATGTTCGCCGACGTCACGATGGATTACCGGTCATAGACATATCGCCTGAAAAGCCAATGTATTGGATACCTCAATTGGTTCACGATACGTTAGGACATGTGTCAAGTAATACATTACTTACTGCATTCAACAATGGTTGGATAACAAGTGACAAACCTCTGGACGAGCTACAAGCAAAGTTGAATAATGCTGCCGATAATTGCGTCACATGCAAGATAGGTCATACAAGACAAACGAATCACGGTAAGAGGAGTACCAAGCGATGTACAAAACCGTTTGAAATTGTCCACATGGACGTGACTTTCGGGCCGCCAAGAGGTTCTATGGTTTGTAAGATTGTAGACCAAAAGGCATGTTTGACCGTTACAGATGAGTATACCAGATTCCAGATGGTCTACCCCGTAGAGAGCAATCGGCCGTCCACCGTTGAGGAAAGGTCACTGGCACATGCGCTTAAGGAATTTAAGCGCGATTTAGCG
>JACLAB010010094.1_pt1 | contig 10033 bp, 6 predicted proteins | sample 8027921 | NCBI WGS metagenome assembly JACLAB01 (sample SAMN15725117, study PRJNA655200) | protist metagenome | isolation source: fluorescence activated cell sorting (FACS) single amplified genomes of... | place: USA: West Boothbay Harbor, Gulf of Maine | collected 2000-07-19
ACGAAAGAGCTGAATACTGCTACTTATTATTTTGAGCATTACTGGTTCTCTCCTGATGATGCTACAGCTAAACACACATGCCATAGCTACATTGAGCTCACTCCCCCAGGAAAAGGCATTAGTGTCAGTATAGAGAGGATAAAAAGTGTATTGTAGAGAGCCACACGAGAGCCACTAATTCCACTGACTTCATTCCGAGCTGGTATGTCTGCCACTCTCTGCTGTGTTAGAACAATCAATGCACCCCAGAACATTATAATCCCCGACAGCCCATTGAAGCTGTAAAAAGCCAAAACTAGAAGCGAAAGCAAAGATATCAGTGATGCTGAGCGTCTTCCGAAAGCCGACATTGCCGCCCGACCGCCATCTAATCTACCAATGGGCATTAGGTTCACAGCAGACATGTATAATCCAGCAATACCAACTAAAAAGAGCGGATGAATTGGTATTGGTTGTGATAGGCCAGCCAGCATTACCTTTGGAAACAAAATGCTTGCGATTGACCCAACCAAGAAGCTTGATTTCATCATGGCGGAAGGAATGACGGGGAAACTGGTAAAAGTTTGAGCCAAAGTCAGCCTCAATCCAAACACAATCATCGCTAACGATACTACCATTGCAATGCCAGGTCCACTTATTGCAACATCAAACGTAGCTGTTCTACTCGAAGGAAATGATCGAAAAGGCGTGATAGATGCAAATGATCCTACCTGCAGCGATGGAAGAGGCACCGGAAGACCAAGCCTGACGCCATGCTTCTTTGCCGCTATGATATGCCCTACTTCATGAACTAACGAGACGGCTAGTACTCCAAAAAAGACTGGAAGACAGAGAGGAAACAAACTCATATCATTTTCCTTGACAACGGCATTAAAGAAGGAGGCATTCAGCGCGAAAGAGCTCACAGCGTAAGCCAATGTGGTGAAGATTGTCGCCAGTGCTGAAAAAGAAGCTAGAAACTTGGTTGGCAACGAACGCTCTGATTCCTGTTCAGGGATTACTTCCTTGGCCAAGGCAATAATGACAGGAGCCGGACCATCTTCAATTGCCATTCGCCTGCCGATGTCACTGGGACCATAACGCATGCTGTTGCCCATATCTAGTCCCCGCCATTCAAAGTCTTCAACGAGGAATAGCTGTATCTTCTTCGATAGATTTGGGTGATTCTTAACTCTCTCCAGTAAATCCTCGAATGTTGCCTCTATTGCCGGTACACACTTCTTATCATTCTCATTATTTCCACTCGCAGTAACACGAGTTGGTATACTTCCACGGTAGATTGCGGCCACTTCAATAGCATCCCAAGATTTGCAAATAAAATTTGAGCCCTTCAGGATATCAGACTTGATCAGTTTCCAATCATTGACTGATATCTCCACGGGGCTTGTAGCTGCAAAGGGAGCAATTGATGGAGGCAACCACACAGGTGTCTCTATCATCCTTTTCATTATTCTCTCGCGTCTTTGTCTGTCCTCGTTATTGCTATCCTCATCTTTGTCAATATCAGCATCCAATGAATTTCGAACGAGATCAGTAAGTTCCATTCCTTTATTGTTGTTGCTTGCTGAATTATTCACCAGGTTATCAACTTTTCGTCGAATTGTTGCATCCCGATTCTGTCGTAACTCATTTATCCGTACCCTGAGCTGCGAACCGAGCTCATTCATTACATCTCTTTTTTCATCTATGAACTGTACCGCTTCCAAGATTTGATCTAACATTCCTGTTATTCTTTCGGACTCTTCTTTCTTTCGTTCCAGAGAATTGTTATCATAATCTCCCAAAACAAATCCACCACCATCAGTATTACTCATCATTGCAGTTTCCCTTGCATGCAATCTTTCACATATTCTCATCAATTTGGCTGGCGAAACGAAGTTGTTTTCTTGCAATCGGAGTGCAAGAGTAGACGCTGTTGGAACTGTGCTCATATTGTTGGCATTTTGAGTTTGAGTTTTCACTGTTTGTGTAACATTATTTGATATCTTCTCTACAACAATGGTATTGTTACCATTAGTATCGATAGAGTCAGATTGTACTGCTGATATTGAAAGGCCTAGAAGAATGTCAATCCATTCATCGGTCTCCCTATTTTCTATGTCCCTCCTTTTGTTGCGTGCATTTTGCAATGATTGTTCGGCCGAGATGGCCTCTCGTCTTAAATTATATGCACGTTCTCGCAATTGCTTGGCAATTTCTTCTGCGCTACCGTCATTTCTGTTGCTTTTGTTTGTATTACCTATGGACATGCCATCAGACGATGAGGAAAGGAACACAACAGTAGCGGGTATTGTGGATTTGTTGAGGTTTACTGATGTTCCTCGCGTAGGGGACATGTATGCAAGTGATACGGCTACAAAATGGCGGCTAATTAGCAGCACCACTGTCGCCGCAGCTGTAAAAATATTGGAAGACAGTGTCATCATACGATATTCTTTCGGGGCTAACTATTATTATTGATAACAACTATTGAGGCTCATCATAATATCCAACTCAAGCAACTAAAAAAAAAGTGAAAGGAATTGATTTAGCGTTTAGCGGGCAGTAATTTGACGCTGTCAATCATGTCCTTATCTAGTATTTATTTATCACCAAAAGAGAGGATGACGAGCGCATGCCCTCTGTCCCGTAATATATGGGAGTCAATCAAGGTTTTACATTTTGGAGCGAGCGATTACTTCTTTATCTCTAACAGTTTGTAGATCCAAACATTATTCCTCTTCTCAATCAAGCCCACACATACTTGTCAAAAATCTTCTTCCCCGTCTCAACGCCAAGGAAAAGAGCAGCATTAGCTGGGAATGCTCTAGCAATTGTTGGAATTAGTCCTGTATACAAAGCTAAAACTCCTCGTTCTCTTGCAATTCGGATCAACTCTGGAAAGTAACTACCAACCACTTTTGAATCCCAACTTGCCTGCACATTTGTTTTGGGCACATCAAATGGCATAGCGGCAGTCCAGCCAAGCATACCAGCAAAGCCACCACTCAAAAAGTAATTCAACTCTTCTGGCATCGATGGAACGAATGTTCGGAAAAGATAACAATTTAGTTCATATGTTCCAAAGAAGAAAGCATAAAATGGCATATCTCTCATAATTTGTGCATCAAATCCTATAAATAAAGATCGAATGCCCTGACGTTTCATCATCTTTTTGTAAATATCTGCACTTGATGCTTCTGTAGACCCTACCACAACTTGTGTCTTTGCCTTGACAACCTCACTCGGCAATAAAACTGTTGCCGAACAGCATCCTGTGATTGCACCCATCAAAAATGGTTTCAGTAAATCAGGTCGTTTTGTAGGATCACTCTTTGCTTCATCTGGAAAGGTGCGTTTTAGCGCTTCGTTGACTCCAAATGCCATGGCATTCTCTGCCACCATACCCAATGCTGTTGGTACAGCTCCCTTCCACAAGGCTGGAATACCTTCATTGGTCATTATTGATTTACTTGTAAATAACACATTTGGGAATGCAGCTGGATTCGTTTGCATCCGAACTTTGACTGTATCGAATGGTTGACCTGTGTAGCAGCATGCTACGCTGCCGATGGATGCAGAGAAGATATCACGAGTGACATCGCGGCGGTTGAGTGCGCCTACTTCTTGTTCGGTTGTTGACATGATGGTTTATTTATTATATTGTCGATGTACATTACATATGAATGGAAGACCACAACCAGACAAAGGTGGTACATCTCTGCATTTGATGAGGGCGCATCAAAAAAAGCTGTGGCTATGAGAGACTAAGATTCAGATACCCATCTTTAAATTATTGCCTTCCCTAAGTAGCGCCCTTCCCATCCTCATCCAAGATCTTTGTGCCAGTAGAGGCAGCTACTTAGCTAGATACACAAAGAAGCAAAAGTTGTCAAAGGCTTCAAGTTGGGTTTAATTATTCACTTCTTCCAGCCAGCAGAGCGCAGCTCCACAAGCATCCACAAAGTTGCTAGTATGAATTTTGTTCGGTAAGAATATAATGTGGCATAAGGCATAACCTCTCTTTGTTTACTCTTGGTCACTGCACTCTACCAAACATAATTTCTGACTAATTGCGACTAAATTGCAAGACACCACCACTTGAAAAATCATCATCTTTGAAGTTGCTCCGTAGGAATCGCGTCGTTGTGGTTGGCTGCATTCGATATGCCCCAACACGTGCGGTTAACACCAAACAAGTCCTCCATTTGCCACCCCACAGATGGATCTTCGATATCTATTTCAATCAATTTGTGACGTCCAGGGTACTTTGCTACTTCCTTTCTAACTCTCTTTACGTATTCGCAGTAGAATTGGCTGAACTCACTAACATTCCTGCCTACTCCCTGAGGCAGTCCGGTAATGTTTGCCACCTCGAAACGTTTCCTCATACTATTATCCTTTGTAGACTTGAAAGGCACCAAATTTGAATCTGTCCACCACCTCGACAAGCTCATGTACCATTTTGTCATGTTACGGAATGTTAGTATAAATGTTGCGCTGGGGACACCACTCATAATCTCAGTCAAGTAGTTGACCTGGACTAGATTCTCAGGACCTCTATCAATCTGTGCATAGGAACCTATAGTACTGTTGATTTTGCATTTTGGATCTTGGGATGAGAATGGGGGAAGACCTCTCTGTATTGCCTCTTCAATACAATCCCCACAGTATCTGCCGCCACACAACCAGTGAACAGATTTGTACCCACCGCAATCGAAGTAGCTATGGATAGATGATGACCCCATTTTGGGCATGCCTAAATTTATAACTAGCGCACGAGACATAATAATGGAAGAGATGTTATTGTTAGTTCTGTGAACGAATATAACAAGAAATGTGAATAAGAAGAGTAGTGATGATCTTACATGGTGGTATAAGTGATGATTTTTTCACCATATCTCTATCATCTCTAGTAGGCTTTGTTCTCCACCAACTGCCGTAGGAAGTTTTCTGCGAAGGCTGCGTATAACTTCTTGGTCTAAGGCAACTTTCAATGTCATCCTCAGCAACAGCATTATGTTCAGTAGTACTATTACTACCATAATATAAAGAGTTTAAATAATATCCGATGCGGAAACAAATTGGGGTAGCGATTAGAAGAAGCAACATTATATAAGGCCCCATCCGCCTCCTGTGCCGCTGGAGCTTGTGCTGCTCGGAGCTGTCGCCGGAGCCCGGAGCTGTCGCCGGAGCTATATTATTGCGGCGCCTCATCATTATTGGAATGGTAAATGGTAGGTGGACAAGGTAAACGCAGCTTGTGTTAAAATTACAAGAAAATCACGTGGGAATTAGTACAGAAAAATGAGAGGAGACAATTATCATTGTTGAGTTACTTATGATGTTATTGGCTTACTAGTGCATTGTTCAATAATATGGAGTGGTTAAGGAGAAGAAAGAATGCCAAGGCCGGTGATGTTGACGACACGTCTTCAGGCCAAGAGCATCATCATCAGCTTTCACAAGGAAATATATCACTTCATCAGCAGCGGCAGCATCGTCAAGACATAAGAATGAGCCACCCCTCTCCTACAACTTGGAGGCGGAGACTATCCCTCGGCCAGTACTTTGTTTTAGGGCTGCTGTGCTATTTTGTTGCTTATCAATTCTCTCACCATCGTCTTATTGAAGGTAATCAACACCAGCAGTTTCCAACGTCGTCTCCAGAGCCAGCGCAAATAATGTGGCAGCAGACATGCGAGGCATCTCGTCATGTTGTAAATAGTAGAAGTATGAACCTTAAGTTTTCTTCATCCTCTGACATCAGCAAGCACGAAAAGAGCAGTGTGGTTATATGTACAATAGCGATCCACGAGCTGCCATACTTAACAGAATGGGCGGAATACAATTTACATGTACTAAATGTCGCCAAGTTGTACGTTTATGATAACGCCAACACGCCTGAATTGTCCAACTGGAATGTAGATTCTGTGAGTATAGGAAGGGAGGCAGAAAGTGGCCAAAATAGCACTCTCACCAGCAATAATGACAACAATAATAGAATATCCATCATCCATTATCCGGGAAGTAAGCAGCAAGGACCAGCATATAAAGATTGTGCCCGTCGTGCATTATCAGAAGGGTACGAATATGCGTTTTTTACAGATGTAGATGAATTCTTGGTATTGTATCAACACAAAAGCATTACCGAATTGGCCGTGGATTATCTGGGAAAAGGTGATGATGATGTACGGTACATGGATGTAGAGATTGATGCAGATGAAAAGATTATAGGGGGGCGACATGAACAAATTGACAAAGAAGGAGAGATCAAAGGGGGGCGAAACGAACAACAAGATACAACATTGCATGAATTAAAAGCAGTACGAAATGAAACAAGAATAGTAGGCTCCCTAGGGATGAACTTTCGTGTCCTTGGCAACAATTGTGACATCGAATACAAAGCCCTCCCAGTATCCAAGCGATTTCAATATCGTGTCGAATCAGCCTACCCCATGAACATGTTCATCAAAAGTTTGGTAAAGTTAAAGTGGCTGGATTTGGATGTCGACTTTACAGACCCACATTTCTACAAACTCAAGAGAGATGACAATGGAAAAGATGCAGTTAAGATTGATACAAACCGACAAGTTCGTGGAGGGTCTATCCATCACACGCGTTTGTACGACGTTGCAGCGGTTCATCACTTCCTTTTTAAGAGTTTGAACGAGTACATAAAAAAGAGAGAACGAGGAGGAGGAACTACTGGGGCGAGTATAAGTTTGATTGAAAAGGCAAAGAAGGGGAATGATAATCATGATAAGCCGATACCTGGAGGCAGTGTATTCGATGATGAGGTGTGGAAACGGTTGGTTGAGAAGGTTCCTAGTTATAGACTATTTGATGCATGACTTTGTGTGTGGGCCAGGCTTAATTTTTTTCACAACCATGTTCAAACAGATGAACCCAGTGAGTTTTGACTGAAGGCTGGTGATGATCAGCTCCTGGTGTCTCATCGGAGTCGGGGGGATGAACTGCTCACTTAAAATTTAGTCATATGATATGTCCTTATATTCTAACGTCAAACATCCCCACTTCTCTACACCTGAATAGTGGCACAACAACTCCTTAGGCTCTGGAGAGCTCTGGATGTACTTGAAAAGTCCAGAGAGGGAGAAGGAGGAAAGGCTTGGTACAGGGGGGAGCGGGGGATTTCCCCCCTATCTTCATCTAAGGCAGTAGCTAAAATTTTGTTGTGACGACAGACGATGGGGCGGATATCCCTACGGTTTTTGCCTAGTAAATTTTACGTGATGGAAAATGGCGGGAGGGACAAAACCTCCGTTAGAAAAGGGGGCCAGAGAGGGCGTCGTCGTCAAAAGGTCAAAGCCCGCTGGATAGCCCCCTAATATGTAAGTACAGTACGTAATACAAGGTACCATTTTCACGTAACAACCATGGTTTCCGACCAAAGAGGCGCTTTGCACAGCGTATGAAGGCTCCATATCCAGATCCAATACTCAATACTGGCAGCGGATACTATGGGCTGATTACTATCTGGTTTTCGGTGGTTTGTTGGCCCTCTATGGCACGATATTTCCGGTTCCTTCGCCTGAAAGTGTGCTGAGAAAAGTTAATGCAATGATTATGTGCTTATAAACATCGTTGACAATAATTTCATACATCAAAATGTTCTGAACCCTAATGCTTATTGATATTTATGTTTTCGGAAACAAGAATGGCAGTATATAACACGTCCCCACTCTGTAATACGTGATATTTTTCCGTTGAGGTGAAGATATCTTCAGCAGTTTGTTTTTATATCATTCACCACAGACAATGAGCAAGGAGGCGCTGCCACCTTTACCTCCTGAACATTATTAATTTATATAGATGAGAAACATAGGTCGTCGTGACTCGTTAACAGTCATGTGAAAATACTTGTCGATCCCAATCCTGCCACCAAGCGAAATTGAGTTATCTTCATGACGACGGCATTAATGAAACGTTTGCACCAATAATCCCGAGTGTAGTAGTGACAAATCACTTAATATCATATTGGAAGAGTAAGGATGGGAGGTAAACGCGGGTATTGGACGTAATGACGCCCATAACTCAGCGGAGGGTAGCCGATGGTGTGTGATGAAGTTGAAAAATAGCCCCTAACGCGGCATCATCGGCCCCGAAGTGTAGAAAATTGACGCTAATGCGTGTTTATACATTAATACACTCATACGGGGCGGTGGAGGGCCCAAGAGGATGACTTGTAGAGTACTTAATCACCATACGTTGTCGCCGAGGAAGCCGATGATGGACGGCGGCCGATGACGTGCAAAGACGCCCCACTACAGGCCCACACACGCCATCACGGCCCAAACCAACGCTCAATATTGATCATAGGGGTCCTGTAGATGATACCGACGCGAGGGTTGGTCGGTCGGCGGCGTCAATGGCATCCATTATAGTCCAATTGCTAAAGGAGGTTACAACCCGGGGTTAAATTCTAATAGCGGGTTGTAACCCGCCGTACGGGTACGTAGGGATATCGGATATCGATCTTGGTCGGCGTCGATTGGTAGGACGCCTCACTAGACTTTGGGTTCAGCTGTTAGTTTGTAGATAATAATCGAAGAAGCAACGCACACAAAGAAGCAAGCATAGAACTAACTTGACAGGCAGCAAGAAGTTGGTGTTTAATTATCCACCTCTTTCAACCAGCAGAGCGCAGCATCCACTATTAATAGTACCATTCTGCTATCAGTCACAAATGTCCTCTGGCGTCAATTCAAAGTCTTGTCAATATACATACATTGACTTCGACATAAACAATACTCGATCGAATCTTTCGCTGGCGGCAGCATTTGTTGATGCAACAGATTCACGTTATGGCTTCAGCTCGAAGCATCTCCTAAGGCTGGGAGGATCTGAGTTATCGAGAATAAAAGAGTCTTTGCTAATGGATCATGAATGGGGATCGAAAGAAGGCGTAGCTGAGGAGTCTATTGTTACCAAACTTCCACCGTATGGTAGTCGTGTAGTCTTTCGTCTATACTGGGATACTGCTCCATTGGCATGTCAGAACTTTGCAACGCTATGTGTCAATGGGGGGAATTCATTAGACATATCTATCAATCCTAAGAAAGCCAAGCCTGCACCCATAGGTGAATCGGGAAGAAGGTTGACATATCGTGGTTCACCTATACATCGTGTTGTACCAGGGTTTGTTGTTCAGGGAGGTGATTTTGTCATGGGCAATGGAGCAGGTGGAGAGTCTATATACAATGGTAAAAAGTTCAAGGATGAAAGGGCTGGATTGATGATGAAGCATGACAGAGAACTGCTATTGTCGATGGGCAATAATGGAAAGAATTCCAATTCCAGTCAATTCTTCGTGACATTTGGTCCTGCCCCACAATGTGACGGGAAGCACGTCGTCTTTGGAGAAGTTGTATCCGGCACAGATGTTATATTTGAGATGGAAAGATTTGGATCCCCAGGAGGAGAGCCAACTGTGCCTATTCAAATCACAGAATGCGGAGCTTATCAACATCTATTCATCCCCGGTTGCGGTTGCTGGTTCGATAGAAGTGATCCTGAGTCATTTAGTGGCAAAACGGCTGAGTTCATTGTAAAAGTGCGTGTAGGGGTGTTAGCACCAACAAAGACAGCGGCAGAAAGGTTTCGTTCTGCTCTTGGAGAGCATGCATCGGTAATGTTGGTAGCCGAAGATGATGTAGAGGGAATACATTTATTGGCTAAGTCGCTTGAGAATTTTTCGTTGGACATTGTCATCGCAGCTCCCGCATGTGCCCATTTATTAGAAGATTTTGAAGTACCTTCTTCATGGATTCATGCAGCAAAAGCATTGCCAAAGGGGATCAAAAGTCCGTCTAGAGATGAGATATTTTTGGTGTCCAAGCCCGTTGAGGCTCTATCAGCGGTGATGAGTAAATCTTGGGTGTCAAAACGAGATGGATGGATACTGAGTGGCTCATTCATTTAGAAAGAATTATAGAAGTGTGACACAGAATAATATAGATTTTACAAATACATGCTACAAATTATGTTGTTGGTGCCCAAAACTTGACTTTGTTATCATTTGACATCCCTC
>JACLAB010010792.1_pt1 | contig 10028 bp, 5 predicted proteins | sample 8027921 | NCBI WGS metagenome assembly JACLAB01 (sample SAMN15725117, study PRJNA655200) | protist metagenome | isolation source: fluorescence activated cell sorting (FACS) single amplified genomes of... | place: USA: West Boothbay Harbor, Gulf of Maine | collected 2000-07-19
TCGGTGTGGATGGAGAAGTGCGCGCGTGGGACGCGAAATCGGGATCGCCGCTCGGAGCGTGCGTCGTCGGAGCCAAGTGTTCGCACGCAGAGTTGGTCCGGGGAAAGAGCTCGCAGTTTTTATTGATTAGCGGATTAGAAGGGGAGAGTTGGACGCTCATGCTCGAGCGCACGGCGCGCGTCGTGAAGACTTCTGATGAGGATAAATCAAAAGTGGAGACGATGACGAGGGTGGAATCGTTACCAGACGCCGCCGGATCGCACGGATTCGCGGCGCACGCGCTCCAGGACGAGTACGGCGTGCGCCAAGGGAGACGCACGGTGCTCAGCGTTCAAAATGGTGTCGATGACGGTGTGTCGTCTGCGATTGCGTGCATTGTCGATCGCAGGTTGTTGGAGGTTTACGACGCGGATGCGCCGGGCGAACCGACGGCGACGCGCACGTTGCCGGAGCACACCGTTGCTGTGCACCTGACGGAAGATTTGATTTTCGCCCTCGTTCGCGAGCCCGTGCTCGGAGACAAGGAAGACTTGACAGACATCTTCTCCTTCACCTCTTCCGTTCACGTCCTCGCGCGAAGATGTGAGGGCGACGATGACAATGGACGCCGACGAATCGTGACGCTGCAGACGTTTCACGTGCCTCGCCGCGCGGGCGTTCCGAAAAGTTTTATGGCGGCGCGAGCGCCAGAACGCGTGGATGGCAAGCGGACTCACTTGCGCGGTTGCATGCTCGTTACAACTCTCGGGGTGTTTGAGCTCAAACCGAAATCTGACGTCGCGACAGTGCTTCGTTCATTTATGTCGCAAACCATCGACCGAGACGCAAACGAGTTTACCAATTGGGAAAGTGTCGAGAAGATTGTGAGCGCCGACGCCGAGGACGAACCGGAGCTGGACTCGGACGACAAGTTGAAACTCGTCGCGAGCGTCCTCGAAGAGGATCACATGCCCGTCTTCGTCGACGCCGCGCGTCAAGAGCTCAAAAAGCAAAACTTTAGCCGAGCCAAGGAGTTGTTTGAAAAGACGGGCGCCCCGCTCAAAGATTTTGTGTCGCTTAGTCTCGAAGTTTGGGAAGCGTCGCAAGCGCTCTCCAACTTTCAGAGTTCGTCATCGTCTGCGTACGGCGGAGAGGTCAACATGGCGTGGCTCAAGACGGCGGCGGCGGCGCACGCGCACTTGCACGCGTGGTGTGAAGCCTCGAATGCAATCGCGCGAGACGTCGCGAGCGAAATGGGCGGAGAGTCGATATCGGCGCAACTGCAACGTTTGAGCGTCAAACCCGGCGCCGCCGTTCTTCCCGAACAAGCCGTCGATGATGTCGTTCGTGTCGTTGTCGATGCGATGCGCGCAACGAAGGATGATGCAGTCGTGCGTGAAGTATCCGTCTCGGCGCGAGCGTCCGTCATCGCTCTCGAAGCCGCCAAGGCGGTGACATCCGTCGTCACCTCTGCGTGCGAGACGGAAAACTACTCAGAACGCGTGCGCACGTTATTCACGCTCTTGCTCTCTTCTACATCCATCATCGAAAGCTTGCACATGCTCGGTGGCATCACCGCGAACGCCATTCAACAACGTGAAGCGACAGCGAACACGAGCGGCGGCGCCGTAAAGGCGTGGGAGGCGCAACCTCTCGTGTTTTGGGATCCAAACGTCACCTTCTACGTCACCGCCACGCAACCGCTGGAGAGCATGTACGACATCACCGCTCTTCTTGGACTACAAAACGACACCAAGGAATCATTTGAGGCGACGCCGCTGGAAATTTTATACGAGACGCTCGACGAAGACGAACTTTGGCAGCTCGCCATGATGTGCGTCGCCGCCAAGACTCGTGGTGTTCGTGGAGCCGTGCACATCGAGGTGTCCATTCTCCTGCGTCTGAATGACGACCCGGCGTTGAAGGATACCATTCGAATGATGCTGGACGACGATCCAAAGCTCTACGGATGGGTGTTATCCAAGTGCTTGGCGTATCGAAAGTTTGACGTCGCCGCGTCGACGGCGCTTCTCATGGGCGATCACGCAACGGGGGCGATGTGCCACATAGCTGCGATCGAACAGCTCGCACGCGAAGGTAAGACGTCTGATGCGACGTTGCAAGCCGAGCTTGAGGTTGGCATGGAGACGTACGTGGCGCATGTGTCGTCGGCTCGATTGCAGGCGCGTCTCATTGAAGACTTTGTGCGAAGCTGGCGTCGAAGAGGATTGGCGGCGGACGAACTTGAGCAAGTGCTGCTCGACGTTCTCGTATCGCAGGGCCACGCCGCGGCGGCGATGCAAATGGTGCTCGAGCGAGAGTTTGATTTCACGTTCAGCGGTCGATTCGTCCTCGACGTTGCCGCTCAACGAGTCGAGGACGACGAAAGAAAATATTCAAGCGAAAACGGATCGACGATTGAGTCTCTCTGGTCGGAAATCAAAGGTGAACTCACGTCCAATATGCACTCGTCAAATTTGGTGCGCACCAAGCCGTTCACCGATGCAGAACGTGCAGCTCTCTCAGAGCGCGGCGGCGGTCGGAGCGATTGCTGGGCGTTCACGTGCGGCCACCGACTCGCCGAGGATGACTTGCGACGCGCCGTCGACGACGTCAAGAAACGTCTCGATATGCTCGACCTCCCGATATCATCGCTCGTCCTCGGGAGCGATTACGAGCGACCCGTCTGCGCCGTCGCATGCCCAGAGTGCGTCGCGACCGCGGTGGAGGCGCACGTCGACATCAGACGCGCCGCCGCCGCGTAACCAATTGACGTTTTTGTTGTAACAGCAAAAGTTAGAATTTTAGCAGCTTGAAATAATCGCGCACGCTCGGCGTCTTTACATCAATTTCTACGTGTATGTGTGTTTGCGTCCTAATATTATCTCATTTGACGTCGACAATCTCATCCGCGTAAGACGGAGTCAAGGTGACGTCGTCGCGGCTTGCGTTGTACTCCTTGACCATTCTACGAACCGCCGAGCCGTACATGCGCTCGTTTTCAAGCAATTCAGCCGCGACGCGTTCAATGACGGGGGCGTACTCCTCGATGAGTTTGACGCCACGCTCGTGCGCGCGAATCATGACATCCTTTGTGCCGTCCTGCATGCCTTCTCTAGGAATTCTGAATTCGTGAAGCATGATGGGATCCATAATCGGAAGCACCTTTTTATCCGGGTAGAGCCCGCTCTGGGTGACGATGTCAAACGCCATCTCCGCCGCGCCGGCAACCTCATCGTTGGTTCTGATGGAGACCCCGTCCGAACCGAAGAAGAAATACTCTGCGCACCGACCGGCGAGCATAATTGCCAGAGACTCGATGTAATAGTCGAGCGTATCCGGACCATCCTCGGCGTGAATTTCCGACTCGGCTTCCGGGGAGCGATCCGTGAGAATCACCCCAGACATTTGCGAACCGCGAGGACGAATGGAAACTTGCAAAAGCTCTGGCGCCATGTCTGGACGAGCAGAATAGAGCACCGCCTTGGCCGCCTCGATGATGGCGAGGTGTTCTTTACCCCAGCCGTCGGCGAGCGGAGCGCTTATCAAGCCTATGGCTTGCTTTTCCAAAATGGCTTCAATGTCGCTGATGTCAATGACGTCTCTGTCGTTTCTCACGCTTAAAATCGCCGCCTCGTTGAGCAAGTTGGCGAGTTCAGCGCCAGAGAATCCCGTCGTCAGGTCCGCCACGCGATGCAAAAAGGCGTCGGATTCGTACTTGTCGTCTCCCCCGCGGTCAATGCTAAGGTTGCGCGCGTGCACTCGCAGAATCGGCATGCGCGCCTCAGCCGTCGGCGGGACGCCGATGTGGTACACCCTGTCAAAGCGACCGGAACGCAGCAGCGCCGGGTCGAGCTGCGACGCCAAGTTTGTCGCGCCGATGACCAAGACGGCTTCGCCGACTTCCTTGTTGTCGAAGCCGTCCATCTCGATGAGCATTTGCATCAAACCTTGCTCGCGCTCCGAGGTGGAAGAGTCTCGGAATTCGTTCGCCGCGCGACTGCGTCCAATGGTATCCAGTTCATCGATAAAAATGATGGACGGTGCGTTCAAACGCGCGCGCTTGAAGAGGTTGCGCATGCGACTCGCCGCCACACCGACGAACATTTCCACAAACTCGGAACCGTTGGCGTAAAAAAACGGCAAACCCGCCTCCCCAGCCACCGCCTTGGCCAACAACGTCTTACCCGTGCCTGGAGGACCCTCCAACAAAATACCCTTGGGCGGTTCCACAAACCTACCCTTGTACTTTGGATCGCCCTTCATAATGTCGATGATGGTTTGGAATTCGTTCACCACCATATCCTGACCGGCGACGTCGCTAAATCTCACCGTCGACTGGTTCTTCTTCAGCTTTTTCGCCTTTGACTTACCCATCTGATCGGCGAGCGCATCTCTCTCGTTGCTCTGTTTCTTCACCTTGGCGCGTTTCCGCAACACATCGGAGCTGCGCTCCGCGGCGTACCCAGATTGGAAAAGGGCGCCGATGACAAAGAAAAACGTCCCCGCCATCAACCAGTTGCGCGCCCCGTGAACCGCCATGTTCCACGGTTTAATATTCATAAACAGCTGACAAGAAGTTTGATGTGGGGTGAACATATCGTCCGGGTTCACCGGCTTGGTGAAGAAGGCTTTCTGGCACTGTCGCGCCACCTCTTCGTGCGCGTCGCCCGGAATTTGCACCTTCCAGCGAATGACGTCCGCCTTGGGATCTAAATGCGCCCCCGGACCACCAATCTCCACGATTGCCGTGTTACCCTCGTCGTAAAGCAACACTCGACTCACCTCTCTACGCTCTAAAAACTGCATAAACTGCGCGTACGTCGCGTCGCCATCAATCCGGGGGTACACGCCCATCTTCTCCAAGACGCGCTGCGGACCAAACGAAACCTTTTTACCCAACTCCACATCCGGATACGTCTCCTCGGCGTGGTCGCGCAGCAACCGCCTCGCCCGACGCAATTTCGCCATCTTCTTCCCCATCTCTGGGTAATCCGCCGCCAGCGCGTTCATCTCCTCATCCTCCCCGCTCCGCATCAATCGCGCCACCCCGTCGTACCTCCGCTCCTCCTCCGCCGCGTCCCACTCCCGCCCCGCCTTCAACTCCTTCGCCTGCGTTGAAAAATCCACAAAGTACGCATCCACAAACGGCGCCATCCACCTCGGCACCGGCGACGGCGCCACCGTCGGTCTCACCGTCGGCATCATCACCGACGGTTTCCCCGGCGCCGGCGCGTCGTCCACCGCCACCGCCCGTCCGATCGATCGAAACACCTCCCTCACCGGTCCGGGGATCACCTCCGGCGGCCCGTCGTCCGTTTCGTCCCCGCCGTTCGCGCGAACGACCACCGTCTTTCGCGTCCGACCCGGCGGCGAAGTCGATCGGGCGACGCGGCGCGCGGACGTCGACGTCGTCCCGCCCGATGCCCTAACCCGTCTCACGGAAGAGACGCGCGCGGCGTCGTCGTCGTCTCTCTTTCGACCGCTCGCCGACGCCGCCGCGGCGGACCCGACCGTGCGTCGCGCCGCGAGCGACGTCCACGCCGCCATCGCCATCGATCCCGCCGCCATTCGCGTCGCCCTTCGCGTCGCGTCGCGCGCTGCCGACGTCGCGCCCGTTCGTTCGTTCGTTCGCCGAAACCTCGAAAACCTCTGCTCTCGTTCGGTTCGCACCAAAGTGTGTGACAAAAAAACAGAAACACCGTACTGGAGTACATTTAAAATCCATGTAACCTCCATTTAGACGCAAAGGGAAATAAACAAAGACACGTCCCCGAAACCACTTCAAACGGGGTTTAAACTACTCTTAGTATATAAATGTAGGGTTTACACACGTAGTACGATTCACACGCGTACACCGACCGACGCCCTCGGTCGCCCTCGGCGCCGTCAGAAGAGACCGCGCGCGACGGAACGAACGTCATCATGTACGCGCTCAGAGGTGCGTGCGACGACGAGCGACGAACGACGAGCGATTGGAACGACGACGCGAAATAATCCCGTTCGTTCGCCGTCCGTTCGCGGTTCGTTCGTTCGCCCCGTTCGCGGTGGCGATGGGACGAACGCGACGCGAGCGATGAAGACCCGGCGCGGGTGACGTCGCGACCGGGGCTCGGACGCGGACATCGAATACGACGACGACGGGGGAGGGCGGCGACGACGACGACGGGTGAGGGACATAGACCGGTGTGAAGGAAGGCGCGCGCGCGCGATTTTCATCGCATCGCGTCGACGGCGCGTCGTCGTCTTCGTCGTCGTATTCGGGATTGGGGAGGGGGGATGGGGGATGGGAACGAGACCCTAAGGCGTTCCTAAACCCTCGAGGGGCCCAAAAGCCTCTCGTCGAGGAATACCGACCGCCGAGGAATATTGACCGCGTCGCGTCGCGATGCAGAGGAGACTGACGGTGATTCGTTTGATTCTTACCCCGCTTTGTAGCTAACGCATCCGTGAGAGCGCCGGTGAACGGCGCGACGACGCGACGCGGCGACGCGCAAAAGACGCGCGCCGTCGCCAAGAAGCACCTCCCGACGGATTACGAGGGCGTGATTCTTTTGCGTCCGGATTGCGACGACGCCACGCGCGCCGGCGCGATCGATGGTTTCAAGAGCATGCTTGGCGAAGGGTTGCAGCAGTGGGAGCAGACTGAGCACGGTTTGAAGCCAAACTCGTACGACATTAAGGGTTACCCGGACGCGTACCAAGTCGTCGTCAACTTTACGTGCGCTCCGGAGACGTACGCGGCGGCGGCTGAGGAGCTCGCCAAGCCGGCGGTCGGTAGCGAGGAGGTGATCATTCGCACCATGTTCCTCAAGACCAAGTGAGGAGCGGAGCGCGTCGTCAGTTGTGTAATTAAACCGCGATTTTTTTAGACTTTTATCAAGACTTTTGCGTCGTCTCGCTTTGTTTGCGTTTACAATGAATACTCGTTCCTCGCGTGCGTCGTAGTAGTAGTAGTAGTAGTAGCGGTCGCGTGACCCGACCCGATCACGCGACGAACGCCCCGCGTCCCCCGCGCAGGGCGAGCACGAGATGTAACACGCTTCCACCCTCGACGTTGTAATCCTTTGCAATCTTATCGTCGTACATTTGTTTCCCTCCAAAAATCAGTCTCTGTTGCACGGGCGGTATCCCCTCCTTTTCCTCCACGCGCTCTTTGATTCTCTCCACCGAATCCGTCGGTTCGATGTCGATTTCGATTTCCTTACCCGTGAGGGTTTTCACTTTAATCATCTGCGCGTCGTCGTCGGCGTTTCGTCGTCGGCGTTTCGTCAGTCGGTCGTCGGCGTCGCGTTCGTTTCATTCATTCATTCATTCATTCGTTTTCAACCGCCGAGTCGTCCTTCGTCGTCGTTCGTCGTTCGTCGTCGCGTCGTCGCTCGTCGTCGTCTCACCATTTTGCCGCGCGATTTCCGGGCGGTTTAAACCCTCCGTCGCGATCGCACGCTCAATGCGTCCGCGCTCCGTCGCGTCGGCGTGTGACGAGGGTGGGCGATTTTTTAGAATGCATGGAAAAGTCAACCGAGGACGGACGCGCTCCGCGTTGAATTTTTACAATTTCGCGACGACACCGCGCGCCGCGCCGAACGAGTCTCGTTTACGCCCGGGTTTTAAGCCACGCGTCGGCAGCCTGAACGTTGTTCCCGTCGACGCGTTTGAGGGCGTCTATGGCGTCGCGTTGGGAGTGACCCATCATGACGAGTTTGGCCACGGCGACGGTGAGACGAATCGGTTTCCTCGTCGCCCCGGCGGAAACCGGCGGCGGCGGCGGTGATGGAACCGCACGACGATTCAAATCTTGATCGACATCGCCACCCTTGTATTCGTCTTCGCTCGATGACGAAAAGTCGTCGAGAGAGGCAAAGTGTAACCGCTTGGAGGCGGTTTCGAATCGTTCGGGGTGTTCCGAAGCGGCGGCGGTCGACGCGCGAAGGCTGGCGTCGCCGCCCGCGGGGGTTGAAAACCTCTCCTCCTCCGCGGGTGACGTCGGGAGAGACCCGTCGTTGTCGTAGACATCGTCGTCTCTGTCGTCACCGGCTCCGCGTGCGGCTCCAATCTTGGCGTACTCGGCGAATCGGTCGTCATCCAGACTCGCCGGCGACGCGTACGTCAATCCATCCTCCGCGTCGCCCGTCGATCGCGCGTCTTCCTCCTCCTCCTCCTTCACCCCAACCGCCCGCGATCGCATCTCAATGATCTCCTCTGCGTGTTTCTTCGCCATCTCTTGAATTCTCGCCTCGTACCGCGTTTCGCTTCGCAACAACCGCGTGCGTTCCTCTCGAAGTTTCCGTTCAAATTCGCTCGTAATTTCCATTTGTCGCTCAAACTTTTGTTGAAACAAACGCGCTTGATCCACCCATTTCTTTTCCGCCGCTCGAATCTCGCTCTTCGTCGCCGGTACCGCGTTCGCGATCGCGGCGGCTTTCTCCTCGGCGCGCGCCTTCTCGGCACCGCGACCGTCGGCGTCGGCGTCGGCGTCAAACATGGTTTGCGTCGCCATCGTTCTCTGATTCGCGCGTCGCTCCTCGACCGATTTCAACGCCGCCGGTCCGCCCGACTCGGTCCACTTCTTCTTATAAGCATCCCTCTCCCGCTTCACATTCTCCAGCTCTCGCTGTATGTTCGTCAAGTGCGATCTAAACTTGCGCATCTCCACCTCGAACGCCTCCCCAGACGCCGCGCGCGCCTCCCGAGCGTTCGCCTCGCGCAACGCGTCCTCCAACCGAGCGATTTGTTTCAACCGAATTTCCAACTCGTCGCGATAATCCGTCGGAAACTCTTCGTCGTTTAAAAAATCCACCGGCGTCATCGGACCGTCGTCGTCGTCGTCGCCACCGAAAGAAATTCCTCCGCCGTGCCGGGCGCGCGCGCCCCCCCGTCGTCGCCGACGACGCCGGCGAGAAATCCCGGGGGTTTGCGCGCACCATCGATCAAACGCGCTTTGCGTCGCTCTGCGCTCGCGCGCTCGAACCGCCGCGTCCGCGACCCGCGCCGCGCTCACCCGCGGCACACACGCGAGCTTCCACCGTAATAACGCCCCGCGGGCGATCGCGCGGGAGCATTCGACGCGCGATCGGTACAGCGCGCGTTTCGTCGCGTACAAATCGACATCCGACCAGCGTTCCGTCTGTAAGTCATCTTTGTCATGAATTTTATCATCACGAAGTCGCATCGCCGCCCACAGCGACGCCGTCGTACCCTCGCGCCGTAAATCCCACGACGATGACGACGGCGACTCTTTCGATGCCCGCCGTCGTCCTCCTCCTTCTCCTCGCGCGTCGGTATCGTCGACGTCAACGTCATCATCATCATCATCAAACCGTTGTTTCTGAATCAAATGTACGTTCGACGTCGTCAACGATACCGTACCGTTCGATGACGACGACGACGCGCGACCGATTTCGGCATCGTCGACTCCTCCTCCTCGTCCTCGTCGTTCCGACGCGTCGTCATCGTTCGACATGACGGACGGACGCGCGTGTCAAAGACTAACGCGTCGGCGGCATTCAACGACGCGCTTCAATTCGATGCCAGCTGGAGCAGCGGACGACGTGAATCACCACCCATCCGTCGTCCGTGGCGCCGCCGGACGCCCACCCGCGCCGCGGTTTCGCGCGATTCGCGTCCGCGGCGTCGCGTCGACGCGTCGCGTCGAGGGTTCGAGCGATAAACCGGGTGGAATCGACGACGAAGTGACTGAAGATGATGATGATTTTTTCGCAATGACGAGACGGCGAAGGACGACGACGGACGCGTCGAAATCATCGACGTCTGCGCCGACGGACGGATCGATCGCGTCGAGAACGACGTCGTACGTCGTGCGGGTGTTCGCCCGAGTCGAGGGCCTGGAGAAACAAGCCATCGCGACGCACGGGGGCGCGCCGAGCGGGGCGGGCGACGCGGACGGAGCCGACGCGGACGCCGGAGCGTTTTATGAACGCGGCGAGGCGTGCGCGTCGGCGTGTAGATCGGCGTGTGAACGCGCGACGGCGAGCGCGAACGCGGAGGAGGCGTGTGAGATGTGTTCGGCGGCGTGTGAGGATGCGTGC
>JACLAB010008503.1_pt1 | contig 10022 bp, 8 predicted proteins | sample 8027921 | NCBI WGS metagenome assembly JACLAB01 (sample SAMN15725117, study PRJNA655200) | protist metagenome | isolation source: fluorescence activated cell sorting (FACS) single amplified genomes of... | place: USA: West Boothbay Harbor, Gulf of Maine | collected 2000-07-19
GAGACAAGGGTGGCACGTGGACTTCGCCGATAGATTTGACGGCGGAACGCATCTGTCTGTCATCGTAGCACTGAGCGATGGTATAAAGTTGCCTTCGCGCGGCGGTCGTTTGTTATCAGAAGACATCCCGGCTGGAAACGACGCGACGGACTTCGTCCCCATCCCTCTTGGAGCTTGTATAATTTTCAGAGGTGACCACATTCACGCGGGCATGCGCGGGACGGGGTGTCAACAATTCAGGCTACATATGTACTTGGCGGAAGTTAAAAGGAAGGCGGATGTGCTGAAAGAGCCGAATAGAGTATACTTCACCTCTTCCCGGCGTCGAGTGCGGCGTTGAGCGGACTAGAACATTTGTAACAACAACACCTGTGGTGCACTACCAAGTTGTCAAGTATCCATCGAATTACTATGGACTATATTCGACTAAGTATGTAAACGGTTCTTGAGTCATGATTGGTCACGCCTACACACTGCCCCAAACCTCGGCTCAAAATAGCAACATCCGGACATTTCAGGCTGTCTATCGATCTTTGAGTCATAATTGGTCAACAGTGCCCACGGGGGAAAAAAGAGAAGAATTGGGGAAAACACTCGGTCCAATAATTGGACCCCGTGTTTTCTACGATTCCTAGATGCGCCGCGTGTGTTGATTCTTGGGTAAATAGATAGCACATGTGAAGTGCTAAGTATATGAATGTAAAACCCACATTGAACACGAAAAAAATAAAAATGCCACGCCATCAACCATTTCACTGGACCAGCCGACCGAAAGGACGCTCCCGCGAACAGGTCTCGCGCGAAACCTTTGGAGGAGATTGGACGGCACACCGCACCGCGCCGCGTACGTTGGATAAAGCATGGACTAGAGCGCGATGCGATGAATACGACAGTGTAGTACACTCGCTCTTGCCCATCGATGAACGCTTTAACGACGCTGTACTGTTCGACGTGCCGTCGCGCGCGGTTGAGTCGCTTTTTTGCACCCGTGAGCTCGACCAAGACGTGCAAACCGTGCCTGCTGAGACATCGCGAGCGCCAACGACAGCGACGGTCGCCGCGTGATTTGCGAATTCAAGGTTTAGGACGGTGTCGTTCTGCGAACGCGGATGTTCGAAGTGATAAAAAGAAGTGTTCAACGTGTAAATGCTTAAAGGCTGGGTGCGCGTTTCGCTCGAAAAATCAAACGTGTGAAAGCTGTTTATTCAAACGCCGCATCAGAGTCGCGCTGGGTGATTTTAAAGCTGATGAAGACTCTGATTTACTGACGTCTGATATGACGTCGACGTGAGATAGTGAGACCCAGACGCACGGAGTGGAGTGTCTTTGGCGAGCATACGACTTTGAGGTTCGCGGCGCGCGCAGTTCTTTGTTAGGCGTTCGGGGAGCGCGTGCTCTGCCGTGGCCATGAAAATTAGATTATAGATTAAAGAAGACATTGTAATTTTTAACGTAGCGTATTTTTCAACTGCCATTGCATCATGAATCAGATCATCGTCGTGTACACGTCGTGGCATTTTTAGCACACGAGAAATTCACCCAAAGTGCTAGAGTTGGCGACACTCGACGTCGCTCGCAGAAATGCTCAGCACCCGACAGAGTCAACAAAGCAGCACACATCATCAGCAGCAGCAGCAGCAACAGCATGGTAAAAAGTTTCGACGCTTCACCCGGGGTACACAGGTTGAACGTTCGAGTTGTACGCTCGGGACGTTCTTCTTCATTTGTGTGGTCGTCTTCTACTGCAGTCTGTTTCGTTCGAGCGCTCGACAGACGCGGTTCAAATGCATCGACCGACGAGTTGGAAACGACTACGAGTGGCGTAATCGCACAGGTAATGTCAGTCATCGCGTAGGAAAACTCAAGGTGCTGGTCACGCACGAATCTCTACCGTCGTACACCAAAGGCGGGGACATGCACGTGTACTCGTGGATGCGCGCCATGGTGGACATGGATTGGCACGTGACGTACATTTACTATGCTTCTGATTTACCTTTCAGTCACACGAACGAATTAGCAGCAGAATTGCGCGCGCATGGGATTAGAGTCGTTGGGCCTTGTCCCCAACACGAGCATTTTCTACGCAGATTTCTTGTTGAGGAAAATTTCGACGCAATTTTTGAAAACTTTTGGGCTAATTTGGTTCTGTTTTCATTCAATTTGAATTTCAACAAAATCATACATGAACGTGGGTTGGATACGAAAATCGTAATGGTGGCTCATGATGAAATGTCCAAGCGAAGCAAACAAGAAGGGGATGCAGAAAACGCGGCAAACTTTGCCGTCTTGGAGCGCTTCCTTCGTCATAGCGTAGATTTAATTGCCACTGTAAGTGGTCGAATGCAGCTGACATTATTAGAAGATCGAATAGAAGCAGCGTGCGCAAAAACATCATCACTACGATTCACTTATGATTACGCGTATGGTCAGAAAGTTTCAAAGGAACGATTGAAGAGTGATGACGACGCCTCTTCTTCTTGGGACGCTCGCTCGGGGATTTCATTCCTCGCAGCCAACAATCCAGCCAATACAAATTCATTACGATTTATTTGCCAAACTATATCCCCTACGATTGATGGTGAAGATGTTTGGGTGCACGTTTTTGGCTCTGTGGTGCTTCCGAGCGAATGTGACGCGCGTGGTCGCGTCAAGCATCACGGAGTCATCGGCGAAGACGACGTCGAAACTGCATTGTCCAAGTCGCGTTGGCTTGTTCTTCCGTGTTTATCATCAGTTGGAGTCAGCACTAAACTAGTTAAAGCCTTATCTGTTAGCACTCCAGTCATGTCCACAGCGCTATGTACTCAGAACATGCCAGGTGGAGACGACGACGACGCTTTGACTGGATTGCCCGTACTCGTGCTCGAGTTGGACAAATTTTCGCAACAATTCACAAGATACTTCAACGACAAAGAGGTTTGGATGAATCTACACGTACGTAGTGTACCATATTACAATGATAATTTCAGTAAAAGTGCTGTACAGAAGAATATATTAGAAATTAGTCAACAACTCGGCTTGCGACGCATGGCTTTCGAGGTGGCCAAATCATCAACGAAGAAACCAACGGTCGTCATATGGGAGGTTAGTAAGGAATCGGCATCTTCGTTCTCGTCTTTGAATAATGCCAAACATACTCTGGACGGGAACCCAGACTTTGTCCTTGAGGACCCCGGCGAGCGACGCTGTGAAGATGCCGCCGCCGTCGGCGACGCGGCGGCGGACATTTACGTTCAGTGGATTTGGCCCGTGCGATTGTCACGCCCAAAATGCTGCCCAAAAGGTAAATGCACTCTGATTTATGTGATAGCCTGGGAAATGGGTCATCTTCCGAAGGTCTGGGTTGATTTTTTTATTCGCGATGTCGACGTCATTTGGACGTTGTCTGAATACAACGCAAACATGTTCCTGACCGCCAAAATAGATGAGAACCGTGTGCGTATACTGCCATTGGGTGTGAATTGCTCACTTGAGAATAAGTCGACGCAGTTATCGCAACAGTTGCGTGCATTACAGTCTCAAATACCTGAATCTTCGAGTGTTTTCTTGTATGTGGGTGGAGCGTTGCCACGCAAGGCGCTCGACGTCATTGTGAAGTCATGGTGTGAGGCATTCACGCGAACAGCGAAAGTAGTGTTGATCATGAAAATCACATACGTTCACGGCGGTGATGATATTCTGAATGAAATTGAACGATTGTCAAGAAACTCGTCGACGTGCGCCAAGTTGATTGTCGTTCGTGACTTCATAGAAGATATCACATCGTTGTACGCTATAGCTGACGTTCTCGTACATCCAGCGCGTGCAGAAGGCTTCGGCTTGACACCGTTAGAAGCTTTATCGCATGGACTGGTTGTCATCTATAACGAGTTCGGTGCGACGTCGGAATTCCTGTCGACAGAATACGCCATACGCACTGAGTCGCGCAAGGAGACGTGTACGGTTTGGCCGTGTAGAAAGCAGTCGTTTTGTGTGTTTCCAAACAAAGCGAAAAATCAATGGGATGCATGTGAAGACCTTCAGGACAAACCATTTTGGTTCACGCCAAACACTGCAAGCCTCACCGCAAATCTTTTGGATGCGCATCAAAATTTACGCATGCACCGCGAACGCGCAAAGTTTGGAAAAGAAATCGCATGTGAGCATTTCTCTTGGATCGCAGTGGGGGACGCTGTGGAAAGAGAATTGATCCGCGCACGCGAAATTGCAACATTGTCATCATCAAGTTTAAATAGCAGACACTCGTCGTGGCATTTATCAGATGGGCGATACGACAATTCTGCAGTCGCGGCAGCCATCGGTAAATGGGAGTGGAAACGAATGCAAAGATAGTCGATGCACCTGGTCTTCGTGGATTACTTGAAATGGATTTGAAAGATATGAATGACTCGTTTCGGCCGATTTTCGATGACTCGCGTAGGATATGATGGTTGTCAGTATCGATGAGAACAGAGCATCATCCATTTGGACAACCTATACAGCTACCGACGGACAGATTTTATTTTTGAAAAAGTTCCGGATGCATTTTTACGCATAAGAATTCCGGGCTGGGTGTATCACTGTTTTTAAAACGGACGCTTAAAACCGATTGTTGAAAATATAACCCGTTGATAGTCTTAAATTAATTTATTATATGTAAAAATATACTTTTTATCGGGTTTTTATCACGTCGTGAATAAAAGCGTGTCGGAGACGTGACGTTGTTGTGTCGCGCACGAAGCTGTTCATTCGAGTGCGCGAACGATGCTCGCTTACTTTGTTCACTACACACGACTGCTCTAATAGAATCGCTGGAGGTTTAATTACTTTTTATTTCATTGCCGTCACCGTCGCCGTCGCTGTCGGCGCCAACAAGAAGCAACGGCTAAGGTTCGTAACTACGTGACTTGAGATGGAACCGCAACATCAAGTCATCATCGAGCGAATATGACGCGCCGCGTCATACACACGATTAAGATGTCTTTCCAAGAGCGATTGTCGAAAGAATCGAAACGTATTAAAAGGACGCGCAAAATAGTGCGCAACGTCGCTCTGCTGTGCGCGTGCTGTTACTTTGTTGCTCTCTCGTCGCGGTGGTTTCAAGGGAGCGAAAACACGATAGACTTTCGTTACCCTACGTTGAAGGAGTGCGGTGTGCATTGGGGTCACGCAAAAGAAGACTATCTCAGACAATTACTTCACGATCGTTTATCTGGAGTCAATGATACCGCGAGAAAGGCGCATTTGAGACATTCAAGCCTCACTCGGATGTTCTTTGCGTTAAATTTACACAACGCGGAGGCGGTTACACCATACGTGCTGTCCGCGATACTTAAGGCTTGCCTGGTGTACAATATCACGGATGAACACAGTTCTTCATGTTTCATCTCAATTTATGAAAGCGGAAGTGCCGATGGCACCCGTCAATTGTTGCGTGCGTTTGACAAAGACTTGCACGCGTTGTCAATTTCACACAGGCTTATTTTAGGCGGCCGCGAGCGATTGCCGGAGCAACACAGAATAGCTTTTCTAGCAGACATGCGTAATATGGCAATGGGTCCATTTTATGAAAATCCTGGCGATTGGGACGAAATTATATTTTTGAATGATGTGGTCACGTGCGCGAGCGGCGTTCTCGAACTCATTCATCAAAAGCAGTATCAAAATGCAGACGTCGTAAGCGGCATGGATTACGTGCAGCATGCTAAATATGGTACACTGTTCTATGATACCTGGGTCAACAAAGATATAAAAGGCCAAAGCTTTCGTAACGGGGTGCCCTTTATTGAAGAAGCTGAAACTTGGTCGCGTTACGTCGACATGCAACCTTTTCAGGTGTTTACTACATGGGCTGGTGGGGTGGTAATTTCAGCAAACTTATTTCGCAAGTTTTCCATTCGCTTCAGACACTCGAGTACCCTCGAGTGCGCATCTTGTGAATGTGAACTCCTGATTAGAGACTTGTGGCACCTCTCTGGTTCACAAGGACTGAAAGTGCTCGTTGTTCCGAGCGTATTTGTCACTTACAGCCTCGCCGAGTTTAGAACGGTTGCCGCACATTTACGCTCGCACATATTTTCTTCCAACTCTAACATCATCGCACGAGATGGCTCTTTAGGAACAACGTCAAAAGTACAGTTTAAACAAACCCCTCCGGCTGCGTTTTCATGCGCAGGTATGGAATATGACGGTGAACAGTTGGTTGATTTTGAGCGACTCGTGACAAGCACACCTTGGGAGTGGTGGTATTCTCTCAGAAACGATTTGAAGGATGAAACTCAAGCATCGAATGTTACATTGCGTTTCACGTTGCAGAGTGCGATTGATTTTTACAAAGAGCAGTGCACGCAAACCGACAGATCAAGGCTTCGATCGAATAAACTCCCCGCCGTAATTAATTTTGTTCTACCCACTGATGAGCCAACAAAGATGCCACACGTAGCATTCATGAATATGCTCGAATGGATACGACTTAATCCATGTTTTGATGCGCACATGTATAGCTTGCAGTCGGCCGAAGCAGAGTTGTTCGCGAACGCCCCCTCTAATTGGACGTCCGCTTTCAATACATTGGTTGCATTTCAAGATCCATTCTATCGCTTTCTAGACTCTTACGATAGGTATAGAATAGTAGGATTTCTTGCACTTTATTTGAATGGTGGAATATTTGCAGATCTAGAAGCGGCGCCGATACGAGCCTTGACGCACTTGACAGATCTTGAAGATCTCGAAGCTTCTTTCGATGAAAATGCATACGGCGGTGGACCTTTTATCACTGTGGCCACTCCTCGATTACCAAAGATGAGAAGAATTATAGATAGCATGTTGTTGGCTGTGAATAATAGAACGAATCTGGTGAAAAAGATTATGCAACGAAGTGTCGTCTACGGCATCACCGCAACTTTATTTGATTCATCAGCGACTTTAGTATTAGAACGAATCGCATCAGCGAGTACTGGAATGGAATTGTTGACTAGTACGCTTGGTAAAATTGAAAATTCAAGAAAACTCGCACAGCACGTAACTTTAAGGCTGTATGATAAACCTGTGCGCGTGCCGCATGAATTTCTCTTCAAATTATCTGACGGGGAAATCCTCACCGATGGAGAATTTTTAGTGAGTTCTGTGGCACCTTATTCATACACAGATTCGACAATTTTGAATACAATCGCGCGCGAAAAGCGCACGACTTTTTCCAGTCGCCTTGGTCGTCAGCGGGTGCTCTTCTTATGGCTTAGAACTTCGAGTAGTATGCCGACGAGGGCATACGAAGTGGGATGTTTACAAGTGCGCGCTGATATCACGCTTGTAGACGACGATGTCATATGGGAAGTGTGTTGGCCGAGATCGAGCGAACTTGGAAATACGTACATGGCATACGAGCTGGGAGAGCTCACCGTTTATACGATGCAGAAAAGCTGCGTGATGTCCACAAACATCCGCCGCACTCTATGGTCGAGTGTCAAAATGCGCAAAAAGCCTAGTGCGCGTAGTTCGCGTGCTTTTGAGTTGAGACTTGCTCCATCTGGCGAATTGTTTTCCACGTCAACGCGAAATGTTGTATCGAATGCGATACTCGAGCAGCACGCTCGCCATCGGTGCAGAGTTGACTTGTTTGATTTCAACGTGTGCAACAATTACTTCAATCACTCGATTCGACAACTGATAAGATATCGCCAGCTGTGTGAAACGATACACTAGCGCAGTTAAAATTACAATTAGAGACCCGACCATATATGGTAGAGTTGAGAGATGTTGACATCAAAAGTGTACGCATAGGATGCATTAGATTTTTTTCGAGACAGTAGATAAACCAAAAGAGAATTGTTGTTATTATAGAATACAATAAATTGGTCATTGATCACCACCTTTCAATAGGCGCATTTCAGACGCGTTGACCATTTCTTCGATGAGTTGCGCCAAATCAGTCTCTGGTTGCCACTGAAGCAATCTTCGCGCCTTGCTTGGTTCTCCTACGGTTTGCGTCGGCTCAGTTGGTCTAAAAAATTTGGGATTTACTACTACGACAATATCACCCGTGGATGTATTGATGCCAATTTCGTCCGTGCCACTATTTTCAAACTCAACCTCTATACCAACCGCCTTGAACGCGAAAGTAACAAACTGCCGCACGGTGTGCGTTTTACCGGTAGCCACTATGAAATCCTCAGGTTCATCGAGCTGTAACATTTTCCACATACAAACTACAAAATCCCTCGCGTGTCCCCAGTCTCGGTGAGCGTTTAAATTTCCAAGCTCCACTCTATCTTGTAAGCCGTGTTTGATGCGAACCGCCGCGCTCACAATTTTTTGAGTCACGAAATTCGCCCCGCGTCGGCTCGATTCGTGATTGTATAAAATGCCAGAGCACGCGTGCAATCCGTATGCTTCTCGGTACACGATCACAGAGCGATGTGCCATGAGCTTTGCGTTTGCATACGGAGAACACGGATATGTAGGGGTCGTTTCGTTTTGAGGATAAATCGTCGTCTTGCCAAATATCTCAGAAGATGATGCTTGAAAGAGCTTGATTGTCGGATCAACCGTTCGAATCGCCTCAAGAATGTTAATCACTCCCAAACCAACGGATTTCACCGTTGCTAATGGTTGCTGAAACGACAAGTGCACGCTCGACTGCGCTGCTAAATTGTAAATTTCACACGGTTTCACCTCTTGAAGAATGCGCACGAGCGCCTCGAATTCGCTAATGTCCCCTTGATGAAGCACAAACCTCGAGCGAACCGCAGAATCTGGCTTGACAATGTGCTCTAGGCGCTCAGGAAAGCTTTGCCACGTGCTATGCGTGAGACCATGCACGACGTACCCTGCAAGACACAACACGATCGCGCGTCAGTAAACGAACCACCTCACGGGACACATAAACGGCTGACGTTTTCGCCGCTGCTGTCGACTCACCTTTGGACAACAACAAATCGGCGAGGTACGAGCCCGTTTGCCCGGTGACACCTAAAACGAGCGCCACCTTGGCGTCGACAGCGGCGCGCACATCGCTTCGCTCCTCAACCATATCGCCACTGCACGCGCGCGCGCGTCCTTTACCGACGGTCACCGACGACGACGTGACGACGACGACGACGGGCGAGGCGCGTTCGGCGACAGGCGCCTCGGTCGAAATCACGAACATCGATACGAAACGCGCCGTTTGCCTTCTGCGAATGGATTCAGTGGCGTTATGTTCAATTAGTCCTTCGGGGGTAACCTAGGCGAATTCCCCCTTTTGGAGGTTGTTTTCATCTATGTGTGGATTTTCAAGCGTTGTACGTTCTATTCGCTTTGTGTCGTCGCGTATTCGTATTATGATGGACACATCTTCTAAGTGAGTGCCAGATGTGTGTGTCCGAGACGTGTTGTGCGCGGCGGTTGGACGAAGAACATCCAGATTTTCATGTGCGTCGCCGAAGCCTAGTGACGTTAAAACGACGCGTGAAGTCATGCATACGCGCCTTATAGTACACGTGCGAACTATCCTTCGTTCGACGAATGACGGCTCATGTTGAACGGAGTGGTGCGCGCGATCGCACGGGCGTCACGATGCACGACGCATGCTTCAACAACCAAAATACTAAAAAAGGCTTGAAACTTCGTCCGGTGTCCCGACAGCTCGACTCGCAAGCAGTTTGACGGCGCAGCAGATGTGAAGCGCTTCGACTATGTGCAACGCGATGATGGTATTACTGAAGCGGGGCGGCGTTGGCTAGCGGCGGGCGATGTGTTCGCCCAGCGACGTGGCAGAGTTGAAACTTCAACGCAACGATCGCAGCGTAAAAGCTCGCCCCGAAATCGACGAGGAAATGTTACAGCGTGTGTCTCATGGGCTAGTTGACAATATGGCGCGTCGACTGTCTCGGAGAACAATCCCGAGTCGCGCGCTTGGGGTTGACTACGTCCCCGAAGCCAGCAACGAGAAACACGCACGTCATTGAGAGAGAGCGACGAGTCAGACAGCTCACAGGAGTATGGAATCGCGGGTGCTGTCGACTTGAATGCAAACGTAAAGCTTCATGAAGTGAAGCTTATCCCCA
>JACLAB010015252.1_pt1 | contig 10022 bp, 10 predicted proteins | sample 8027921 | NCBI WGS metagenome assembly JACLAB01 (sample SAMN15725117, study PRJNA655200) | protist metagenome | isolation source: fluorescence activated cell sorting (FACS) single amplified genomes of... | place: USA: West Boothbay Harbor, Gulf of Maine | collected 2000-07-19
TCGAAGACTTGTACCGTTTACGTTACAACCTAAAATTGCGGTGTTGCTGACGGATGAATCAAGTATCATCGACGGTGTTGCAAGTTCTCCGGTTGAATACGGTGCCGATATAGAGCTCCCACCTTTGTTATTCGTCGACGAAGAGGCGAAGGCGTTGTTGCAACAAGAGTTGAAGCGACACGACGAGGTGTTGAAGACGATGCAACACAGAGGTACTTTAGCTTCCTCGTGCTTGGAAACGCACCGAGCGTTGGCGTTGCAAGCCGAAGGTGCGGCTGCAATCGTTCAAGGCGCCGAAGCTTTGTGCGTGAGAGCTGAGAACGCGTGTAAAATCTTTGCGGATGCTCTTGCGAAGAACGATTTCAAGTCCTTACCGAACGTGGACAATCCTCACGGCTTGTTACAGTCTCTCATTGGTGCGTATAAAGAGACAAAGTGAGAAGAAGGACGAGGGGGAGAGAGAGAGAAAGAGAGACTCCTCAATAGTATCATTATTATTATCTATACACATCTGTACTACCACATATCATTCACGTTTATTTGATGAAATACCGTTTGTTTGTTTGTGCTTTGAGTAGTGTGTTTTCCGCTTCTCTCTTCTGTGATAATTTTTTTATTTTTCCATCTCGCAAAAAAAAGATCGAGATCGTCAAAAGAATACAACAACTTTCGCGCGTGAAAACCAAGAAGGGAGATCAAACAACATTCTCGCGACGACGCACTCGTAATCACTAATACTACGACTTTTTCTACGACTGATATTTTCGCACGAGAACTCGAGAAGAAAGAAAGACCAATACTACAAAAATAAATGAGCGGAAGCAAATACTCGTTTTCGTTGACGACGTTTTCCCCATCTGGGGAACTCGTCCAAATCAAACACGCTTTAGCGGCAATTACGGCTGGAGCGACGTCGTTAGGGATTAAAGCCACGAATGGAGTGGTTTTAGCCACGGAGAAGAAAATGCCCTCGACTTTAGTGGAAGAAACCAGCATCTCGAAGATTCAATTGTTAACGGACGAGATTGGGATCACGTATTCTGGCATGGGTCCAGATTTTAGAGTCTTGACGCGAATGGCGCGCAAAGACACGCAGGTGTATTATAGAACGTATCAAGAAAGCATCCCGTGTTCACAATTAGTTCGAGAAACAGCAACAACCATGCAAGAGTTCACGCAACAAGGTGGGGTTCGACCGTTTGGTGTGTCATTGTTGATGGCTGGGTACGACGCGAACGGGCCGCAACTGTACCAAGTGGATCCGAGCGGGTCGTATTTTGGATGGAAAGCGTCGGCGATTGGGAAAAACATGATTAACGCGAAAACATTCTTAGAAAAACGGTATAGTGAAGATATGGAGCTGGAAGATGCCATTCATACGGCGATCTTGACGTTAAAAGAAGGCTTCGATGGTCAAATCGCGGCGAACAATATTGAAATCGGCATCGTCGGGGAGGATAGAAAGTTTCGCATTTTGACCACGGCGGAGGTTTCGGACTACTTGAGCGAGGTTGAATAATATATATATACATATACATATTCATTAGCGTGTATTGTTATTTCTTTTACTACTACATATAGACTATTTGCTATAAAAACTATCTATCATCAATCGTCCCATACCGAAGCGTCCTCAAAATTCCACGTGTCTCCTATATCGCCGTTCGTATCGAAAAGGAAGTACGAAATAGCTCTCCGATCGTGGCACCGTTTATTCTCACCGCCTCGGTGAAGTGTGCGGTAATCGTACAACAATATGTCTCCTTTACGGAGTTCGGGGGCGACGCGCTTTGCTTTTTCCCGCTTCTTCCTCGCTTTCGTTGTTTCGTGCGGCGCGTCGTGATCAAACTTGTGGCTTCCGAAAATAAACTCAGTCGGCCCTTGGATTTTAGGCACGTCGCGCAAAGCCACGAAACAGTTGTACATGCCCTCTTTTCTTCCGTCAGCGTGAAAGTGTTGCTCGGGCGCTTTCGGAAGCGACGTGACGCATCCTCTGTTCACGATTGTAATCTTTTTCCTCTTCTCTTCTCCTGTGACTTTTTCGAATATTCGCTCGCATTTCCGTTCTATGACGTTCGCGAGCGTTTGGAGGCACTCGGCGAACGCCTTCCCGCTTTCTGGCAAATTTTTTGCCTCATCGTCGACGGGCGAAATCTTTGTCGCTTGGAAGTCATATCTTTTCCCATTCATCGCCCGGGAACATATTTCTTTGAAGCGAAAGATATCCGTGTCGTATTTGATTCCGTGATGACTTTCACACCTTTCGAGCAAGTCGTTTAAATAGCTTTCGCAGTGCGAATGAACTTTCTCGAGTACTTCCGCTTGTGTTTGCGTAAAATGTTCGTCTCGGAAAACGCAGAATCCGTTTCGAAGGAGCGACTTTGAGGAGCTTTCAACCGTCGCGCAGAGAAACGGCACGTCTTCCGTTCCGTTTCGGTCGGCGCTCATTTCGTCATCTGAAGAAGACGTTAGCACATCGTACGCTCGCTGCTTTTTCATTCCTCCAACGTTATCGTCGATGTCCAAATCGTCCAGGAAGCCGGCTAACGCTTCTTCTTCTTCTTCTACTTCTTCTTCATTACTTCCTCCTTTCGATCCTATTTTCTTGAATCTCGCGCGAATCATTCGGTACCCTTTACCATCTTCCAACAACTCTTCGTCGTGTTTGTGATTCGAACGTATCTCCTCCACCTGTTCTCGATTACTTTTTGGCAACAACCCTACTTCGTCAAAATACACCTCCATCCCGCGCTTGGCGAGTTCGAGAAGAAAGGTTTCGAAATACTCTCGCTTCCTCACGCCACAAACGCACAAAAATGTCCCATTCTCTTTACATAAATGATACTCGACGCAATTTGCCAACTGCTTTGGCTGTTCTTCTAAATAGACGACGTCCACCGCGACAATCACAGGGAACGCGTTTCTTTTTTCGAAGTAGGTGTTTCTATCGCCCCAATCTATGATTCGAGAGACCACATCAAATTCTTTGTTCCACATCGCGTTCGTTACGCACAAATTCACCGATTTGATGTCCACATCAGAACACACGACCGAAGACGCGTTTAATTTCGCGCATATCAATCCATTCACGCCCGTCCCAGCGCCGAGCTCGAGGACTTTTTTATTCTCGATTTCATCCAACAACACGTTCTCGCCAAAGATAAAACTCGCCGACCAGACGCGCAAGCCTGTTCGCAAAGGCACGTTATCGCAATCTCGCTCTTCTCTTACGTTTACTTTAATGCTATTTTCTTCTGAGACCGACGATGTTCGATCAATCTCCAAGCGAGTGATGAGTTCGAGAACCATATCATCAACAACTTTAAAAGTCGTTAGAATAAAACCATCATCATTCGTCGAAGAGCAAAAATGATGCAAAAATCTTCATTTCCTCACACTTCACATCACAATAAAAGAAGAACAACTATTAATATCATACTAACGAATACTACTACTACTACTACCACCACCACCACCACTAATAATAATAATAATAATAATAATAATAATAATGTTTGGTCAGATTGTCATCGGCCCTCCTGGGTGTGGTAAAACCACCTACTGCGCAGGAATGTCGCAATACTTTACCTTATTGGGAAGACCGCATAAAATAATAAATCTCGACCCAGGGAACGACATTCACGACAACGAAAATTACGAATGCGCGGTGGATATTAGCGATTTAGTGTGCTTGGAAAACGTGCAAGAGGAGTTGAATCTAGGGCCGAATGGAGCGATGATGTACTGTTTGGAGTATTTAGAAGCTAATTTGGATTGGTTGAAGGAGAAATTAGAACCGTTCGAGAAGGAGTGTTTTTTAATATTCGATTTACCTGGACAGGTGGAGTTGTTCAACTTGCACGAGTCTCTGAAGAATATCATCGGCGTCATGCAAAACGAGTGGCACTATCGAGTGGTGACGGTGCATTTAGTGGATGGGCATTTATGCGCGGATCCGTGGAAATATGTTGCCGCGTTGATGTTATCGTTATCGACCATGTTACATTTAGAAACGCCGCACGTGAACGTTTTGTCCAAAGTGGATTTGATGGACAAATACGGCGAATTGGCGTTTAATTTAGAATTTTACACCGAGGTGCAGGATTTGAGTTATTTAGCTGAGTATTTAAACAGCGATCCAAAGTTTAAAGAGTACAACAAGTTAACGAACAGCATCATGGAGATTATTGAAGATTTCGGTTTAGTCAGGTTTACCGCGATGTCCATCGAGGATTTCGATTCAGTCAACCGAGTGTGTCAGTTGTGCGATAAAAGCATCGGGTATAGTCCAGAGTTCCATAAGAATTTAAAAACGCAACAAGAGAGAGGCAGTTCGAGTAGTAGTAGCGCGCACCCCGCGGTCGGTCCCGCGTCGTACTTCAAAAGTGGAGTCATTCCCGAACGCGATTGGGATCCGAGGATGGCGTATTCGAAAATGCCGGCGGAACCGATATCGGCGTCGAATTTAGACATCACCGAACGGTTTTTCAATTCTGTTAAAATAAGCGAAGATGACGACGATGGTGCCGAAGGTGGCACAGGCGAAGGAAAAGAAGAGATTAAGAAGGAAGCAGTCGAGAAATAGATACATAATAGTTTAAACTAAAGTCGTCGTAGCATCACCTAGGTAGAGTACGAGTAGTTCAAATAGATTACTTCTTCAAGTGAACTTGGCCCCAAGCCGGCCATCGCACGCCTTTGACGTCTTTCGCGTAGATTTCACGCCCGCGAAGAAACGTCGCGTGAATGACGCCGCGTAACTTTTGCCCGTCGTAAGCCGTTTTGTTGTGTTTGTGAAAAATTGGGTTCATTTCGTCGTTCACGACAAACGTTCCGTCCGGATCGAAGACAACAAAATCGGCGTCTTTGCCTGTAGAAATCGAGCCTTTCGATCCCAGGCCCGCAATTCGCGCCGGCGTTGTACTCCATAATTCTGTGTATACGCGGGTAACGAAAAATAACGAGAAAGAGAAAGAACACCAGTCAGACAGGAAAAAAATATAAATTCCTTCTCCGAAAGAAATCACAAAACCAGTATAAAAAAATGTCCCGGAGATTGCTCACAGGTTGAATCCATACTATGTTGGTTAAACCTCCGATATGTCTCCGGACGACCTTAATTTAGCGAGAATATAAATATAAATTGATAGAGCCGATTACTGGTGGGTATCAATCACCGTATCCCTCGTCTCCCGTCCCTTCTCGCAAGATGTAAAAACGAAACGAAAAGAACAAAAAGAAAAACAGAATGCTGAATAAAATTTGTTCTCACCGGCGAATTGACTCAGCGTCATCCCTCTTTCCTTTCCTTTCGTCCAAGTTAACGGTAAACTAAGCTGTAACCCTGAAATACCTCCCCACGCTTTAATAAAGTCTCCAGAGTCTACGTGTTTCAAATCCAACGGCGATGGCGAATGGTCCGAAGAAATCATATCTAACGCTTCGTCTTTCAACAAACCATCCCACAAACGCTGTCGGTTCTCCTCCTCGCGGATTGGCGGAGCGCACTTGTGCAAAGTACTTCCATCTGGAATAGACTCCGCATTAAAGTACAAATAGTGCGGACATGTCTCCGCGGTGAGTTTTGCGCCGCCATCTTTTGCGCTCTTGATCGCAGACAACGTATCCGCATCCGAAACATGCGCTATGTGGATGTGAGGAATTTTGTTCGTTTTCGCCACATCAATCAACTCCTTTATCGCATCCTGTAAATATTAATGATAATGAGAAAGAAGAGTGGACGTGAGTAGTGTAACTTAAAGAATATAAATCAAAATAGATTTCCGAGGGAAAATAATATTGCGCCGAGAAGAGAAGAAAGAAAAAGAAGAGAAAATTTTCACAAGAAAAACGTCAGTGCAAGGATAACATCGGTAATTGTTCTCTTCATCAAGCCGCAACCATTGCGACTTTTGGTGAGAAGATTAGCACCAATGGATCTTCATCATCCGTTTTCTTTTTCTGTTTCTTCTTCTTCTTCTTTCTTTTCGTTCGTGCGCGCAAATTCGCGCACCAAACACAAAGAAATGATGATGTACAGCAGCGTAAAAAAAGAAACAAACCTTTTCCCATTTTCTCGGTCTACTGTTCATGTATGTGCTATATTTCCTCGGATCTTTACCGTTCGTGGATACGACATCGTTTTCAGACGGTAATTCTGCGTGTACCATCAAAGGAGCGTTGAATTTTGACAAACTCGCCGCCGCCGCCTTGATATCCTTTACGGAACTTTGATCGAAATCCTCCGTTCCGGCGGGCGACATGAACGCCTTCAAGCCGACTACACCGTGCGCTAACAAGTCCTCCAAAATACTCGCGTTGTGAGCGTTTTGCGGCACGAGACCTCCCCAGAACGCGACGTCTACAAACATCCTCCCTCTCGGTTTACGAATCGCTTTTAATTTCGCTTCAAACGACTTCACGTCCACCGTCGATGGTATCGAGTTCAACGGCATATCCACAACCATCGTTACCCCGCCGACGGCGGCAGATCTCGTCCCCGATTGAACGCCTTCCCACTCTGTTCTCCCTGGTTCGTTCAAGTGCACGTGCAAATCGACAAGTCCTGGCATGATGACTTTACCGGTGAAATCGTAAAAAGTCTCGCCTTGGTCTACTAGTTTTTTCTTCCCGTCGGCGTCGTCGTCCGTTGTTGTTGTTGTTTTTGGTCGCACCGGTTTTTTCTCCATCCTCGCGATCCTCTGTATTCTCCCGTGATACACGGTCACTAAAGCGGGAATAACCCCGTCCGGAGTGACGACTCTGTCCGAATATAATTCAATTTTATGTTCCATAGGTAACGTTGGAGGTAAAAACACGTCCGGATGACTTTGTAAAAGCCCGAGACAGATGGCGAGAGTCATGACGATGATGGCGTTGGTGGTTTCATCGAACGGAAGGAAGTATCTGGTCCAACCCCAGTAGCTTATTGGTGGAAGTAACCCGAACATTAGTATTATTTGTATCGACACACACACTCTCTCCCTCCCTCTCTCTGTATATATATGTTGTACACAAACAATAACTTTTGAGGAAATGCGTCAACTCAAAATGTGGTCGTCGCTCTTGCGTTGCTCTTCTAAAAAAATTTCCCTTTTTTCCATTCGATCGATTCCACACAACAAAACACCACCTCACTTTCCCTACATACTATTAGTAGATATCATCATCTACACCAACGACGACAGCAGAGCAACAAAAGCATCGTTGACGATGAGCGCGATAACGATGATAACGACGACGACGACGACGAGAGGAACACGCGCCTCGTCTTCTCGAGCGTCTACTTCGTACATCACTCCTCCTCCTCCTCCTCATCGTCATCATCAACAACAATCACTTTCTTTTAGATATCGTCGTCATCGTCATCCTCATCACCACCGAAGAGTTATTCGTGCATCATCATCTTCTTCATCTTCTCCTTCTTCTGACGATGGAAGTGGCGATAATAATAATAATAACGAGACCGATATGAACATGGAAGTATTGAAGCTGAGGATGGAACAGCTGCGTTTGAGAGAAACGGAAACAACTCCTCTGCGAGTGTTGGTTTTAGATGCAAGTTTACCTAAGCAAAGACTTGGGTTGAACTTTGGGACGCAAGGAGACGCAAAAAGAAGTTTGAACTGCGGGACGAGCATGGGTGAAGGCGACATCCCACTTGGGACGAAGTTTGCAATGTTGGGTATGAGCCCGACGAATAAAAAAGTCTTACCATGCGGAGTAGAAGTAGAAGTGACGCAGTTCGAAGTGAACGAAGACGGGTCCACGTTCGTCGAGCTCACCGGAACGAAGCGATTCAAAATTGACGAACAAGGACCGTACTTGGACGAAGAAGAGATACCACACGTCCGGGTGCGATTTATCGACGACGACAAAGCGTGCGGTAGTTTGGATGATTACATACCGAGACCAGGGACGGACTCTTTTGCGATGATGGAATCTTTGAGAGAACTCGTCGATAACGAAGAAGCCTTGCATGAACTATCGACCGATCTGGACGACTTGTTAGAAAAATGGGAGAGATTAGTCGTCGAAGGGAAACGAGAACAACAACCGAACCACTTGGAGTTAATCAAATCGCATCTTGGTGAGTTTCCAGACGTTAAATCTTTCGCGAAGCGAGCAGTATGGGTGTGTTCGTACATCAACCCAATTCCATCGCTTGGAGTTGCGTACGAGATTCGGCCGGCACTTTTGATGGCGCCGACGGTCGGGGACATGTTGAGAATCGCCAAGGCTGGCTTAGAGTTGAGCATTACGAAAATGTCAAACGAGGATAAAAACATAGGTCCTCAAATAGATTGATTTTACTAATAAACTCTCTACTATTATTAGTCTCTCTCGGAAATAGCAGTCAGATGGTCCTCGATGGCGCCCTCCGACAGCAATCTAAATTCTGGTGCATCCGCCGTAACTACCGCCACTTCTAATTCCTTCGCTTTCACATCTTCACCTAACACGTGTTGCAACGTCGAAATGGCCAATCTGCACGCACCATCGACATCGTTCACGTTACTTTCGCGTTTTATTTTCTTCTCTAAAAAGTTTACCGCTTCCACCTCTTTGTTCCCGGCTGCGCACGCTTTGTATCCGGCGTAATACCCACTCGGATCGCATTTGTACAAGCTCGCGCCTCGCTCTTCGTCAATCCCCATTAATATACACATCGTCGCTAAAGGTCTCATGTACGCGTGTTGCGTGTACACTTGAAACTCGTCCGCCATTTTATTCGCTAAAACGTCCACCGGGATTTCGTATCCGTATTCGAACCGAAACTCTGCGGCTTGTTTTCTCGCCTTTTGTACCACGTTTCTAATATCGGGATCTTTCCCAGTCATGCACATCCCCAACGTTTTGGTCACTTTAAACATGTGCGTCATCGCCGATTGATCGATTAAAACGTCCGGACATTTCTTTTGCGTCACGGCAACGACGCAGTCTTTCCCTTTCACCGCGATGGAATTGATCCCGACCGCCTTAATCGCCTTAAACGCGTATTCTACTTGATACAAACGACCTTCCGGTGAGAAGATGGTGATGTGACGGTCGTACCCTCCGCCAGCGCCTCGAGACATTTCTTCTTATTATTATTATTGTTATTATTATTGTGTGTGTGTGTGTGTGTATCTCAGCGCGAGTGCGTTACTACTCTGAAGATTTGGAAGCGATCTGAGAAAGAGTGGAAGAGGAAGACACACAGAAGAGAAAGAGGAACGAAAAAATTTTCAACAAACTTTTTTCAAAACGAAAATGAAAAACGCATCCTCATTATATAATAGAAGTGGGGAGTAGGAGAGCGCTCTCAATCAAAAGAACGAGCATAAATCATGACGCGCCGCACGAGCGCAGAGAAGAGGAATAGTAGCGCTACTATCGGAGAAAACACGCGGATGAAAACGATGGAAACGACGACGACGCAACAACAACAACAACAACAACAACAGAATGAAAACAATTTAAAAGATGACTTTTACGACGAAGGGGAAAAGAAAAACGTCGTTGAAGAAGAAGAAGAAGAAGAAGAAGAAGGCGTCGACGCGGAGATGTATTTACAAATGTGCGTCTCGAACGCGATGCATAAAATGGAATATCAAAACGCCATATTCATCGCCGAACGCTTGTTTGCGGTATCAAAAACCGAAGAGAACGCGTTGACGTTAGCGAGGTGTTATCGGTTGAACAAACAACCGTATCGAACGTACGAGATTTTGAAAGACCGAAGGAGTCGAGATTCGAGATATTTCTTCGCGAGCGCGGCGTATGAGATTGGGAAATTAGCCGACGCAGAAACGACACTGACAGAAGTCATAGACTACGAAGACCTATACTTCTACTCGGATGACGAAACAGACGACGAGGACGACGATTATCGAGGAGAAGAAAACAGAAATCCAAACATCGAGAAAGCGACAAAGAGAGAGATGCGAAAGAGAGCGATGGAAGAAGAAAATGCAACTATTCCAGGAGGTGCGTACGGAGAGCATTTACTCGGTAAGATTGCAAAAGACACCGGCAGACGT
>JACLAB010011594.1_pt1 | contig 10018 bp, 8 predicted proteins | sample 8027921 | NCBI WGS metagenome assembly JACLAB01 (sample SAMN15725117, study PRJNA655200) | protist metagenome | isolation source: fluorescence activated cell sorting (FACS) single amplified genomes of... | place: USA: West Boothbay Harbor, Gulf of Maine | collected 2000-07-19
GCTCTTCAGGACTTTTACCAACAAAAATACAAGCAAAATGCATAAATCCAAAAAGAGTAATTATTGCTCATCCTTTTAATCCAGTTTATCTTTTACCTTTAGTTGAGATAGTTCCTGGAAAGAAAACAGATTTAAAAATAATGATTAAAGCAGAAAAATTTTATAGTAATATTGGTATGAAAACCCTTGTTCTAAAAAAAGAATTACCAGGTTATTTATCTGATCGCTTACAGGAATCTATGTGGAGAGAATCTCTACATATTATAAATGAGGGATATGCATCAACACAAGACTTGGATGATGCTATTATTTATGGACCAGGTTTAAGATGGTCTTTAATGGGCACTTTTTTAACATTTCATTTAGCTGGTGGGGAAATGGGCATGAAACATATGCTTGAACAATTTGGTCCAGCTTTAAAATTACCATGGACTAAATTAAAAGCTCCAGAGCTAACAGAAAGTTTAAAAAATAAAATAATCCAAGGCACAAAGAGACAGTCTAAAAATAGATCTATCGATAAATTGGCAAACTCGCGTGATAATTTTTTAATTGATTTACAAAATTTATTAACAAAATATAAAATTTAATTAAGAGTTTATAAAGTTACATAAGGGCTAGTACCCCTATAGTTAATATTTAGCTTGAGCTCCTTATCCAATGGAGGAAATGCTCTTTGTTGGCATTCTATTCTAGGGCAAATTCTGCAAGATATACCAATAGGAGTTTGTAATTTTTTATTTTCTAAGTCCATACCCTCAGAGTATACCAGCTCTTTTGCATATTTAACATCACAGCCAAGTCCAATAGATACAAAACTTTTAGGCATGCCATGTTTTTCAATACCTTTTTCAAAAGCTCTCGCAATACAGAAATATACTTTTCCATCTGGCATTCTTGAAATTTGTGGATGAATTCTTCCAGGGCTAAGAAAGGCAATATAAACATTCCATCTTGGACAAGACCCTCCATGACGTGGAATGTGAATACCAGACAAAGAAAATCTTTTGGATATATTTCCTGCTATATCAGTTTTTAAAAAATGAAACGGAACACCTTCATTTCCAGGTTTTTGTAAATTAGTTAATCTATGTGTTACTTGCTCAAAACTACATGCAAAATGATGCATTAATATTTCAACATCATATTTATTTTTTTTTGCATTTTCTAAAAAATCATCATAAGGCATTAACATTGCTGAAGCAAAATAGTTTAAGAGTGAGATTTTTAAAAGAGGTAAAACCTCTTCAGATTCAATTTTATTTTCATATATTATATTGTCAATAATATCTTCACATTCTAAAAAAGATACCTGGTATGCTAAATGAAAATTTCTTGATGTATATGTGAGCATTTCAGACAACTGTAATTTTTTGTTATTTTTATCAAATTTACGAACTGACTTTAATTCTTCACTCGCTGGAATAATATCAACTACAATATCATAATTTGATTTTAAATAATTTGTTAGTTTTAAACCTGAGCCAATATTGTGACCATTATCTAAACCAACTTTTTTTCTTAAAACCTCAGATGCTTTTTCAATATTATCAAAATAATTTTTATTAGTTTGTAAAAAATCTGAAACAATTTCTACAGGTAACCTACTGGGACTTTCAACTATTGTTGAATTAATATCCATAGACTCAAGTCTGTTTTGCATATCATCCTTAAAAGATTTATGAGCATCATTTAGTGAAAGTAATGCTTTTGCTATATTTGGGTTGGAACTTATAAATTCAGTTGTCTCCTGATTTGTAATATCTAAGTCCTCAAACATCTCATTACTTAAAACATCCATAACATCTGATAAGACTCTAGTATTGCTTTCTAACGTTAAATCCTTAAGTGAAAGACCTAACTCATTTCCAACTTTAATTAACAATGGTACTGTAATAGTTCTTCTTCCACTCTCTAATAAATTTAAATAACTTGCTGATATGTCTAATTTTTTTGATAAATCAGATTGAGAAAAACCCTTTGATCTTCGCTCTTTTCTTATTTTAGAGCCAATATTTGATATTTGATTTAATTCCATAATTTACAAAGTTTACAAAATTACATATTATACAAATACATTGTTTACAAGCTTTACCCTTATTTTCCAGTATTTTATTGATTAATTTTAATAATTGTAAAGTATGTAAAGAATGAAAAAAGATGCAATAGTTTTAGAGAATAAAAACTTAAATAACCAATTAGATAAGATAACTCTTAAGAATAAAGTAATAGAAAAATCATTAGACGTAAGGGTTGAATATACTATTATTGATAATGCTAATGCTTATTACTCTGAGAGATATGGTTGGACTTTAAGAAAAAATTAATTCTTTAAAATAACAAAAAATTAATCTAGGTAAGGTGTAACAATGAGTTACATAGCCAGTTCATCAAGATATTCATATAATAATTTTAAAAGATGTGGAGTTAGCGGTCTAGATTTACCTAAAATAACACTTGGTCTCTGGCATAATTTTGGTGGGAAAAAATTAAATACTGAGTCAAAAAAAATGATCTATAGAGCTTTTGATCGTGGTGTTACGCATTTTGATCTAGCTAATAATTATGGACCTCCATTTGGTTCAGCTGAGTCAAACTTTGGTCAACTCATGTCAAAAGATCTAAAAAAATATAGAGATGAAATAATAATTTCAACTAAAGCTGGATATGATATGTGGCCTGGTCCATACGGCGAATGGGGTTCTAAAAAATATTTATCAGCTAGTTTAGATCAAAGTTTAAAGAGATTACAAATTGATTATGTTGATATTTTTTACTCTCATAGATTTGACCCTAAAACACCTTTAGAAGAAACAGCTGATGCGTTACATCGTGCAGTACAACTGGGCAAAGCTTTATATATTGGTATCTCGTCATATTCATCTAAACAAACTATTAAAATCGATAAGCTACTAAAAGAAAGAGGTATTAAATGCCTAATACACCAACCTTCTTATTCAATGTTTAATAGATGGATAGAGAAAGACTTATTAAAAACATTACAAAAAATTAATATAGGATGCATAGCATTTTCTCCTTTGGCCCAAGGGATGTTATCAGAAAAATATTTAAATAAAATTCCAAATATCTCTAGAGCTAGAGAAAACTCCTCTCTTAATCCTGAAATGATTACAAAAAACTATAAAAATAAAATCATAAATTTAAAAAAAATAGCTAAAAAAAGAAACCAAACTATAAGCCAAATGGCTTTAGCTTGGGTTCTAAGACATAAGCAGGTAACATCAGCTCTAATTGGAGCAAGAACATTAAAACAGCTTGATGAATGTCTGGATAGTCTGAATAATTTAAAATTTAGTAAAAGTGAATTAAGTTTAATTGATAAATATGCTAAAGAAGAAAATATTAATTTGTGGGCAACATCGAGTGAAAATTAAGAAAAATACTCTGCTTCTAACGCCTCCTCTTCATTACCTAAGATCATATCAGAAATTTTTTCTGCAATCATAATAGTTCCAGCGTTTAAATTGCCACTTAATATGTCCGGCATAATTGAAGAGTCTATAACTCTTAAATTTTCTAAACCGTAAACTTTTCCCTCCTCATCAACAACTGACATATTGTCAACTCCCATTTTATTAGTACATGAAGGATGATAGGCCGTATCTGCTGTGTTTCTAATTATATTATCTAATTCGTCTTTACTGCAATTTTTTCCAGGTCTAATCTGCTCCCCTAAATACTTTTCCATACTAGGCTGCGAAAGAATATTATTAGCAATATCAACACTATCCCTCATTTGCTGAAGATCTTCTTCTTCCTGTAAGTAATTAAACTGTATTTTAGGACTTTCCCTATAATCATTTGATTTTATATTAACAAATCCTCTGCTTTTAGGGCGATTAGGACTGGCATGCAATTGAAAACCATCAAACGAAGGGTTTGTTAATCCATGATCAATTACCAAAGATGGAAAAAAATGAAATTGAATATTTGGATGAGTATATTTAGCTGATGTTTTAACAAAACCGCCAACTTCAAGATGTGAATAAGCTAACATCCCTTTTTTAAAAATAAACCATTTAAGTCCCTCAATTGCCTGAGTTAGATAATTTGTTGAAAGGTTGTATAATGTTTCTTTTAATTTAGATTTATGCTGGATATAAATTTCAAGATGATCTTGTAAATTTTTACCTACTCCTGGTAAATCTTGAATTACATCAATGCCATTTTTATTTAAAATATTTGAGTCTCCTACTCCGGATAACTGAAGTAATTTTGGAGAGTTTATGGATCCAGCAGATAATAAAACTTCTTTATTTGCATAATAAGTCTCAGTATTATTACCTTTTATTACTTCAACACCTTTTGCAGTTTTATCTTCAAATATAATTCTAGAAACATCAGTATTATGTTCTATTGAAACATTTTGATAACCTTTTATTTCCTCTAAATATGCCCGTGCAACTCCTTGTCTTTTTCCGCCATCTATAGTCACGTCAAATGTACCAAACCCCTCTTGTTTAAATCCATTTGAGTCTTCAAATGTATTAATACCAGCTTCTGCAGCTGATTTTATCAGAGATTTAAATAAAGGAAAATTATCATCAATTCTTGATCTATTTACTTTTAGGGGTCCGCTTGCTCCTCTATAAAGATTACCTCCCCCTGACCAAGTTTCAAGCTTCTTAAAATAAGGTAAAACGTTTTTATAACTCCATTTAGGTAAACCATAAGATGCCCAGCGTTCAAAATCAAGCGGGTTACCTCTTACAAAAACCATTCCATTATGAGATGAACAACCTCCAAGCATTTTACCTCTTGGGCAAAATATTTTTCTATTATTAAGATAAGGTTCTGGTTCAGAAAAATATTTCCAGTTATATTTTGGATCATGCATTGTATATAATAAAGCGCTTGGCATATCTACTTTCCAAGTGTTGCTTTTAGGACCTGATTCTAAAAGACATACAGAGGTTTTTTTATTTTTAGAAAGTCTATTTGCTAGCACACAACCGGCTGAACCTGCACCAATAATTATATAATCAAAATTTTTACTCACTAATTCATTCTTTCAGTATTACCATCTACTGTCATAACCTGACCAGAAATTTTTTTGGCGTCATCAGATAATAAAAAAATAACCATGTTTGAAATATCTTCCTTATCTACAAATGTGTTTAAAGAAGTCATTGACTCAAAATCTTGTTGTAATTTTTTTTTAGATACTCCTAATGATTTCGCTTTTGCTTCGATAACTCTTTTCATTCTATCACCAGAAACTGAACCAGGGCAAATTGCGTTTACTCTAATTTTAAAATTTCCCAATTCCATTGCAAGAGATTTAGTCAAACCTATAGTAGCCCATTTACTTGCAGCATAAGGTGTTCTAAATGGAAAGCCAAATAATCCCGCTGTAGATGAAATATTGATAATAGACCCACCATTTTTTTTTAAAAGAGGTATAGAGTATTTTGAAAAATAAAAATGACTATTAATATTTACATCAATAGTGTTTTTCCATTCCTCTATATCCAAGTCCTCAATTTTTCCTGTTGGTCCAGAGATTCCTACATTATTTATTAGCGCATCTACTGAGTTAGTTTTCTTCTTTAAATCTAAAAAATATTTTAAAACCTCTTTAGGATTATTAGCCTTAATTTTTTTTATGAACAATTTTTTATTATATTTTGAATGATTTTTTAATAATGATAATTTTTTTTGATCTATATCTGTCACAAACACATTAGCGCCATTACTTATACAATGCTCAGCAATAACTAAGCCGATCCCATCAGCTGCAGCAGTTATTATTATATTTTTATTGAGTAGTTTTTGTTGCTTCACTATAGCCAGTTTTGCTTAATGATATTGCTAGCTCTTTTGAAGTAATGTAACCTTTTGTATCACCTTTTCCATCTACAACAATAATTGTAGAATTATTTTCTAATACTTTAGGAAGAAATTCTTCAATATAAACACTTTCATTTACTTTAAATGTTTCTGAGAGCTTAATGTTATTAGTATCAAATTCATTCGCTTTAACCATAACAGTCTTAGCTCTTAAAACCTTTGCTCTATTAACGTCTTTAACAAATGCTTTAACATAATCATCAGCAGGGCTCATAATGATTTGCTCAGGAGTTCCAGCTTGAACTAGTCTTCCACCATTTAAAATTCCAATATGATCACCTAATCTTAATGATTCATCTAGATCGTGTGTAATAAAAACTATAGTCTTCTTTAACTTAGCTTGTAATTCAATTAACTGCTGCTGCATGTCGCTTCTTATTAATGGGTCTAAAGCACTAAAAGCTTCGTCCATTAATAAAATTTCAGGATTAGTAGCTAAAGCCCTTGCTAAGCCTACGCGTTGTTGCATTCCTCCAGATAACTGACTAGGATATTGAGCCTCAAAACCTTGCAGGCCTACTGCCTCAATCTGCATCATTGCTACCTCATTTCTCTCTTCTAGAGTTTTGCCCTGTATTTCCAATCCATAACCAATATTTTCAACTACAGTTTTATGAGGGAATAAACCAAACCTCTGAAAAACCATACTCAGCTCATGTTTACGGAAGTCTATTAGCTGCTGCTCATCTAATTCCATAATATTTGTTCCATCAATAATGATATCTCCATCAGTTGGATCAATTAAACGATTTAAATGCCTAATTAATGTTGATTTACCAGAACCAGATAATCCCATACACACGAATGTCTCACCCTCTTCTATAGAGAGCGTTACATTATCTAAGCCGACCGTATGTCCTGTTTTTTCTAAAACTTCTTCTTTATTGGCTCCATCTTTAACCATAGGTAAAACCTCAGATGGGTTATTTCCAAAAATTTTATATACATTTTTAATTTCTATTTTTGACATAATTTAATTTTTTTTCTTACCTGGCTGAGTTCTCTCTTGAATTTTATCACCATACGCTTGGGTCATTCTATCTAATACAATAGCTAAAAGAACTATTGCTAAACCAGCTTCTAAAGCAGCTCCAACATTTAACTGTTGTAAGCCAAGTAAAACTTCATCTCCCAAACCACGTGTACCAATCATAGAAGCAATAACAACCATCGCAAGAGCCATCATTGTGCATTGATTTATTCCTTGCATAATATTAGGGAGTGCCAAAGGCAATTGAACACCTAAAAGCATTTGTTTTTTACTTGCTCCAAAAGATCTTGCTGCCTCAATTACTTCCTTATCAACTAATCTTATTCCAAGATCAGTTAATCTAATAAGTGGTGGGCAGGCATAAATAAAAATAGAGATGATTGCAGGAATAGCTCCCAAACCAAATAAAATAATTCCTGGAATTAAATAACAGAAAGCAGGGATGACTTGCATAGTATCAAGTATCGGTAATATTGCATTTCGGACTTTTTCACTTCTCGCCATTGCAATACCTATAGGAATTCCGATGATAATACATATAGCTATACCAATTACAACCATGGTAGTTGTTTCAATTGCTTTATCCCAAAAACGAGGATTCAAAAAACCAATAAAGAAAGTACAAAACCCAACAAAGACTGTTGTTCCAACTTTTCTTCCACTAGTAAAGTAAGTTATAGCAATTACGCCTATTATAACTACCGGCCAAGGAGCCATAACAATAACACCTTTTAATTCAGTATAACCTCTTAAGAGACCATATCCAATTGCATCAAAAATTAAGCCATAATCAGAAATAAAACCTCTCCAACCTTTGTTAATCCAATGCATAAATGGTGTGTCAAGCCATTTAGGCCAATTTATCAACCAAGTAAAATCTGTATATAACTCATTAACTGAATCAGGCTTTCTTTTTGAAGCATTATAACTAACAACTATTAATACAACCAAACCAATACCACCGATTATTTTCGAAAATAAATATAATAAATTTTTTGGAATAATATTTGCTATATTGACAATAAGTGCAACAGAAGGAATTAAAAAAACTAATTTTAAAAATAAAAATAAAATATTTTTTGAAATAATTGAATTATGCGTTGCAACTATTAAACTAATAAAAATTATAATACTTATTATTTTTATATTTAAATTAGCAATTTTGTTCATGATTATTATATTAAGTTTAATACCAGGGCCTTAATAGACCCTGGATAAAATTATAAATTATAGTGAAGCTTTTACTTTTGCTGCTACATCTGCAGGAACCCAAGCTTCCCACTCTGAGTGGTTTTCTAAATAATGCATAGCAGTTGCTTCCATATCTCCACCTGACTCATCAACATAGTAAGCTAACATGTTGTTAACTACTGAAGTCGTGATAGTGTAAGCATCAGCAAAAGCAATTATGTCTGCATTATCTGCAGCAAATTTACCTGTAGCAAGCTTAGTTAAAGCCATATCTTTGTACTCATTAGCACAAGAAGGCTCGTAAGCATCAGGTCCGTCTGCTTTGATTTTATTTACAACAACCATCATAGCATCCCAACAAGCTTTATCATAAGCTGGCTCTGTTAAACGCACCATATCAATTTCAGGTTTTCCCATTAAACTTGTAGGAGTCCAATAGTAAGTAACAATAGGTTGCCCTTTAGCAAAAGCGCCAGCAATTGCTGCATCTAACGCACCACCAGAACCTGGATCAAAGTTAGTATATAAATCACCTAAACCGTATTCATTAATTTTAACAAGATTAATTGTGTAGCAAGTCCATCCAGAAATACAGCTTGTAATTCTTCCTTTTGACGGATCTTCTGGATCTTTAAACAATTCCCAAATACCTGGTTTTTTTAGATCAGCAACACTAGTAATACCGTGAGCTTCAGAAGTTGCTCTGTCCACAAAGAATGCTTGCTCTGATGCTGGAGTATTAATACCAAGATCTACCAAGTTTCCACTAGCCAATTCAGGATCAATTAACGCAACATTATTATCAGTCCAATGTTCAAAAATCATATCTAGTTGGTTGTCAATTAAAGCAGCTAATATCGGATTAGTACTTCCTTTTGTAACTTCTACATCACAACCATAACCATTCTCAATAATATAAGAACCAATAGCTGTATGAATATTTGCGCTGTCCCAGTCAAAATCACCAATTTTTACACTGCATGCATTTGCACTAAATGTTGCAAATGTAAAACCTGTTAAAAGAGTTATTGACAGGATTATTTTTTTTATAAATTTCATAAATTTCCTCCTATTTATATAAATTTTATAGCTAATATTTCTCTATAAACAACTGTAAAATAGTAAAACTGTCTTAGCTAGTTATTTTGTCTTTCTCTATAAGCTACATAGACACCGCTTAAGATAATCAATATCCCTCCCAAAACTACAGACTTACTAGGGATTTCATAAAAAAAAAGATATCCCATTACCCCAACAAAAACAAATGAAGAGTATTCAAACGGAGAAGTAACTGCTACATCAGCATGTTTAGCGGCTTGAGACATAAAATAATGTCCCATGGAGCCCATTATTCCAAGACTTAACGCAATAATTAAGTTGAAAGTATCAGGAATGACAAAATCTGAAGGAAAAAATATTAAGGAGGTGAAAAGTAAGGCAAATGAATAATAAAATACAATAGATGTACTGGACTCTGTATTCATTAAAGATCTTGTAGAAAGATACACTGAAGCCATAAAAAATGCAGAGCCTATAGGTAGTAGTGATTTAAGTTGAAATAAATCAGTACCAGGTCTTACAATAATCAAAACACCTACAAAACCAATTATTATAGCAAGAATTCTATGAACACCAATTTTTTCACCAAGAATAGGTACTGCTAATAAAGCTGCTATAATTGGTGCGCTATGAGCAATAGCAATATTTTCTGAAAGCAACAAATACTTTATACCAAAAATATACAAAACCACACATCCTACGGCTGAAAATGCCCTGACAAAATGCCTAATAGGTTTTTTAGTTTTAATTGATCCTAAACCTGAATGATAAACTAAATACAACGAAATAATTGATCCACTAAATGCTCTAAAAAATACTGCTTCCCAAACTGGAAAGTTCATTGTTAAATTTTTATATATTATATCATTAACACTCAAGCTAAGCATACCAAGAGTCATTAATAAT
>JACLAB010010659.1_pt1 | contig 10016 bp, 12 predicted proteins | sample 8027921 | NCBI WGS metagenome assembly JACLAB01 (sample SAMN15725117, study PRJNA655200) | protist metagenome | isolation source: fluorescence activated cell sorting (FACS) single amplified genomes of... | place: USA: West Boothbay Harbor, Gulf of Maine | collected 2000-07-19
AAGGACGGGCCACGCAACCAGCTACTGAAGCTGAGAGAGCAGAAGCCATATCTGTTCACCGAACCTGTGCCTATAAGCGATGATGCCATCAAGAGCAGCGAGCTGTGCGTGCTATGGATGGGTTAGTGCGAAAGATACACATACAGTTTTGTCTTATGTATAGTCATCACGGACCTAGTTCCATGCCGATAACGATCTAACATCCATCGTATGTCACTACAGGTACCGCCGCATCCTCACGCAGAACACCCCCACCAACCCGCTGCTGAACCTGGACGAGGATCAGACAGGGAAAGTTGCCGATCATGGGATGGCTGATGGGAAGCAGTCCAATGCCGAGTCGAAACTAAAGTCCTTCCTCAGTAGGGTGAGAAGTTCCAAGGTCATACAAAACAGACATCATAAAAAGAAGAAGATGACAACAGGCTCTGCCGTGGCTGAAACATTCTATTTCCCCGAGCACCAAGTAAGTCTTAGATTTTAGAGGATTATTGCTTGGTACCATGACCATTTCATTCAACATTTTGTGGCCCGTTAGAGATAGCTGTGATGTAGCACTACTACATCCTCGCGTATCGTGACCATCAACTACAATCATCTCACTCAAATCGGCGCCAACATTGCACCTTTATCTATATATACAGGAAGTGGATCTAGAGATGATTCTTCCCGAAAAGAAACGTTCGCTTAAGCCCAAAACCATGACCCGCACCCCCAACAGCATGCATGTGAGCGACTGCAGTCTGTTAGTACAGGTAGTAGCCGCCCGAAATGTGCCCCTTAGGCATGAAGCTGATCTAGAGCCTGGGATTACAGGCGGTGTCATGAACACTCAGCGGAGATCACGGTCCCCTCGCAAAAAAAAGGGTCGGCAGAACAGCATGGGTGGCAGCAGCGATGGATATGGCTCAAGTGGCGCCTCCAGTGGCGAGGAAGACGACGGGGCAGGGGGGCCCCAGATTAGCGAGGCCCTATTGGACGAAAAGAAATTGAACATCCGAAAGAGAGCTTGTACCAGTGTAGAGGTTAGGTTCCAGGAGCACAGAGAGAGCACGTTGTCCATAGCAGGCGGAGCTCCCCTGTGGAAGCAGAGCATTTCTCTTCCTTTCAGATCGCCCAACGATGATTATACCCCCGCTGCTCTAGGTCAGGTTACGGATGAGGTGCATTTCAGTCTGTTCGATGAGGTGAATGAAGACGATGCCAGTCGGGGGGGAATGATGGAAGGAGAAAAGACTATCCGCACAGAAAGGAGGTTCCTGGGTTCTTTTTCCCTGCCTTTTAGCACAATCTACCAAAGCGGCAAGGTGGAGGGGGTGTTCAGGCTCAATACCCCAGTGTTCAACTTTGGATATGCTCCAGTGGGAGATATCGCCCCATCGCCATCTGAGGTATGTAGACTATGTTTTGTATTATAGGTGATTCGTCACGCCTTTTATGCGCATACCAAACCTTAACTTAAACCTACTCACCTTGTCTCATATTCACTTATATAATCCACCCTTCATAATAATACCACTACTACGACCGTCACAGGACAAGCTATTCGAAGACGACGAAGCAGTGGCCGCGGCAGCTCATGCGGGCGACAGCTGGCTCACCCAGGTCCTGCAGTCCATAGGTGCGTTGAATCCAGGCTGGTCATTCTTTACATGGTCTTGGCAAAGATTTTACGAAATTCTATCTCTCTGTACACAATGATCATGCTAACCCTAACCCTTAACGCTTCCCAAACACAGGCGTGAAGCCGCCCACCAGGCCCCCCCCGCAGGAGTTCGGACACTTCATTCACAAGGACACTGCTGATGACCTAGAGTACTTTGCTTCCGGAGATGGATCCACGTATATCAAAGTCATGGCCACACTTGACCCTCTGTTGACTACATTACCAGCCATGCCTATGGAAATCTCCAAGGGCAGTCTGTACAGCGAAGACCGGGCTTTTGGAGGGTATGGGCTCATGTGGATGAAGGAGTGCGCCGCGGTATCGGCTCATACGAAGAATAGGTCCTACAAGTGCTTCATGGCCAATTCTGCGGGACTGCAGGTGCTGCTATGCAGGTGTGTGTTGCTACCTACACTATATATAAGACCATATTCCTTTTGATCGTCTTATCTGCAGGGTGTCATAGAGGATTTGTCTTTCACTTCCTGCAACATACGAACACCCACTGCCACCGTCACTCACCACCCCTCATTCAACGCACGTCTGCAAACATTTCAGGTATTTGGCTCCGCAGCAACCGCCCGAGGGCTGGGCAAACACCAGGGCCGCGATACATCTGGTGTCCATGTTTCCTTATATGTCGGACCTTCATTCGTACGTTAATGTTAGTGGACTCTAGGAGGTGCAGGCGAAACCACGAGAACCACTAACATCCAGTACAACGATCCATGCTGATGATACCCCCCAATGCCCCCACTTTGCATAGGTATGAGGACAACGTGGACTTCTGGTGCAGCACGAGGGAGGCCTGGGATATCGGGGCCGGTGATGAGGAAGAACATGCAGTGTTGCTCTACAACTATCTATCGTACTTTTCCCTTTATGGAGAGGTACGAGGACAGGGCAGAGATAGGAGGGTGACGAAAAGGTCGGACCGGAGGATGGGACAGGACAAGAAAATGGTGGGTTACCCAGACGAGACCTCCATCCAGAACGAATCGGTCTTCTTAGTTATGGGCGTAGCGGTTCCCGAGGGAGAAACTGTTTGGGTCATGACCAGAGACTCCAATGTGACAGCTCAGGACAGGACTCACCCTCGTAACTTTCTGCTTATCAACCCCTGTACAGGCCATGTGTTCAGGTACGGCATATGTGTATTAGTGAACTATCTGACCACTGATGTGCCTCTATCCCCCTCATGTTTGTTGCGAACACATGCTGCAACTGTCATACTAATATTGATTCTGAATCAATTTCTCCAATGCCAGTGCCATGGATCCCACTTGTCCTCTGAGGCAGATCAGCATGGTCATCACACCCTACAATATGTGGGCTAACGTACAGTATGCGGAGAAGCCATTTGAAACCAGCTTTGACCTGTTCAATGTGGACCAGTGGCGACCCTTCTTTGGCAGCCGTCTGCCTCCCCCGCCGGGTGGCCTGCACAGTGTACAGGTGAGGCAGTTATCGAGCCATTGTTGATGTTTGAGTTGCGTACCAGATTATCTCCCTAACCCTCATCCTCACCATCCTCTGCATAAAATCCATTCTTATATAACAGGAGGACATCCCCTACACCGTCACCACGGCCGGTTACGCCTTAGAGATCGAGACGGCGGTGTTGGCAGCGATAAAGAGCAATATCCGCAGGTGGCGCAGCAAGAGACACAGGAGCACCACCACCTTCCATCCCGACGGCTGCAGGTGATTAGCTGGTTTGACTCTAGAGGGATGTATCTCTATACCATGACTAGTGATGTGCAATATATGACAGGGCGGACGTCGGAGGGATGTATCTCTATGCCATTGTGATATCGCTTAACGTACGAATATCACGACCGCTCACGCAGTCATCATACTCATTCCGACCATTACATTCAATCCATATTGCAGCATCATAACAGATCTACTGCCCAAGCTGGAGGAGTACAAGCGTAGTGGCGGCGCAGGGACAGGCAAGTCCGAAGGCGGAGCTGACGTGGAGAGGATCATGGAGGAGGCAGAGCGCAAGATGACCCCCATCCTGCGTACGTGCTTGGATGATGCAGTATTACTGTGACGTGGAATAGATGTGATGAAGCTCTCTATCATATCCTACATGATCGTGAACATTCAGTCTAACAATCATAATGACCCAAACACCCTAATTATTTATAGGCACGCGTTCCTTCCGCGGCTGCCCCGTGAATCTGCCCTTCACGGATGTGGAAGACGTGGTGCGAGAGGTGAAATCTCTGTGCGTACACGAATCGAAGCACCCTGAGGTGCAGTTCGTAGTGGCCGTTAAGGTTTTCCCTTGCGTCAACGAGATCGTAAGCCTTTGGATATTCCTAGGCACTCTCGAGGCGCACAGTGGTAGGAGCTATTAATAGATTAAGGTCATCTGCTAGTATTGTGAGTCGCTGTATGACGACTGACATTGTAAGGAGGACGAAAATATCAAGAAATATTAAGTGTAATATAATAATTAGGTGAGAAACTGACGCAATCTCAGGACGTTGTTAGGTATATTGTTTCATCTGCTAGCAATATGCATGGTATGTTCCATAGAGTATTCAATGCGCTTTGGAGTGAGTGGGGGATGTATCGAATGGTGGTCGTTCCGAAATCCTAGTTCACTCGATCAAACGTATTCAGTTGGGGAAAGTAGGAGGGCTGCAACTGGAGCTAATTGTATGTAAGATACTGACAAGCACTGGAAATCTGTTTATATCATATTGCTGCGTGCGAAATTTAGTATAAATTACAATACCAGCAATCATAAATCTACGATACTATCATCAATAACTGTATACAAAAGTAAATACCGCGTTGAGGTTATATCATACGAAGCTTGGGATCCATGCAGTAGAGTGGGGATATCACGAATTTGGCCACCATGAGCAGAATGACGGGCAAGAACTCACTCGGACCCGTGGGTAGGCTCTCGGCATCAAACCCTGTGTATAGCGTACGTGCAGAGGAACGTAGTGGTGATGCAGGATATGGGCGGGTGAGTGTGCATTTGACAGATACTTGTACTTTGGTTGACACATAAACCTTAGAAAGATAGAGCTCTCCTGTACCGACACGAACCTTCAGGGATGTCAAGCCACTCGTCGTACGTTATCTTGGTCTGGCTCTCTCTTTCCCGCAGCACCTTCGATGGGGGTGGATGGGGTTGACGTTTGTGTGGTGGTGACGTACGATAGATGTTTGGGGTCGTCATTAGTGTAAGATTTCAGGTGAGCGGCTCAGTATCAAATGTATAAGTAATGGTATAGCGATGCGGCCCCCAGGATTCTTCCATGTAAGCCTAGCACGTACGATTTCCTTGCCGCGGTAGTCAAGGTGTCGCTGCTCCTTGTTCCAAGGGTTGCCATTGCGCCAGTACCTGTGAGTGATAGTAATTAGGGGCAATTATGAGTATGATGATTGTATTGTGGGTTCATGTTAATCTACATATGTGACAGAACTAGATAAAGGCCTTTCATGTGAACTACTTGGTATTGCATGCGATAGTCATGGTAGAGACTTCCCCTAAAGTCCTGTCACATGACGCACGTGTTGAGCCAGTATTCCAGCATGCTGGCCTGATCTAATCTCTTGTCAATGTTGGGCAGCACCAACTGTTCGTGCAACACCTGCAGTGGAGGGTGAAGAGAGGATTTTTTTTTGTTAGTAGCGTGCGTGCCCTGGTGATAGATGAATAAATCACATCTAGTAATTATACATTTTTTTATTGCACCAACGCCATGCATGGCATACCTTGTTGACGGTCCAGTGGGAGGTGGGAGCAAGATGGTGGATAGTGTGGTAGCCGTTGTCAAAGGCGAAGAAATTTAAAAGCGGCGAGGTGTAGTTGCGACTGGTGTTGAAGTTCACGTCTGCGCGTCCCGGCACGAACTCCTCACATCCGTCGTGTTGCAGCATGTTCAGAGTCACTATCCCGTACCTAGGGTGGGGAAATGGTGAAGTTAGTGATGTTTGAGGGTCGTTATGAGTATAGTGATTGTGACGTACGATAGATGTTTGAGGGTCGTTATCACTATTAATCATTGTATCATATGATAACAATTATAGGATGTGATAGAGCTACAACAGACTTTTCACATTAACCATGTAGTATTAAATGTCGCAGCATTACTGTGGAGTAACAACCTAAAGTCCGCAAACTAAAATACTAATACACGTACTGCGCCACGAAGTGAGGCACGAACCAGTAGATGAGGAATTTCCAAGGGGACAAGTACAGACAGATCGCCTGTGCGATTATCACCACCAGCAGCTCCCTAATTGTCTGACAGACCTTTAAAGTGAGTCCAACTTTGTGTTGGTAGCACAGATAGCTGTGGTATTGGTTATGTTTGGGATCACTGTCAATATGATGACTGTATTTGATGATCATTATACCCTAGAATGTGATAGAGCTGCATAAAACGTCTCATATCCACCACCTACGATTGCATATGATAACAGCAGCGTAGAAATAAAGCCCCCCAAAGTCCAGTTAAACCCGCGCACCGAGCATCGCTTGTCATAACGCTCTTGGTAACCGTGGGTTGGAACAATATGAAGTTCTTCAGGTGGCTCTTGTGCTGCAAAAGATGCGTGTTCATGACGTCTTTGCGGCTCTGAGTGAACTTGTGGTGGCTGAGATTATGGCCTGGCACATAGCTGCTCACAGGGTGCCCGTATGTCAAGCTGAGGAATACCTGTATATATGTGATGTTAGGTGATTTTTATGTTATTATTGGTATGATGGTTAAATTGCGTGTTCATGATAATCAAGGGTGTTATAGGACTACATAAGAACTTTCTAATGAACCACTCTGTATTAAATATCATACGCATGATATAGAGCGAGCAATAGCCCTCCATAGTTATTGTGGCGTACCTGGATGACCTTATTGGCCCAGTTCCAGCGGAACATCTGCTGATGCATGGTGTTGTGTGTGATGACAGCGCCCAGGAACGAGAAGTAAACGTTAATTAAGTACGTCATCGAGTACGCGCAGGTGTTTATCGCCCCCATATACTTCTGAATAGTGGACACATTTCCTCCTATCAGTCCCACCAGCACCTTCAAGCCCTCCATGACTCTGTCGAGTGTAGTGTCCTGCCAATTCCACAAAACGTATGCGCTACCGAAGTAGATCGAGATCCATAGCAGGGACTTCATGTCCTGTGCCCTCTTGAGCCCTGTAAAGTAGCATACTGTCTTGTAGTAAGCCGGCCACTTCGCTTCCTCTTCGGCCGTGATGCGCGAAATTTCCCTCCTCATGCCGTCAAATGTCATGATGTCCACAACACTACTGCGTTCGCTGGATGTAGACGGCGACGCGTCGCCAGCTGGCGTATTTCTGCCTTTACGAGAGCCCCCCTTGGCTTGCCTCTTCGAGGCGCTCCGGCTTCGGCTGGGGCGGCTTCTAGTCCCTATTGCGGTTTCTCTGGGAGCCATCTCGGTAGTTAATGATAGATAACACGCGCTTCTGACCACTTCGAGGACAACTAGAATTAATTAGAGACTAGAACAAAAAACCTCAGGTGGGGTTGCAGATACTTCGTACGTCCATTAGCGTGCGATAGATTACCGATTTGAAAAAGCCCGTTCCTAACCAACGCCGGAATTCTCTGGATTCTGTGTTCATTGTAAAACAAAATGCCGAGAGCTACAAGCAAATCGCCAGCTCGCAAGAGAGCCAGCAGTAGTACCCCCAAGGCTGCCTCTTCCAAGAAAGGAGATGTGTTAAAAAAGACCCATTTCGATTGTGTGGAGATCACCAAGGGTAAGGGATGGTGGGGTCGCGAAAATGCCAAGGGTGGTTACACCAAGTACGATAACGAAATTCTGCATAGCTTTACCTTCAGCTGGGCCTTGAATATCGGTCTATGGATTAGTGTACCCTCTCTAATCCTTTATTACGGTGCCCAGTACTTCGGATATGCCCTTCCCGAGATGGATTTAATGCACGTCGGCAAGACTGTCATCATTTGGGTGTTACTGTTCGCCCTGTGTTTCCTTCCCGTCTTCGCCTTCTCCATGAAGACCCACTCCCAGTTGAGTGTGCAGGTATGTGGACACTTAAACCAATGAAATTTCAAGTTTCGATACCCTCAACTTTTCCGCTTTTTCTACTCATTACTAAAGTGCATTTCTTCCTCTCCTCTAATATACCTCTATACGCGTAGGACCATCCCTATGACGTGAGCTTGCTTGAGTTCATCGACCCTTCCTTCGAGAGAAAGTGGGCCGGCAAAAAGATCCCCATCGACATCCTGTACGTACCTCAACAATGGGCTATATACCATTAGTATTTTATCCGTTACGGAATAGTTCACACGAAAGTTGTTGTGTAGCTTTACCTCATGTATCGTTATCATGAACATCTATTACTCCACCGCACCAACACTAACTTCTCCTCATCATTGCTGTAGGTACGAGGCCTACTTCGTGGACAAGGTGCGCTTCAAGGGCGACCTCCTTGAGTGCATGTACCAGAGACACTACTACGCCGTATTTATCCTGACCTTCGCACACATTAAGTTCTTCGTGCTCAACATGATTCCCGAGCTGGTCAACCACTCCAAGACCCAAGATTTCACCCAAGTGACTGACCACTACGACCGTGGTAACGACTTTTACGCGGCCTTCCTTGGCGAGGCCATGATCTACACGAGTGCCAAGTTCGTGAAGGAGGATGACGACCTTGTCACCGCCCAGTATCAGAAGTTAGACGATGTATTCAACAAGATCAATCTGCAGAAGGGAGACCATTTGCTGGACATAGGCTGCGGCTGGGGCACTCTAACCAGATATGCCGTCACCGACTACGGAGCCGACGCAACTGGAGTCACCTTAGCCAAGGAACAGACCGCCTTCGGAAACGAGAAGATCCAGAAGGCTGGCAAGTCGAAGGCCGGCCGTATCCTATGCATGGACTACCGCGACATCCCCGATGCCACAGAGAACAAGAAATATGACAAAATCACCTGTCTAGAGATGGCTGAGCACGTGGGACTCAAATACTTCCAGAAGTTTCTTCTGCAGGTAAAAGACATGCTCAAAGACGACGGCGTTTTCTACCTGCAGATCGCCGGCCTCAGACGCTCCTGGCAATTCGAGGATCTCATCTGGGGCATCTTCATGAACAAGTACGTAGGATGGGTGGAAGGGCTTTAGCTCCGCACCTTTAGTTTTATTATACAAACTAGAAAAGTTATATGAAAGTTGCAATGCAGTTCTATCTTATGTATGATTACCATGAACATACAGTCCAAACATCATACTAACAATGCCCTTTTTTATCAAAAAATAATAGGTACGTCTTCCCCGGCGCCGACGCCTCCATGCCCCTGGCCTGGGTAGTGGATCAGTGCGAGGCCGCTGGTTTCGAAGTGCGTCTGTCCGAGACGATCGGTGTACACTACTCCGCCACCATTAAGCGTTGGTACGATAACTGGGTCGCCAACAAGGACTACGTGACCAAGGAGTATGGTGAGAACTACTACCGCCGCTGGGAGTGGTTCCTTGCCTGGTCCGTTATCATCCCTGAGAACGGATCCGCCACCTGTTATCAGATCGTGCTTACCAAGAACACAAATGCCTTCGACAGAAAGAGCTTCTACATCAGAAACAACTTCCGTGGCATGCACGGTGACGAGAATAATTAAGCATCATCACTTCATAGGCATTTAATTAACGTTTAGATCAATAATTGTTAGGAAGGAGCTTGACAGAGAAAAGGCCTTATGACAGTATAATTCGTTGTACTACGCTGTGCTATTTTTATAATCAAGTACCGAAGTAATGAGAACGTTTAGATGCGTACGTCCATGAAAAGAAATACCATGAAGGATAAAATACCATTAATAAAAATAGAAATAGAGCTTTGGAGAGAAGAATAGTAGTCATGAACACTGTGCAGTTATTCCATTTCATAATGGTTGTCATTTCATAATGTAAATCAAAAGAGATTCAATTTTAATTGTATTATTTTTGAAGACATTACCGCATATTTTAAAGACCACAAATTAATCTTATCCCCTCATCTCCGTTTCAGGTATTTCACCCAGGATTCTCTTAACGTACGGATGTCGACCGCAGAGGAGGGGATCGTAGGGCGTTGTTTGGCGATCTCGAAGGCCACAACGGCGTCGTCAGGGGAATAGCTGTCCATAGGGGCAAAGGCGTCGTGGCTAGTTTGAGCTACATGGTTTCAATAATATATTCGCTGACATCTTTTGTAGTTATGTCTTCAAATTATAAGTTTGAAGTCAAATTTATAATTTGACACAAACGCGAATACGCGTTTTTTGCTTACATTCTTCACACACAAGGCATCGGAACAGTTTCTTTTTGCTCTCCTCT
>JACLAB010001358.1_pt1 | contig 10010 bp, 13 predicted proteins | sample 8027921 | NCBI WGS metagenome assembly JACLAB01 (sample SAMN15725117, study PRJNA655200) | protist metagenome | isolation source: fluorescence activated cell sorting (FACS) single amplified genomes of... | place: USA: West Boothbay Harbor, Gulf of Maine | collected 2000-07-19
TTGATAGCTATAATTTAGCTCTATATTATGTATGAGTATCTCAATCTTTACACATACTCAGAACCATCATACTCATATTTACCCCCTACATTTCCCCTCGCTTCGCCTCCCTACTATGCTATAGAAATCTGGAAACGATGTGAATAATCTCAGAGAGTACTTTGACTTCGAAAAACACGGACGCTCGCCCGATAGATACCCAAACTTCGCGAAGGACATACGTACAAAGCCCAACGACATAGCGAAGAGGTACAGTGCGCCTATCATGGTGGCTGGGGTTTGCGGGGGCGAGAGAGACCTGTTGACCCAAGGCCAATGTCTCTCCAAGAGTATGCCTCTGTTTGTTGGGTGCGCTAAAAACCAGAACCCTGCTGGATATATGCCAGATAATATTCTACCAGTACCTTTTTTTTACGGCCTGTTCAAACGTCCGGGGCCTAAATTGGTGCAGTATTTGTCCAAAATAAGAAAAAGACTCGATTTACCCGAGTTGGAAGACGGGATTGAGGAGCATCCTGGACAGATGGGATTATACACACCAGGGTACGTGATAAAAGATTAAGAGAATTCTGTATTCATATCCGTTTATCAACGTACAACGCAATGTCATACTGATAACACCCCTCAACCACGCCCCATACTCTATCTTCTTCTTCTATGGACATACAGGTACTACATCTTCGCTTTGCACTTCCGTAATATCCCAGTAGGGTTTGAGCCGCTCGCTATCGATCTTAATAAGGACCAAAATCTATCGAACCGCAAGGAAATCCTCGGGGGGTTCTGGCGCATGGCAGTTAAAAATGCGAAAAAGGCAAAAAAACTGGCTGAGTGCCGTGGAGAAAAGCTAATCATATACTTTGCCACGGACGACATTGCTGAACTGAGGTAAGTACATGTGTGTATATATCTATATCTACGTGTGTATGTGTGTAAATAACTGTAGCTCTGTACCATTAGTGTTGACGTGCTATAGATGTAATGATGGACTTTAGATGGCTGTAGCTCTGAATCATTATTACTACTTAAAGAACTACTTAACGAACTACTTAACGTATTAACAATGACGCTTTCCCAAACATCTTCAACCGTAGACCTGAGGCCAAGAAGCGGTTAGGATCTATTGGAAAAGTCACCTTTGGTTTATCAGAAGACGAGGTTGGGCATATGAGCCCGCAGTGGTCACAAACAGATCAAGAAGTGCTTGAAAGAGCCATCCTTAAGAACAGCGTAGAAGATGAGAAGTCGTACCCTACCGCAGAGGAAAATACCCAGCTAGCTCAAGATCTGGAGAATATTGATATGGCAGCAGTGAAAAAGGAAGAAAAGGCCTTTCACGTCGCAAAAGTGGATAAAACCCAGCAGGCCACACACACACACGGAGATATGGCCATGGTAGAGTGGTACATCCTAGCGCACGCTAATTGGCTAACAGGCCATAGCGGCACCTCTTACTCGGAATCCGCGGCTGGGTTAGGGTTATCCCCTCTTGGGCATATGGAACGTTTCGACATGATTCATGGATCTGATCACGCCAGTACTACATTCCGAAGGTGAGAGCAGATTATGGGTGAACTTAAAATGGCTGTAAGACCTATTGCATACAACCACTATACTCATACCGACCCTTCCATATCTTCGTGATCTACTTTTTTTTTTTACTACACTGCAGAGACTGGCACGGGGATAGTTGCGGCCCGAAAGGAGCTGCAGATCCTGAACAGAACGCAAAATGCCCCAATAAATAGAATTAATGAACCAGTAGAGAGAACTAAATGGTATCGCCACTAGAGTTTTATTCTTATACTAGTATAGCACCATGATACAAATCAAATCACTTTTCATTATCCTGTTACATTCACACAGTTTATTGATCTATTTGTCTACTGACACATTTATAGTTCTTCTGCCAAAGAATCGTGTACGAACCTCTGAAACTCCTCTGCTTTCACCTTGAAACTGGCCACCACTCGCGCGTCCGCATCTCGAATGGTCCAGTCGTGGTTTTCGTACGTAGTGAACCTCTGGGGCACAGAGCTCAGCGATCCTGTAAATGTAAGAAAATAATAGTATCGATGTTTGAATGGAGTTAGGGTTATTATGAGTGTGATGGTAGTACTACATGCTTATAATAATTAAGGATAGATACAATACAATGATATGTTGACGTACCGAAGTTTTGGTCCCTCCAGTACAGGAAATACTTATTTTCTTTTTCGGAATTGGTGGAGAAATCCACTTTCACTTCCCTGTGTTTCGGACTACCAGTATTGCCGGTATTGTCAAAATTAACGGTATTACCAGCTTTTTTCCCTGTACTGCCCCAACCTTTACCTGCATCTTCTACAGTACCAGCAGTAGAAATGCCATTTCTGACGGGAGAGCCAGTAAAGCCTAGTCTAATTCCGTTCCATATCCATAGGTTGGCAGCCCATTTTTGACCACGAATCACAGGACAACCACCGTGATGTGAGGCCATATCTTTGGTGCCTGTGAGTTAGAGTGATGTTTGAGGGTCACTGTTATGTGCTGGTTATCGCATGTCACAGGATGGTAGAACCGCAGTAGACCTTTCACATTTATCGCACGTCACAGGATGCGATAGAGCCACAGTAAACCCTTCACATGTACAACCCCACATTGAATATAGTAGTAATGGCATAGAGATATAGCCATCTAAACTTCCCTGATAAACGTACCATCCGGGTGCTGGGAGTAGAATAGTATGGCATCTAATGCCTTCGGTTTCACAGATAGTCTATGGCGGCAACTGGCGATCATTTTCCGCTGCCAGCCCTTCGGTTCGTACCTATGATGAATTCATGGCGGTGTTTCAGGGCTATTATTAGTGTGGTGGCTAGATTACATGTTCGTGATAAGCAAGGATGTGATAAAGCTGCAGCAGATCTTGCGTATGAACCATTCGGTGCTGAATACCAAGTCATGATGCAGAGCTGCAGCCCCCCAAAGTTCACCAATACATCTATAGCACGCCAACTGTACAAAGTTCGCCCCCATTCAGGACTTACAGGTGGCTCATATTGCGAGCCTCGAGATATTCATCAGTCTCGGCTTCTGCTTCTATGAAGCTCAGTTGGTCTGAGGCACTGGTTCCAAGGGGAGGAGCGGAAGTAAATACCGTCTCGCCCCCCTCCTCCACCTCACTGAGATACAAGAAGATTGTAAGGAATCTATTAGTGCCTCTACCATTGGAGCTGTCATAGTCGTGATCGTTGTTATTTACCTCGCCACTTGGGCTAATCCAGTCATAGTGAGGGACGTAGGCCGCACTCAGATTGTATCTCAGCACCTGCAGTCCGTCACTGAAGGACTCTGTGTAGGGATCTAAGCCAGCCAGGGCGAATCCCCGCCGCTTTATGGTCTGTGCCACTCTACTACTGGTATCGAACACGCCTTCCGAGGAGCGCATACCTGTGACGTGCGATGGGAGGTTAAAGCTTGATTATTAGTATAATAGTTGCAGTATACAGTTTAGAGATATAACCCTCCAAAGTTCACTAATATCAAGGACGTACTATAGATGTCGCCCCTACTGCCGGTGCTGGATCTTTTTAGATTCTGCCCATTGTTGAATATGTTGGAACCTGGCTCCTGAGAAGCCACGGCACTAGTGATAAGGTAATCTCTCTCTTCTTCTGTGAAGAAGTTGGACACTCGGAACACCCTCGGAGAGAGGGACAGTGTCTCCAAAATCACTGCTTTGCCTGCGCCATCAGTACCAGTTGTGTTTTTTTTAGCAGAGTTCTCAACCTCTAATCCATCGAGACTGCTCAAAGATAGACTCCGGAGGGCAGCCATAGCATCGTGTGCATGAGAAGTATCCGCAGCAGAACACGTTATATGTCCAAGAGACGTTTTCTTTCCTATACTATAGCTGGACCACACGAAGAGGCGGTTGTCCGGGACGAGAAAGAGATGGTGCCAGTTGTTGCCCACCGCGCGGCCCGCTTCGTCACACACATGGTCAACTGAATCGTCTGATTTTGTTTGTTTACTAGTCGTTGTACTGTCCCCTGCTTTCTCTTCTGCTGTATCGAACAAGTCCACACAAAGGGAGCGAGTGAGTTTCCTTCCGCAAGCGTTGTAGATCTCACACCCCTTTTCCGTTCTGCCATATGGCAGGCGCTTGCAGATCCCTTCACCGGCCTTGCTGGTGCCCCAGTCTAGTAGGCACATTTGCTTTGTTATCTTCAGAAGAGTCCTCGATGAGTTGGGTCCCGGAGATATACCATTGTCGAACACCACTACCTCTATCGTAGGATTCGTTTCGAACAGGTCGGACACCGCCAGAGGAACGGTTATTAGCTCTAAGTGCAACATTATGGCGCAAGCTAAACTAGCCACCGTCAAGCAGCCGTAAACAATGAGAGAGCTATTTCCTTTCATCATGCTCTCTCTCTCCAAATTCTCTCTCCAAATTATGTTCTAAAACAATTTAAATTAACTCACAAGAAGGCAAATTCGGTATTAAATCTGATACTCGTCAGTTAACCCCATCAACTGATAAGAAGATGCATAAATGATTTCAGATTTCAATCTACTTGTCTATCACTTGGCGGACTCGGTTGCAGTGGTCAAAAAAACGTGCGATGACATACAACATACTTTTAAGAAAGCGCACGTTTATTTTTCAAGCGGGATACATGTTGCGTCGCTGGGAGGTATTTGTGCCGAACGCGAACACAAAATGGATCCAGTAATAGTTGTAGGGGTTATATCTAATATCCTATCGGTTGTCGGAGTGGTGATCACTAACAAGTAAGAAGTAGATTGCGAGTAATTTCAGCCAGGCTGAAGTTTTGTCGCAATTAATCAAACCCAGCCAGTATATTTTGATACTGTACGCTCGAAACGGAAATACTAACCCTGCCCCTTGCTCTCTCGTCCACAAAGATATATCACAACTGAAGATGGGTTCAATTTCATGTTATTTTTGTCATTCCTGCACTTCAGTGTGACAGCAATCGGCACCAGAATAGCTCTAGCTGTAGGCATGTTCACTTACAAGGAAGCAGGTGCGTTTTGTTCTATCTATAGAAAGATATAGTGAAGATTCTGGAGTGTTTGTATAGAAATCTGTCATTATGATGGGAATTATGTTGACATCCATACTAATATACTGCGCTTTGTCTCCTCTCTAATGCAATCAATGCAGCTACGAATCACGTTGCGATCGTAGCTTTAGGCAGCCTTCTATCGGTGGCATTCATGAACCTGAACTTATCGCACAACAGTGTGGGCTTTTACCAACTTTCCAAATTAGTGTGTATTCCCGTCACGTTGCTAGTGCAATATTTCGCCTACAAACAGTCTGTGTCAAGAAAAGTGCAGCTGTCTCTGGTTCCGATCACCATCGGCGTGGGTATAGCTACAGTGTACGATGTAGACCTAAACTTCACAGGCTGCGTGTTTGCAGCATGCGGCGTTATAGCCACAGCGTTGTCACAGATATTCACCAACACCTACCAAAAGTCTCTCGACTGCAACGCAGTCCAGCTTTTGTACCACAGCGCTCCCATGATCTCCTTCGGCATGCTGGTCATGTGTCCGTTCTTTGACGATGTAGACGAACTGCGCGCATTCGAGTTCACTGCGCCCTGCCTACTACGTATCGGTTTATCATGCGTATTTGCCATCGGCGTTAATGTTAGCAATTACCTAGTTATCGGTAAAACAAGCCCACTTACGTATCAGGTTTTGGGACACTTGAAGACCATCCTCATCTTAGTGCTGGGCTTCACCGTGTTCAACAAGGAGCTGGACTCTAGAGAGTGCCTCGGCATGATGATAGCCATGTTCGGCGTGATGTACTACACCGAGGTGAAGAGAACGCAGGACCAGTTGGCGAAAACTCTTCCCAAGTAAATAGTAGTGAAAAAACCTGATACATGCTCAAATTAGAGAATAAATTATGAATACTTAGATACTGCTGCACGTAGAGAGAAAGAGCAGGGGGTGTAAATATTGTAGCTTAAGTGTGCATTAGGCTCTGGAATTGATGATTGATTGCGCTGATGTTGAATTTATAACACGCTTTATTGTATTATAGTGTTAATTCAAGAGAAGCAGAATTCACATTTTGAAAGCTGTATATTTCATACTCTAAAATAACAGATCTTCAGCTGCCATCTCTTTATTTATATCCTCTTTTGCTGATTATGATAACAACTTTAGAAATGTAATATACCCTCGTTTCGTTTAACGTGCGCGAGACAGCATCGAAGCGAATACTGGCGTAGCTTCGGCATTGCTCTCTAGGCCGCTTCAAAGAATTATATTCGTTTTAAAGTAACTTAGTGAATTTATAGGCCATGTTTGTTTTGAAAAGAACTGTGTGTGCTATTCAGAAAGCCCCCGTACTCGCTAAAGCGACTTTTCGCGCTCCCGGTGCTGCGCGTTTTTTCTCTGACAACCTGACGATCCCCACGGATGAGGAGCAGCAGTTCGGACGCAGAAAAGAGGAGCTAGATGCGGCGAAAGAAGGAATTGAGGGCTTCGATCACACTTCTTCCATTATTCCCGAGGCAAATGCTGGTACAAAGGAGAACCCTATTTTGGTTCCTTCTGGTACTCACAGTCGTACTGTAGGATATGAGGATCCTGGTACCCACCAGTTGGTTTGGTTTAACCTTGATGAAGGGCCTTTACATTTCATTCCTGATATTAATCTTCACTTCCGTCTGAAGAAGATATAATTTCTTTCATTTTGATTTGTATTTTTGCGATTAATATTAGAGTGTCGGTAAAAGGGGGATACAAACAACATACAAACATAGAGCATGACGCAAATAAGTTTAGGTAATCAGTAGTTAAGCTTTGAAGCTTCCATTATTCACACACAGAGTAATACAAAGTTTCTTTCATAAAATCAATTTCTCACTATTGAAGATTTTCCTCAGGTCCATTCGCTTAAATTTTACAAACCGAAGGCTCACTAATGCTCCAACTGTGATTTACTTGTTAGTTTTGCAACAATCTAGTCAAATACCCTGAATCAATATCACATACACACGATCATACTCTTACACACTTTCTACTCATTTCATCGAAAACTAACAAGCGATGTTCAAAACTTGAGCCAATTTCGCTCCCACCGACACGCGATCTAAGGGGACAAGAACCTTTTAAACATGCAGACGAGCCACAATGAGGCAACGACGTACGAAGAAATGATGAGTGTACCATTTTCAAAACATAAAAGATATAAGGAGGTAAAAAACAGCCTGGACAGAAAAGAATAGTACAGAATTGTAGGACAAAATGGAAGATAAGAATAAACACATACCCTACGATTGTGCACCAGAGTGATGTGTTCCGGCAATATTCCCGTGCTCTCCTCAATAATGCGTTTCAGTTGCAGTAGCGATAGACTAGCCTGATGCAGGTATTTATCTGGTATATCTATTGTAAGTTGTTTTTGACATAACAGACGGATGGATACTGTTGTACTGGTAGACGCAGGCGGCTCTACACAAGCCCTTAGAGTACTTGTGGCAATGTCCATTCCTCCTGTTTCTGTAAACCCTTCGCTCGCCCCCTCTCCTTCCTCTTCGTCTGACTTCAATTGCGAGCAGCTGCTGTTTGGTGTAGCAATATTATCCCTAGCAAAACTCCCGTCAATTTTAGGGCTAACAGGAGTAAATAAGGTCTGTACTTTGTTCCACAATGGTTCGTTGTTCGTATCTTCCTCGCGACTGCGCTTGTTATTCAGGCGGTTGCCTCGTGCTAAGAATGGATCCCCGTGAGGACTGTCCAATTCCCGATCGGTGTTTACATCTTCGTCCATCCTGCTCTTCTGGGGAAATATTAGAGGAGTAGCACTGTATTTTTTAATGTCCACGCTGCAAAACGCCAGATTTGGGAGGGAGTGTACCCTAGATGCAGGGGATTCAGAGCCGAGAGAAGTTCTCGGGGAAAAGCTTTCTGTAATGAGAGACCTGAAACGAGTAATGCCGTTCTAATTTAATCTCAACAAACAGAAGGGTGATCAGTGCCTCCCTTATTGCAGATTGTCTGGTCAAATCCTTTCGTGGTTCTTTTTCTGAATTTACCCTGGATGCACAGTCAACCATAAAACTGATTAAGGCATCTGCCCATAGACTATTTTTGCACAAAAAACGGTTGATCATGATTTCTATGCAGATTTATGTTGTATTGGCACTAACCTGTCTTGCAGGAGTGCTCGCGAGCAGTGATTTGATCATGAAACCCACAAGCGAAGGACCGAAGGGCAGCGTGGCATTCCTGCTTGCCCCTGGCTTTGGAATCGGAGCTGCTTCTTACGAACCATTAGGTTTGGAAATACAGAAGCAGATGGCCGAGCAGGGACTGAGTGTCTATTTCGGCGTCCCTCATATGCCCGGAAACATCACCATGCTCGGACTTAAGAAAGCCTTGAAAAGAGTGGCGGGCGAAATGACAGACGCTGGTTTGGAAGCTGACCACGCGACTTTTTACAGTGGTCATTCCGTAGGTGGTGCGTTGATGCCGTACATCTTGAAGGACTTGAAAAACCTCGCTGAAGGGTTCGATAAACCGGATGGACTAGTCCTCATGGCGTCCTTCCTCGTACGTATATTAATGAACTTTTATGGGTTATTAGTATATGCATCTATTGCTATATTTAACACCGAGTGGTTCGTGTGGAATGTGTCATGCAGTTCTATTATGTACTAGAGCCTCACGTCCATCACAACCTGACCCTCACGTCCAATGATCCTTAATTATCACCTACATAGGTACGAGAATTCAAGAGCGCCGCGGTCCCCGAAGTGGGGCCTGGTCAGTACTCCTTCAATACACCCGTTATGACCATCGGGGGCGAGTTGGACGGTCTGTGTCGCCTCTCCCGTATTGCCGAAGGTGAGTGTATTTAAAAATCAAATATGGTAGTATCTAATTCTGTGACATTGCTACGTCATCTCATGTTATATGTCTCATTAGATAACTGTGGCATAGTTCTAGCATTCCTCATAGCACCATGATGATCACACCTAACCATAGTACCCATATCACCCTTTCATTTATCCTTGTTTTAGCTATGCACACGCAAATCGATATGAGCACTGACGTCGCAAACGCCAAGAAAACACTGCCCGTTACCCTCATCGAGGGACTGACCCACATGCAATTCGCATCCGGCGAAGTGCCAAAAAACGTGCAGAAGAAAGATCTTATTCCTGAGATCAGCATCGTAGAGGCCCATGCCAAGATCGCAGCTGATGTAGTAGCATTCGCTGCCATGGGTATCCTATCCGACGAGTGGGACGTGCTCAATGCACGAATGACGCAGAGTGCTGCACTCGCCGCACCAATGATCGAAGCCTTTAAACAGGAAGGATATCATGAATTCCTTCCTCCCTGCTACTGCGAGGCTGTAGACGAGTAGGTGAATTGGTAAATTAGGAGTGGGGGAAGATCATTAGTCTATGCATGACAGCCATATTCAATGCCCAGCATGCGCATACCGCACTAAGAAAGAACCCCCGACAAACACCCTTGCCATCTGACCTACAGATATGGTGGACTAGAGTATGGCACCTGTCCGCCGCAGCCCGGATGCCAGGCAGGCTCTCCGTGGACCTCCCATGTACGTGCGGTAGATGCGGTAGAGGGCACAGTCACCTCCTTTACGTACTTGCGTGTGATTGTCATTAAAAAAATATATATGTTCAGAATAACGCACACTAAAATTGACCACATTGCTATCATTGCCACCTTGAAACACAGGCTCACCAGCTTATGGTTGGGAACCCTGACTACAGCGCCGGCAAAGGCGTGATCGTGAACGATGCCAACTCCCAGCACATTGTAACAGAAGAAAATCCCTCCTGTCACCTACCACACATTCATGCAGGTGTGGACAGAGACTCGAATGTAGAGACAGCCAATGCTGTGGCTAACCAGAACCCTGGTAATGGTGGCTCCCCGCCCCTGTGTACGTGCTGTAGATATGTGGTGGATGATAGGGCTATAGCTCTGTGATATGA
>JACLAB010010793.1_pt1 | contig 10009 bp, 6 predicted proteins | sample 8027921 | NCBI WGS metagenome assembly JACLAB01 (sample SAMN15725117, study PRJNA655200) | protist metagenome | isolation source: fluorescence activated cell sorting (FACS) single amplified genomes of... | place: USA: West Boothbay Harbor, Gulf of Maine | collected 2000-07-19
TGTTTATTATGCACTGTGCGTACTAGCTATGCGTTTATGAAGCGTCACACCGCGCTAACGCTTCTTTTGACCGCGCTTGGACGCGCCCGACGCGTTCTTCTTCGACGCGTGCATCGCCTTGAGCGCGCCGGGCGGGTAGGAAACCTTGACGCCGCCGGGAAGGGTGGTCGACGCGTCAGGTTCGGAGATTGCTTTGAGCGCGGCACGTTCGGCGGGAGTCGCGAACGGGGCTCGGATGAGAATGTCGAGGGCGAGCTTGGTGGCTTTGCCTTTTTTCTGAGATCCCGGAGTGAGCTTCATGCGGTATTTGAGCGCGTTGGACGCGACGAGGGGCGCGCACACCGGCATGGCGTAGAGAATCTCGTCATCCTTGAGCGGTGCGCTGACAAGTCTGTTGACGATTTCACGGCGCTCGGCGTCGAGCTTGAGCCGGTCCTCGAGTGAGGTTTTGGAGCGTTCCTCGGCGTCTTCTTCTTCTTCCGCTTCGGCTTTGGATTTTTGCGCTTCGGCTCGCTTTTCGGCTTCGCGGCGTTTGTAAGGCGCCGGTGCCGGCGTCGGCGCGCTCGGTGCGCTCGGTTTCTCTTGATGGCGCTCTTCAAACTTCTCTTTGGCCTTGATTTCCTTCTTCTTGGCGCCCTTCTTCCCTCCAGCGCCGAGAAACGCCATGGCGAGTTCTCTATCCTCGTCGTCCTGATCGGCGTACTTGGCCTTGGCGCGCTTGAGCTTGGCAGCTTTGCCTCGCGGTAGCGGTTTGTTGTTTGCGGGCTCTTGCGGTGGGTTTCTGGAAGGCGATTTCTTCGCCGTGAGCTCAGCGAGTGGGTCGACGAAATCGTCATCGTCGTCATCGTCCGAGCGCGCCTTGCCGCCACCCTTCTTCTTGCCCTTCTTTTGCACTTTGCGCTCCTTCGCCGACATCCGAGGCGCGGACGCCTTGGTGGGCGTCGGCTTGGGGGAATCGGTCTCTTCAGAGCTGCTCAACCGCACCGGGAGTCGATCTTCGCCGCCGTCAGTAGTCTTCCCGCCGCCACGATCGCCGGCGAAACCGACGCCGCTATCCAAAAACTCGGCGAGTTTGTCCACTCGATCCTTTGCGTCGGCGTCGACGACGGCGCCGTCGCCCAAAGTGACCTTCTTCATCTCAACTTCCACGTCATCTCCTTCATCATCATCTTCGTCGGCGTGACTAAGATTATCATCATCGCTGATTTCTTGCACGTCGTTATCCTCATCATCCAGCACGTTGAAATCGCTCCGAACGAGTCTGTCATTCTTGTGCGCTTCGGCGTTCTTTTCGCTCACCATGAACATGACACCGAACGCCATGATGAGTTGCGCGTGGGGCAGAAATTGTTTATCCTCTCGCGTGACGTGCACGATGCCTGGATGCAATTTATCACCCGCGATGGGAGATATCTTACTCACGCGCTCGGATGCGGTACACCAGGCGGACGTCACCGCTCGCGAGTTCCATGCAGAGCTGCGGCACATGACGGCGGCGCCGGCTTGAACGAGCGAGTAGGACGGGACCGCCTTGAAATCACCCGGAGGGGGCTTCACGATGGTCACTGGCGCCCCCGCGATATCGGCGTGCACAAATGCGTCGCCGGGCAACATGTATCGCTCGATGAGCATTTCCGCTTGCGTGGCGTCCTTCGCCTGCAGGACGAGACAGTTTTCGCTCGTGATGAACCAATGAAACTTTTCAAACCAAAGCGGTTGTCGAGCTCGGGTAATTTTAACACCACTCGAAGCCTTCTCCATGGCCGCTTTAGCGCGAGCCTCAGCCGCGGCCACAGCCTTGGACTGAGCCTCCATCGTCTTGTCAAACTTTTCTGCGTGCTTCTTTTTCGCCGCAAAGTGCATCGACGCGTTGGCGTGCGCGCTCAAGCCCAAATCGAGCGTCACGGATACGCGCTTCTGCTTGCCTTCCGCCTCTTCCGATTCGTCCAACTCGTCAAGATGGTTCGCAAGCGTCACGGTGATTTGGTTATTCTCAAAATCGAGAGACTTGATCAAACTTGCAACCGGATTACCCATGCGCCGTTCCTCCTTGATCATCGCTTCGAGTTCGACCCAAGACATGCCGCTCGCCAGCGCCGAGTTCACGGCGGCGAGCGCCGTGTCCACAGCCTCGTGGTTGTACTCGATCAACACGGCGCGCTGTTCTTCCTTCTCGCGCTCTTTTTCGAGCTGCTCCACGCGGTTGCGCTGGTCCTTCAACGACTTTTCCAACTTGGCGAGCGCCTGAGCCTCTGCTTTGCGACGCGCTAGCATGCCCGACTGCGCCTCGAGCGCCATGTAATACTCGTCCACCGCGTTGTCGAAAGCAAAGACGGGATCTGTACCCACGGGAAGCTCGAACGACTTGGTCGGCCGTCCCTCGTTCTGTTTGAGATCGAACGGGGAAAAGTCATCGAACACTTCTATGGCGTCGGTGCCGTCCGCCTTGGTTTCCGTCTTTGTGTACACGAAAGGCTTGGCGACTATTTCACCCGTGGTGACGCCCTCAAACCAGTTTTCAATCTCAACCACCGCTTTCGTGAGCGCATCCACGCGTTCGTCGTGCGCGCGCTCATCGAACGGTAGCGTGGTACCGCTTCCCTTGTCGATGCCCGCCGTCAAACACACGTGTTCTGCGATGGAAGGCGAGTACCCGAACGCTCTGCACAACGCTTCTCTCAACGTCGCCGGCACCCGCTCCGACGTCTCCGCCTCGCCCACCTCGCTCGCGATGGTCCCGCGCGATAACGCGCTCGCAACGTCGTCGCGGTCGTACTTTCTAAACCCCTGAAACCGATCGAGTGGGTACTGATGGTTTCCTAAAATTTTCACCCCCTTTTCGTCGTCGCGGTGCGTTCGCAACAAAGTAAGCACGGTGTAATTTTTATCCGTGAGCACAATGTTACCCTGCGAATAGAGCTCTACGATGATGTGGCACTCTGTATCACCTCCACCAAACGTAAAATCAACCGCTCTATCCTTCCCCAACTGTCTAACGTCGTTTAATCGCTTCGTCTTGACGTGCATGCGAAGCTTTGCAGTAAACTTACTCGGCGCCTCCGGTTTCGCCCTCTCATACTTGGTTCTGTGTATTCTCATCCCAGACTCTATCAACACCATGATCTTTTCACTCTCTGCATCTTTTTCATCCAACGCATCCCCGGCGTCTCTCGCCACGGCGCCCGACGGCTTGTTAAACTTGAACCCGAACGTTCGTCCTCCCGAGTCCAAGTCGTACACGTTCGCGCACCAACATCCCATCGCGCTTCGTCTGAGCGCTGCGACCGCCGCCGCGACGTCATACGCCGTGTACTTTTGTTTCGGCATGTCGACGTGCGAGCGTCAGGGCCAACCTTCACCGCGGTCTTTCGCGATCGACCGGCGACGGCAAAGAACCGATCGGGTCGGATTGGATTGAAAAAGCGTTTCCTTCCCTCTAGACGCACAACCAAACGCGACCGACGGCGACCCGACGGCTTTGGATACCGATCCCTGCCCGACACGCGCGTCTTCTCGACGAGAACGAACGCGAACGGACGCCTCCGCGAAATAATCAATCCACGGCGCGCCCCGCGACGCGGAGTGACGCGGGCCTCGACGCAGTGATGCGGTGCCGACACACGCAAGAAACGTATCGTAAACCCTAAACCCTCGTGTACTGGCATATCGCCTTAAAAACCCCACAATACGCCATAAACGAAACCATCGCGAACCCGGGTCCTTCAGGTCACGGACAGACACACCTACGCACGCGCGGACGCCACCCGTGAGACGCCTACCGGCGCGAGACGGACGCTCTCTGCCGGCGCGACGTGCGTCTCTGCGGTACCACCGGGCGCATCCAGCGACAGCACCATCATCGTCTTTCACGAGTTCAAGATTAGGGCTTATATCTACCTAAATTGTATTCGATTACGTGGTTTAGTACGTACTATCTCATGGTTCTTATCGAGTATTAGAATCTAACTTCAATGTTACATTTACAGTGCCTTGATATGTTTAGATTGCCTTGTATATGATCCATGGGGTTTGCACTCCAATCTCGAACCGCCAAGATGATTTCAGAAAACCGGTGAGAGTCATCGAGGTAGAGCCCGCGCGCGGTTTCGAGGCCGATGCCGGTGTTCGCGCCGGTGATGACGGCGACTTTCCCGCGGGCGGCGGTCGCGCGCGTCGCGACGCCGACGCGCGAGGTCGTCGTCGATGATGTCGATGCGTGCGCGCGCGAATGCATTGCGAACGCGCGTCGCCGACGACGTCGTCGTGTGAAGCCGTGTCATTCTAATCAAATCAATCAATCGGCGCGCCCCTTCACCGTTTCCGAGAAAACTCGTCTCGGAAACGGTGACGCCGACGACGCCGATGCGTTGTGTAAATGTATCATTTGGTGTGTGGTGGTCTGTACCAGAGTGAGGGCGCCATGTTTATGAATCATGAACCGTCGTTGAAAACCGACCACATTCGCCCGCCTCACCCGAAAACACCTTCACCGTTTCCGAGAAAACTCGTCTCGGAAACGGTGACGCCGACGACGCCGATGATGATGATGATTCAAAACGTCATTTTTGTGTGTACGTGTTTGTATGTGTATACAGTGCGAATTTAATACATACCGGTACGTGTGTGGGACAGACCGGGACGGACCGGGACGGACGCGCGGCGGACGCGGTAGAGCGCGACGGGCGACGGCGACGACGGGATCGAGCGCGGGACGAATTCGCAAGAAATACTTAAGCACCGCCGACGCGGTCGTTTTTCGCGATTTGCGCTCGTTCTTCGGGCCAGCGATGGTGGAGACGTCGAACCCGTTCGCTGTCCTCGAGGACACGCCGAACCCGGCCGACGGAGCACGGACAGCGCGGGGGCCGCGCGCACGACTGGTGCGGCCGGGCGGTGTGATGACCGGTGAATCCAGTGATGACGACGTGGTGTGCGTGAACGTCGTCGCGGGCGCGAGCGCAGTCGCCGCGAAGACGGGCGCACGACTGGTGCCGCCGGGAATGGCGGGTAAATTTTCAGGTGCAGTGACGCCGGATTTTCAGGTGCAAAGTCAGGAAGCTGACGACGACGAGGAGAAGGTGCGCGCCGCCGTTAAGGACCTACTTACAACCGTTATGGGGGAGATAGAAGCAGCGGTGTCCGAGCGCGATTTTTGCGCAGCGCGAACTGCGGCGTCGAAAATCGCCCGCGTCGTCTACATCGACACCGACAAAGCGCATTTTGCGTTCGGCACCGGCGAGACGGGTCTTATCGAGGGATGGCTAAAGAAATTCAAGTGTCTTGATGAGAAAGCAAGATCCGCGAGATCCTTAAGCGGGTTATTTTCTACCGAATGGTTCGCGACGTGTTCGGGTATTGAGGAGGTCGATCGTTATGGATTTAAAAGCAATACTAACAGATACCTAGGCACGGCGCGGCCGAAAGGCCCCGCTTTGTCGCATGGATATCTGTTCGACGCATGGAACGAGACGCCATCAAGTTCTATTCTGGGTGTCACCCTCCGGGGACATCACCTCTTTATCGACGCGATCGATGATTTTTACCGCCATTTGCATAGACATCGCGACAGGGAGACCGGTGTCGGCGAACAGTGCATCGGCATTTTTCAACTGGGCGCGGCGGCGGAAATCTCATTCCAGGCTTCATATTCGGGTTTACCTGCGACGGAAATTGAGCGGAAGCTCTTTGATGCGTCCTTCATGATGCCGGCGGGGAGGCGTACCTTACACGAGGTCGCTCCCGTGAATATGACGAAAGGCAGCCCCGCCGCTTGTGGATCTGTACTGAGAGTGCCTGCTGGACTACCGGCAGGTCAATGTCAGTCCCTCACCGCCTTGGACATCTGCTTCATCGTGTACGCGAAATCCGTCGCGAGCGTGGTCATTGGTATAGTAAAAGACGGTCTGGACCGCGAGGCGAACGAACCCGACCCGATCGTCGCGCCGCAAAGTTTTCAACGCTCCGACATGTCGCAGATTGGGATTTGGCTTCAAAACGAGAAGCCGCTCGATGAATCGCGAACGCTTCAGAACGGATGCAAGGTGAAGACAAGAATGCAAGAGGTGACGAGCATAGCCAGAAGAGGCACGATGAATATCGCCGCCGACCATCGCGAGTTGCAGCTGCGTTGGGGTGACGGACATTCGTGTACAATTTTGGGAACGGTGAACAACGGTGAATGCTGGGCCGCCTCGCGGCTAAGTTACTCAACGTCGCTTGACGCGTTAGAGTCCCTCTATGAACACGCCAACAAAGAAAAGTTGTCATGCGAGTACGCGTTTTCCAAGTTACCAGAACGTGAATTGAAATTCAGAAGCGGTTGGAATTGCGAACGGGCTTTCACGGACAAGCTGCAAAAGCATCAGCCCGGGTCGTTCGGTAACTTTCTGCGCGAACTGGTCGCGAAAAAGAAGATCGTCGTGAACGTGGTGCAGACACCAGCAATATCAAAATCGAAACGAGCGAAAGGCAATAGATAGACGAATCTCCGGGTGCGGCTAACGTGACAAAGTTTCACGTTAAGCTTAACGTGACACAAAATATGTAATGACGATTTATGAACCATAAAATAACCAGCAATATCAAAATCGAAATCGAACGTGAACGTGGTCATAACGCCGCGCGTTTCGCGCGAACGACACCGGCGACGCGATACGATGAGGTGCGACGACGCGACGACGACGACGACGACGACGCGCGCGTCCCACTCTCCGGCGACTCGATCGGTTTTGACGCGCGTTGGACCGATCGATCGACGGGGACGACTACGATGGATGCGTGGATCGCGCCCTAGTACACTTTGATTTTCATGGGATTCGATCCGTGGACGACGCGATGATTCGATCCGCGGACGAAGCGATGAGGCGCGTGACTGACGACGCCGATGTACGATTTCTCTCTCGCGCGCAGTGGGTTTTTCGATGCGCCGGCGGACCCGTCGCTTTTGGGGGAACTGGGCGGCGACTTGGAGGACGATCTATCGACGCTCTCGCTCGAGCGACCGCAACAGGAGGTGCACATCATGAGCACGCGAGAAGAGGAGGCGATGATGGCGGGACGCGGTGGTGGAGGATTGCTGCGACCGTCGGATTTGTTGCCGCAGTATGGAACGGCTCCGCCGGTGGGGACGAAGACGGCGGAGGAACTGGAACGAGCAGCGTACGCGCCCGCTCCGCAAGTGCCGCGCCCGCCGTTCGGAGGCATGATGATGCCGCCGGGGATGGGACCGCCACCGGGGATGGGACCGCCGCCGGGGATGCCACCGAGTATCCCGCCGGGGATGCCGCCGGGGATGCCGCCGGGGATGCCGCCAGGTATGGGACCGCCACCGGGGATGGGACGCCCGCCGCCTCAAAAGTACCGCGGTGAAGAAATTCCTGAGTGGGCGGACGGTCCGATGGCGCACGCGATTCCGATGGATGTGCCGGGCATGCCCGGTGTTCGTGCGTCGCCGCAAATGCCGTCGGCGCCGATGCCGAGCGGTCAGCCGAGAGCGCAGGGCAGAAGACCGAGAGAACAGCGTCCGCGAGGTCGTCCGCACTACAACGGCAAGTACATGGCCAATGATGAGATTGAGACGATTCTTCGTATTCAATGGAGCGCTACACACCCACAAGACAGAACGGCGTACGAACACGATTACTTTTATCAGTGTTGGTTGCGCCGTAACAATCCTTCCAAGTTGAGGGAGCCGTTCTGCCCTGAAACTTTGCGAGAGCTCGCGTCTCACGAAAAGGAGGCGCGAGGACCGGTGACGTTCGTGCCCGGCTTGGCTGGTCTCGGTAAGGTGCCTTTCGGGAACATCAGATCCCCAAAACCATTGTTGGACGTGTCGTCGGGTAGCGGCTCGACTGGCGAAGACAACGAGACGGCTGAAGAGGGTACGCAGAGGCGTTTGGAGCAAGAGCCGCTCTTGGCGGCGCGCATCATGATTGAGGATTCCATGTGCTTGCTGCTGGACGTGGATGATATCGATCGCCAGCTCGAGGAGGGTAGACCGAGCGAAACGGAGGAAGACTTGAAGAAGCGCCGCACCTTTCTGTTGGATGGTTTGGTCAGCACGCTTCGATTGCCCTCCGTTCCCGTGCTCGCGGTGGGCGGGGCGGAGCACGACGGCGTCTTCCAGCGCATCGTGACTCTCGCCAAGGGTAGAACTTTGCTCGCCAAGGCTCTTCCGCGCTTCCCTCTCGGATCGGCCGCCGCCGCGACTCTCGTTTGGGCAATCTTGCGTAACGTCGGCATGTTGTTGGGTGGCAAGAACGCTTCCAACAACCCGAGCGCTGAGGCTCTCTTCCGTGCCGCCGCGGATTGCGTTCAACTGATGAACGGCGTCGCCGTTGAGGGTACGCTCGGTGCGATCGCGACTGGTATGAGCGTCGCCGAAGCCAAGCAACAGCTGGCCCCACTTACGACTGCGAGCTCTACCACCTCGGCTCTCGTCTCCGCGCTCTCTGCCGCTCTCGAGCGCGCACACTTGTTGGAGATATCGCCGACGACCCACAAGGCTTTCGGCGCGGCATTCGGTATGGTGTTCAACATCTTCGATCGCCATGCCGCCACGGCTACGAGTCGCGGCTCGAGCGACTCCATCTTGCCGCGCGACTTGCTTCGCGCGCTCATGCATCACTGCAACGAGCAGCAAAAGGCGAGGCTGAAGAGCCACATCTCCGCCATGGGTTAGAGGAGTTTAACAAGCCGTCCTTTCGAGGGCGCCCGTACCGGTAGTATTCGGAGCGTTGCGCGGTTTTTGAAAGCGTTGCGCTCGTCCAAAAACGAATCCCGGACTTTGTCGTAGACACTTTCCTAGGATGTAAATACAAAAAACAATACGTAAACGTAATCAACGAACGTCGTGGCTGGTTTTCAAAATTAAAAATACATTCTAGCCTGCGAGCGCTAGGGCAGAGGTTCAGCCATGTTCCCTAGCCTATTGAGATGCAAGTATGCGTCCGTGCCATAGTTTTCCATGGATAACACTTGCAAATCACCTCCAAAGTATCTCGCGTACAAGCGAGACAACGGAAGACCGTAGCCGTAACCAGCCAAAACGACTGGTCCGGCGGAGTCGGCATCCATGTCCTTCAACGGACTTCGCGCCGTACTGTACAGATACGTCCAAATCTTTGCCAAACCACTTCGACGAATGCCACCACCTTCGTCGGAAACTTTGATAGTCACGTCTTCAGCCCCTTCAGCGATGACAATCCTTATCGGTGGCGGTGGTGTATCGCTATTCATATACTTGTCACTCACGGCGCGCAGAGAGTTTTTGATGAGCTCAAACAACATTTGGTGAAGATGGCCCGGCACGTAGGCAAACGTGAAACCTTCTTCGCCAAAAAGCTCAACCTCTGGGGCGTCTCCGTATTCGCGCATGCAAATAGATCTAGCGTCTGCGATGGCGTCGCGCGCCACTTCCAAAGGGCTCAGAGAGGTGCAAATCAATCCAATGTAAGACTCCTTTGGCGGATCGTGGAGTGCTACGTGCTGACCGATGAGCATCCGCATACCGATGCGACTCATGTAGAACCCATCCAAAAACTGATGAACCTCCGGAAACTCGTTGAGCTCCGTCGTCGCGTATGTACCACCGCGCCTGAAGCCGGAGGGTTTGTTCTCCTTTGGGCGCTGCGCCTCGAGCTGCTCCTTGAGCTCGAGAACCGCGCGCGCAATCATCGGCACCACATTTTCGTGCCTTGCCATAATTCGCTTGAGCAACTGCGTAAACTTTTCTTCATCCTCCATGTTTTCAATCGGAGGAAAAGTCCGAAGTTCGGTGAAAGATTCGACGTACCAATCTCGCACGTCGAGAACCTGCGACATGTCGCTCAAACCAAACGGCAAGTTTTCCAGTTCCGCCACTCGATGCGCTAATCGCACCGGTAGCTCCTTGTGAAGAAACTGCGCGCTCACCATGAGTTGTCGATGTATCGGCTGCGAACCAAAGTCCAGCATGTACTTCAAACTCACCCCAGTCTGGCTCCGAAAACTCCCTCGGTAAATATCATCC
>JACLAB010013896.1_pt1 | contig 10002 bp, 8 predicted proteins | sample 8027921 | NCBI WGS metagenome assembly JACLAB01 (sample SAMN15725117, study PRJNA655200) | protist metagenome | isolation source: fluorescence activated cell sorting (FACS) single amplified genomes of... | place: USA: West Boothbay Harbor, Gulf of Maine | collected 2000-07-19
GTTCCGTTGATGATGCGGACGTTTCCGCCGATCGGGGGGTCGAGACCGCCGTTGCCGGGACGAGCGACGGTGAGGGCGCCGATGTCGCCGCCGAGGCCGAGACCGCCGAAGACGCCGAAGACGCCGAAATCGCCGACGACACTCGAGCGCACGAAAAGTGGGCGTCACGGAGGGGACGGGGAGGAGAGAGAGCATCAAAACGCGCTGGATTGGTTCTTTCATCAGATGGATCTCGCCTTTGCGGGCGTCATGCTCGCCGTGTACGCGTTTTACGACACGGTGATGAAATTCATAGGTATCAAGGTTTTGCGCGTATCTCAGAGTTCTCGGAGCGTGCGACAGACGGAGGCTCGAGTGGCCGAAGAGCGCGCGGCCGTGGAGGAGTTTGAGGAGATTTTGTCGGCGCGGCAAACCGCGACCGAGGCGTCGTCGAGGTCGCCGTCGGCGAGCGACGTTGACGGCGCAAACCGCACGAGTCGACCTCGCACGCCTCCGAGCGCGTCGACGAGCGCGACGACGTCAAAACACGCGACGATACCTTCGGTTGAGCAGCGCGTGGTGGAAGAACGCGAGGAAGGTGAACTGACGCCGTCGCACGCTTTACGGCGACGACTAAGCTCGAGTCTCGGCGGCGCGTGGGGTGGCGGTGGCAACACGCCACCTTCGTTCCGAGTTGCGCGCGTCGACGAAGACGCAACGCACGCGCACAACGAGCTCGTCTCGTGCGTGGGCTCGCGCGGCGATGAATACATAACTGGAGGGTGGGACGGCACGCTGCGGACGTGGAAGTGGGATCCGACGAAAGGGCTGTCCGGAGGCTTGCCCATGACCGGACAGCACAACGACAACGTCGAGTTCCTGAGCGTCGACGCGAGAGAAGACCACGAGCGACTAGCGATTTCGGGTGGGCGCGATTGTACGGTGCGCATTTGGGACGTCGCGAAGCGATCGCAGCGAAGTCGTATTTACGCGTTTGAAAACATCGCGAGCGGGTGCGTCGACTGGGAGTCGCAAACAGTCGCCGTGGGCTCACGAGGAGGCGCGGTGATGTTGTGGGACGCCGAAAAGGGATCCAAAAAGTGCACGCTTCGCGGGCACGATGGTGAAGTCACATCCATGTGCACGTACGATTGGTCCGAAGGTGGCGCCACGCTTTACGTCTCCGGCGGCGCTGACGGCACGGTTCGCGTGTGGGACGCTCGTCAGCATGTCGCCGTTGCGACGATGACGGAGCATCGTCGACGCGTGTACGCTGTGTGTCCGGGTCCAAAGGGTATCATCTTCGCCGGCGATTTTTCGTCGAACGTCAAGGTTCACTCTTTATCCAACCCGGGCGCGCTACCTCGCTTGCTGCCAAACGTGCCGAGCATGGACGGCTGCGAAGCCCCGATCGCGGGGTTGCAATACGTGAAACTCGACGGCATGAACGGTGGCGGCCTGTTGCTCTCAACCGCTGCTTACTTCCCGCTCAACGAAAACGGCGAGGAATCCGACGACGACGACGCTCCGCAAGGCTGCGTCCACGTTCGCGCCGTCGACGCCACGGGCGCCGGCGTCGGCCCGGTCTCCGACCAAGACGGCGACGGTTATATGTACACCCTGAAAGGCATCGAAGGGTTGCTCACGTGCGCGTCCCTCACCGCCACATCCGACGGTCATCGCATGCGTCTCGTCGTCGGCGCCGGATCTGGCGCGCTCGGCGCGTACGCCGAGGGCGGCGCGCTCAGCGGCCAAACCGCCGACGACGCCTACGCGTCCACCATCGAACGCGCCGACGACTTGGGCGTGGAATCTTTCGACTGAACCGCGTGAAACGACCGAAATCAAACAATCATAGACCGACTATTTTTCTTCAATACGACGCGCCCGACATTCATTCCGCCCGAGACGCCCGCCTTCGTCGCTCCGCGTCGTCACTTCGCGTCCCGCCTCATCATGTTTCGCAAGTACCACGTCGACGGCGTGCAGCAGCTCAAATCCAGCGTCCAGCGCGGGATACGAGCGAAGATTTCCGACCAGTATCCCGCCCTGGACGACGCCCTGGACGATTTGATGCCCAAGAAAGCCACCATCGTCATCGGCAAGTGCGAACACAAAACCAACGTCGTGCTCGTCGACGACGAGCCGCTGTTCTTCAATCAGCGCGATGGGCCGTACTTTCCGACGCTGCGCGTGTTACACAAGTACCCGGACATGATGCCCAAGCTCCGGGTGGACAAGGGAGCGATCAAGTTTGTGATTTCCGGCGCGAACATCATGTGCCCGGGGTTGACGTCGAGCGGGGCGACGATGCACGACGAATGCGAGGAAGACGAACCGGTGGCGATATACGCGGAAGGAAAGGAACACGCGCTGGCTGTGGGTATCACGAAGATGAGCACGGAGGCGATGCGGACGGTGAACAAAGGAATCGGGGTGGATTTGGTGCACTATTTGAAGGATGGCTTGTGGGAAGCGACGGCGAAGTGAGAAAACGAGTCGGCGAGCGCGAACGCATTTGTAGAAACTAGATGAATATATTTATAGAGACGAAACGTTCGTGTGAGAGTGTGTATCTAACTAATCGAGCCTCGAGTCGAGAGGACTCGTTCGCCGCCGTCGCCATCCCAAGCCGCTCCCGCGCGCCGCCTCGCAATCGACCGACCCGTCAGTCGTTATTCTTCAACCCGCCTGACCCGCCCGCGCTCGCGCCCGCAAACTTCGGCTTCCCCGTCGTGAACGGCACGTATTTATGCTTAATCATGTGCTTCACCTGCTGTTTCATCGTCATGAAAAACAACATGATGAAGTACATTAACAAAATCGGCCAAAACACCGGTATGTCGAACATCGGCATAAACGTCATCGCGAACGCCGTCCCGATCGACTTCAAGCTCATCCACCAAAACTTAAACTCCGGCAATCGCCGCACGAACGGTTTGAATTCTTGTTCGTTGCTCGTCGGCAGCGACGGTCCATCGTCGCCGTCGTTCGACGCGCGCAGCGATTCGGGATCGTTTCGCGGGCTCAGAAATCCAATCAACAGGTTCAGGTTATAGATCCCCAGCCCGTACGTCACGATGTAGTACCCCCGCAGAAAGTACGCGCGAATCGCGTACACCAGCGCGACGCACGCGTACGCGCTCCACCGTTCGGCGCGCTTCGGGACAGATTTATCGAGAAAGATTTGAAGACGCTGCGCGAGTTTCGCCTGCGCGCGCGCCAACGGCGAGGACGATTCGTCCGTCGGCGCACTCGCGCCGTACGCGTACGATTCCCCCGGGTTCATCGCGCGTCTCCCGGCGCGCACCGCGGCGCCGTGTGCCGCGCGGCGCGCTCGAACGCGCTCGAACGTCCACTCGCGAATCGTCACGATGCGACGCGCGCCGCCCGTCGCCGACGCGCCGCTGCGTCGCGCCGCGACCGGCGCGCTCGTCGTCGTCGATGACTTCCTGCCGCGCGCGACGGCGGCGCGCATGCGACGCGAGCTCGAGCGCGCGCCCGAAAGCGCGTGGGACCGCGCGGACGCGAACGACGACGACGACGCGGAGGACGTCGCGCACGCGTTCGACGCCTCCACGGCGGTGCGCGCGGTGAGTGCGTTCACGAGCGTCGGGTTCGAGATGCAGCGCGCGGCCGAGGACGACGCGCGCGCGCGCGAGGACGACGACGACGAGGATTGGCGCGCGCTGGTGCCGAGCTTCACCGCGAGTCGATACGCGAACGGACATAAGATCGATCCGCACGACGACGCGGCGTACGCGCCCGTCGAGCTGGCGAACGGTGGATTCGAGATGCACCTGCGCGCGTACGCGGTGGCGTATTACTTGACCCCGGATGATTGGGACGTCGAACGCGACGGCGGCGCGTTCGTCGACATGGACGACGAGACGGCGCCGGGAAAGACGATCGAGCCCAAGTTTAATCGATTGGTCGTGTTCAAGGTGCCTCGCGTGCACGCGGTGGCGCCGGTGACGTCCGAAAATCGGCGACGACACGCCATCTTCGGATGGTTTTATCGGCCCGCGCGCGAGGACGAGCTTCCGTCGAGCGACGCCGACGACGCGAGCGCGAGCGACGCGAGCGACGCGAGCGAGTCGCGCGCGCGGAAACGGAAACGGGCGCGTCGCGAGCGCGGTGAGTAGATTCAGTAGTTTGGATTAGATGAGATTAGATGAGATTAGCTATTCGGTCGACGAGACGGCGCGTCCGGCGAAAAGTTCGAGCTCGCCGCGCTCGCGCTCGCCGCAGTCGTCGACTCGCGGCGACCGATGCGTCGCGCGCTCGAGCGCGCGCTTCGCGAGCGCGCGCGCGATGCCGCGCGCGTCGACGCGCGCGCGGTGCTCGCGCGATGCGAGGCGTCGAGCGCGCGGGACGCGGCGTCGAGCGCGCGCGCGAGGCTCGCTCGGGCGACGACGACGACGCGCGCGATGGCGAGCGACGCGCGCGGGCGCGACGCGGCGGTTCTGGCGTTCGCGCGCGTTCGTGGGTTCGCCGCGAGCGCGCGCGCGGAGACGGAGACGACGTCGACGCGCGACGACGAAGGCGACGACGAGACGACGGTGAACTCGAAACGAGAGCAGATGCGAGACGAAAGGAATTTCAACGCGCCCAACGCGCTGTGCGTGGGCAGAATTGTCGCCGGTCCCGCGCTGGCGTACGGCGTCGCGAGCGGCGCGTCGCCGGAACTCGTGCTCGGCGGCGTCGCGGCGGCGGCGTTTACGGATTATTTGGATGGATTTCTCGCGAGACGGTGGAAGCAAGGGACGATTTTGGGGAGTTATCTCGACCCGATCGCGGATAAGGTGTTCGTTGGGTGCGTGGGGACGGCGTTGGCCTTGGAAGGGTCGCTTCCAGTGTGGCTCGTGGGGTTATTGGTGAGTCGCGACGCGATTCACGTCGTCGGCGGGGCGTGGCGACGCGCGGGCGCGTTGGGGTGGAAATGGAAAACCGTGGGAGAGTTTTTAGGATTTGACGATAAGCCCGTGAGTCGACCGCCGCCCACTGGAGCGGCCGCGCTCGCGGGGTTCGATTTTGACGAAGTCGAGCAGCTCGGGTCGAAGCGCGGGGCGCTGAGGCCGCTCTTCATCGGCAAGGTGAATACGGCGCTGCAAATGGCGCTCATCACGTTCGCCGTGAGCGAACCAGTGTTCGCGGCGCATGCAGGATCGCCGATGATGGCGCCCGCGCTCGAGCTCGTAGCTGATAGAACAGTGCGCATCATTCTGGAATACGCCACGGCGGCGTCCGCCGTCGTCGCCACGGCTGAGTACACTCGCATCTTTCTCGCTCATCCCGGTTTCGACGCGGACGGGCAAATTAAAGTGAGGAAAAAGTAAGAGCGACGCGGCGGCGAACAAGTAGTACAGAATTCTGTGGTATTAGTAATGTAAGAAGTGAATTAGATGTGTGTAAGCGGCGCATCTATGATTCGTCGAACATGAAAGGACTCTTCTAGCGTGAGTCGTCGATGTCTCTCATGAATCGGTGAGTGGCTTCTTCTAGCGGAGTTCGTACAACACGAACGGATTCTCGCGTGAGACGATTGCGGATGCGCATCTTGACGGCGCGCGCTCGAGGCGCGCTCCAATTGCAGCACAGCATATTAGCACAAACCAAAGATTCGCCAGGTTGAAGGTTTCGTACGTCGCTCAAGTTGGCTTCCTGCAGTGCCGCGTTACGTGCAATGTGATCAAACCAGCGCGCAGAGTTGAACTGGTGCAAAACGTGCACCGTCGCGAGCTCGACGAGGGCCTCAGGAATCGCGAATGGGCTCGTCGTGCCGACGACGAGACGCGTGTTTGTCCGATGCATCGTTCGAGCGGCGTTCACAAGTTGACCAGCAAATCCCGCTCGCGAGCCGAGGCTGAGCAACAGATCCGCGTCATCGATTACGATGAGCTTTTTCGGTGGGGAGCGTCGGTTCCGTGCGGTCCGTTTCAACGGGAGATCAATTTTTTGAAACATGCTGAGAGCGACTTGGAAGATGGCGTCTACAAAATCCGGCTCGTACTCCGAATGCGTCACGTCGACGACGTTGAGCGCGTCGACGAGCACGGCTTGTTCGAACACGCGCATCACTACGCCCTCGACGTGAACATTTTCATAGTTTTCGTATATGAATGATTTGACTTGCTGCGCGCGCGCAAGGAGTAACTGTCCACGACTTCCATCTCTCTGGGCTCTAAAGCTGTCGCACAATCCTTCAAAAAATTGTTTGAACGAAGTCCGGTGACGAATCATCTTCAAAATCTGCTCGTCATCTTCTATGCCGAGCATAATGCACAAGTGCTCGCTCGTGAGCGAATTCCATCCGAAAAGTAGTGGCGAAACCATTCCGTGATCGTACTCGCCCCAGATTTCTGGAGCGCGACTTTCGATATGTTTGGGCGCCGAGAGCACTTTGACATGAGGCGCGCGACAGTTGGAATTTTTGCCACAGAGCGTTTCCAAATGTAGACTCAAGACGGATAACCCGAGAAAATTCGCAAGCGATGCATCTTTAGAAAAGGCGTCGGTCGTCGAAGTGCTAAACGTAATCGCCGTCGTCCAGTCCTGTGGCGGGTCAACCATTCCCTGACGCATCAAACAGTTTTCGACGAGTACATCGACGGTGTGAGACGTACTCGCCCCGGGTGCGCCGTACACGAGACCACAGAACGGAATGCCGACGTCCATGAACATTTCTCTCTTATCGACGAATTCGTTTTGCGCAAAATGCTTCGGAACGTCGAACAGCGTTCCCAAGACGGCCATGTCTCGAGCCGTCTCGTCGACTCTGTCGTGGCTCACAAGCGTCGGACGCGCGTCTCTCCACGCGCGGCCGACTGACCTATCGCACATGTACGCCAACACACTCGCGGCGCCGGCGGACTTGTCTAAAGCGATAGGAGAGGAGTCCGTCCCGTGCTTCGGCGAAATCTCCGCGCTGTCGTCGAAAACCGGCGCAGGCGACCCCGATCGCTCGCTCCCGGCACTTTCCAGCGCATCATACACATTCCGCACTCGCACCGGCGGTGGCGCCTTCTGTTCCACCACGCTCGCAAATTTCGCCGCCTTCGCCGTTTCCTTCGCCGCGTGCGCCAGTTCCTGATGTCGTCTCGTCCGCGCGTGTTGCAACCAATTATTCGCCAAATTCGCCTCTCCGCTGCCCCGAATCGTCACCGCGCACGTCTCGCACGTCCTCGTCGGGAATTCCAACGCCGATTCCCCCACCGTCGCGCGCGCTCTCCCTCCCGGCTCCCTCTTCTCGAGCTTCGTCCTTCGTCGCCGCTCCGCGTTCAGCAAGTGTTCCTCCGAGTTCGCGTGTCGCCCCCACGCCGCGAAGAACTGCTTCTTATCGTCCTCGTTCACCTCGAAGTTCTCGCACAGCGTGCACTTGCGATGGTACTCCCGCTTCGGCGTCGTCTCGCGCGTCGCGCCGTCGCCGTCGCCGCGGACGCGCGCGCCGCACGCGCCGTCCCGATGTTTCGCGAGCGCTAAACTCGCGAGCGTTTCCGACGCCCCGAAGCACACCTCGCCGCACCGCTCGCACGACGCGCACCACGCATCGTCATCGTCGCTTTCGTCCGACGTCTCGCTCGACGCGCGCATCGAGCGTCGCGTCGCGCGGAGAGATGTGACGCGCGGGGTCGTTGACCGAGATCGACATCGACGACAGATGACGACGCCCGCGATCGACGAGCTCGACGCCGCGCTCGCGCTCGCGGACGACGCGCGCGCGGCGGTGGGCGACGTTCAACGCGCGCTGCGCGCGAACGGACGCGACGCGAGGGACGGCGATGCGGTGGCGAACGCGATCCGACGGCTCGCGCGAACGGCGGAAAAGATCGACGTAACGTGGCGCGCCGTCGTCGCGAGCGATGGGTATCGATCCATGGCGCGCGAGGACGCGTTGGAAGACGGCGAGGCGCGCGAGGCGCGCGCGGACGCGCGCGCGCGCGAAGGCGGTGATGGCGACGGGAAGGGCGCGAGCGGTTTGGCGGCGAGCGCGCGCGAGGCGAACGCGCGAGGCGGCGTGCGAGCGGAAACGTCCGCGGACGACGACGGAACCCTCGTGCGCGTGATCGCGCCCGGTGCGTTCGACGCGCGATGGCGCGCGCCGTCGACGGCGGCGTCACCGCCGCGCACGCCGCGCTCTCCGACCGGTTACTCGAATTCGCCGCCGACGCGCTCGCGCGCGCGGGCGACGCCGAGGCGGCATCGATAGAAATACTCGCCTGGCTCGAGGATCTTCGCGACGTGTTCGTCGTCCCAGATTTCGCGAGCGGCGGCCGCGTGCTCGCGCCGGACCCGTCTCGCGGCGGCGTCCTCGTCCCCGGTCGCCTCCTCCCCGGTCGCGTCGCTCGCGCGTGACGTCGCGTGTAATCGACGCATCGCGCCCCCTTTCCATCGCTCGCGCGCGCCGCCGTCTCGTCTCGCGTCGCGCGCCGCGTCGATCGACCCCCCTCGTCGACCGACTCGTCGGGGGTGCGGTGCAAATTCCGACCGTTCGTCGTCGGTGCGGTGCAAATCTCATCTCGTCGCGACGGTTCAGGACTCGTCGAACGGATTCGTCAACCTTGCACGGGCCGCGGCCAACCGCACACCGCGCCGTCGCCGTCGCCGTCGACGACGACGCGCGCGCGCGCGCGCGAGCCGCGGACTCTCGGACGGGACGCGTCGCCGTCGCGAGATGGACGCGCGGACGCGCCGCGACGCCGCGACGCGCGCGCGACGCGAATGCATCGCCCGCGGCCGCGGCGAAGACGGCCGCGCGCGCGCGCGCGATGACGCGCGAGGAAGGACGCGCGAGGCGAAGGGACGGCCGGCGGCGCGCGCGATGGGGGCGAGGCGAACGCGCGGATCGGGACGACGCACCGCGGCGCGCGAGCGGTGGGTGATCGCGGCGAGACCTCGCGACTTCTCGGCTCGCCTCTCAGCGTCGGCCCGACACGCCGACGCGAACGCGCTGACGCGACGCGACGTCGCGTCAGCGCGTTCATCGTCTTCTTGTCTGCGTCGTTCGCGTCGCGCGTGGACGCCGTCGGCGACGACGCATCGCGCCAGCCGCAGCGATCGGACGCGTGGCGTCGATACGTTTCGCTTTACGAAGGTTCTCTCGAAGCCGACGACGGTCTCGCGCCTCGAGCACGTCGTCCGCGGCAGGATGAAGCGGGCGCGACGAGGCGATGGCCGTCAAGCCCTCGTCGCGGCGCTCGTGGGGGCGCTCGTCGCGATCTCGATCGCGCCGCTGCGCGCTCGGGCGGCTCCTTTCCCGGCGGATGGTGTTGATCTCAGCATCGCTATCGATAACTGTCTCTACGCTGATGCGACGGGTGCGTGCGACTGCTCGTCGTCGTCCGTGAACTGCTTGCAAGGGAACGGTATCGCAATCGGGTCGTGGGATACGTCGCAGGTGACGGACATGAACGCCAGGTTCTACGGCGCGACGAGCTTCAACCAAGACATCAGCACGTGGGACACGTCATCGGTGGTGAACATGGACGCCATGTTCATGGGCGCGACGAGCTTCAACCAAGACATCAGCACGTGGGACACGTCATCGGTGACGGACATGAACGCCATGTTCAACGGCGCGACGAGCTTCAACCAAGACACCAGCACGTGGGACACGTCATCGGTGACGGACATGAGCGGTATGTTCCACGACGCGTCGAGTTTCAACCAAGACATCAGCACGTGGGACACGTCACGAGTCAAGTTCTTTGATACGATGTTCAAAAACGCGGCGGGGTTCAACCAGGACATCAGCTCCTGGGTCGTCAGCAGCGGTGTCGACTTCAGTTCCATGTTTGAAAACGCGGTGGCGTTCAACCAGGACATCACCGGATGGATTGGCGCCAGCGGTGCCTCCGCAAACAACATGTTCTCTGGCGCAACCGCCTGGAATTCAAAGTACGGACGCAACGATGCCAGTACATCCCTTGATGGTCCACCCTCGGCATGGTCTATCCGCATGTGTCTCGCCGACCAGCGCGTCGTCGCCAACGCGTGCGTGTCGTGCCCCGCCGGGACGACCAA
>JACLAB010008818.1_pt1 | contig 9996 bp, 4 predicted proteins | sample 8027921 | NCBI WGS metagenome assembly JACLAB01 (sample SAMN15725117, study PRJNA655200) | protist metagenome | isolation source: fluorescence activated cell sorting (FACS) single amplified genomes of... | place: USA: West Boothbay Harbor, Gulf of Maine | collected 2000-07-19
GATTCTGCCGTTTCCACACATACATTCAACGTTTCGAAGAAATAATCACCGCGGTCGAGAAACACACAGCTCGCAGCGTTCGGGACGTCGTCGTAGGCGCAGAATGGTGCGCCTTGATTGGCGTCGGCGTTGACGGCGTCGACGATTTCGCGCGCGGATGTCTCGCGCACGGCGTCGAATTCACCGCGAACGACGCGAACAGCCTTGACGCCGTTGGCGCCGAGCTTGGCGCCTAGACCAGCGAGTGGTAGTGTGTCTTGAGCTAACGATCCATCCAAGGTGAAATACTTTCCACCGGTAATGGCGAGACGTAGGGCGTCGCACGACGCCGGCGCGAGCGCGCGGTCGAAACATCCACCCGCGGCGCCTCGGCGTGTGACAAATTTGGACGAAAATTCGCGCATGGCGTCGTCATACGCCGGCCGCGCGCGCGCATCTAAATCTCGTTCGTACGTCAGTATCGCATCGCGCGCCGATGACGATACCTCATCCAACGCCAAGCGCCAATCCGCGACTTGTCGCGCGTACGAAGGCGCCGGCGACACGAGCGTGAGCGAACGCACCAATCCAGGCGTTTCCAACGCCAGCGTCAACGCAATGCGCGCGCCCCAATACCCATGCGCGAGCACGTGCGCGCCACCCTCATCTGCTAATCGCAACGCCTTCACTACGTCGCGCGCCTCGTTCAAATACACATCTATATCGCGCTCGCCGCCGACGGCGTCGCTCTTCCCGCATCCGCGTTGGTCGTACTCAAATATTTCTCTCGCACCGCCAACTTCACCACTCAGCGTCTCCACGCCGCTCAAATACTCGTGCGAAATTCCAGGTCCATTTGTAATGACAAACACCGGCGCGTTAGCTTCTTTTTTCGCCTTTTTATAATCCCCGACGCCGCGCACAAACGTCTTCGCGCCGTCGGCGCCGTCAACGTAGCCTTCGTTCCATGGCGTATTAAACGCGTACTGCGGCACCAACCCATTCGAATATTCATCAAAATACCCACAGAATAACGACGACGACGTCGTCGTCGCCGCGTGCGCGCATCCCCCCCCAATCGTCGTCGCCAGCGTCGCCAACATCGCCGCGCCTTGACGTCGTCCACACATCCCATCCAACACCCCGACGGCGTCCACGACCTCATCGGCGCCCCGCGGCGTCGACCGCGCGACGCATCGCGCGGTGCGGCGTCGCGCACATCGCCGCGCGCACCCGCGCGATGCGCCCGTCGTCGACGTGGACGACGACGCCAACATCTCTCGCGTCACTGTGTGCCGCATCGCTCGTCTAAAATCGATGACTTTCGTGGCCCAACGCGGTGCGCCACCGCGCGTGGGCGCCGACGCGCGTGGGCGCCGACGCGCGACCGCGCCGACGCGCGCGGCGTCGGCACGCGCGGCGTCGGCACGCGCGGCGTCGGCGGCGATGATGGTGGTGAAGAAGGAGTATGGGGGGTGCGCGTTGGATTACTTTGTCGCGCGACGTGACGCCGCGGATGACGACGCGCGCGGTGCGTGGGACATCGCATACGACGACGACGATATCGTTCGTGGTGGCGTCGTCGATGCGTCGTCGTCGTATACGTCGACGTCGACGTCGACCTCGTCCTCGGTGGTGTTGGCGCGCGCCGAGGCGCCGTTGCGCTTTGTGCACGGCACGGGTGTCATTCCGAGCGGTTCTATGCCGTTTCGGGATAAAATATACGACCAGAAGACGCGCGCGGTGTTTGAATATACCGGTGGCGGCGATGGCGCGATTGTCGTGCGCGCGTCGCGCGCGTTGCCAGTGATTGGCGAAGAGGCGAATATGGGGTCGTGCGGCGGCTCGGAATGGAACGAAGACGTGGCGTTCATTCGCGAGTTTCCTAAAACGTTGCGTGGGGTGTGCGCCGTGGGCGCTGTCGATGCGTCGTCGTCGTCGTCGTCGTCGTCGTCATCGGTGGAATCGTTCAGCGCGGGCACGTTGGCGTTGCGAGACGGTGATGAAGAGGTGAGCCAGGACGACATCGACGCCGGCGGCGTGTCGTTTGCGCCTCAAATCGACGGTTTGTTTACTTTTCACTCGTGTCTCGCCTACGGCGATGTTCGGGCGAGGATCGAACATCACGTCACGTACGACGTACACGCGCGCGAGTTGCGCACGCATGGATTCACCATGTGCGTTGAACGCGAGAACGCGTGCGTCAATGATTTTTCTCACAAGCCCGCGGCGTCGATGCCAGAGGACGTCTTGGACGACGCCCGCGCGTGGGTCATCGAGCACGAGCGTCGCGTCGATTTCGCACCGCCTTCGTCGCATTTTGACGAGCCAATTCGACGCAGCGAATTCACCACGGATGTGGTGTACGCGTTCCCCCATCGCGCTTGGGCTCGCGTGTCCTCGACGAAACGAGACGCCGACGATTCTCGAGCCGCCGTCGTCTGCGTCGAGCACGGCGGCGTAAACACCGCTGGCGTTCGCCGCATCGTCACCAGGCGGTATTACGACATCGCCGATGATCGAGGCGCGCTACTCGCCGTCGTCGTGCGCCACGAACGCAAGGCGTGATTGATTATTATTCGTTTATTCTTTTGTAGTCCAGCAGAGCTCGCTTCAACTCTCCGTTATGATTGTACAACCTCACTCGACGCCTCGCAACGCGACGAGACGCCGCCGTCGCCGCCGACACCGCGCTCGACGACGACGACGACGGCATAGATTTTCACGATGCGCGCGCGCGACGTCGAGCGCGCGGCGCAGCGACGCCGAGAGTCGCGTCACCACGCACGGGCACGCATCTGGTCTCGCATCACCGGTGTCGCCCTCGTCGTGGTCTTAAGCGTCGGTGCGGGCGCGGTGTGGGCCAACGCAGGCGCGAGTGATGACGTCGACGCGCGGTCGCAGTCGTGTGCGGCGCCGACGTCGTCATCGATGTCGGCGTCGTCAGCAGCAGCAGCAGCAACAGCGTCCACGCGCTCGACGCTCGAAGATAGATTTATAGTACGCATGCGTTCGTATGAAGACATAGAGGCGCACGAACGCGCGGTTGGTGCGGTGTTGCGTCGACAGCGTCGTGCGTCGTGGCAGGTATTGCCGCGACGGAATGCGGCGGTGAAGGCGCACCCCACGGACTTTGTGGTGGTGGAGACGACGCCGAGCGGGACGTCGACGTTTGAGCGCGCGCGTCGGTCTCGCGCGAAAGATGAAGCGCTCGACAGCCTTCGTGAGGTTTTGCGTGACGTAGCAAAGGATGTACATCGTGAACAGCGCATCACACGCAAGTCGTTGTTGCAAGACGGCGCCGGGGACGACTCAGGAAACGAGGACGAGGAAGACGCGCCGAGTCGGCGGCGAGGGAGAAAATTGCTGCAGTCGAGCGTCGCGATGAAGCTCAACGCCAACGTGCTATGGAAGCAAGGGTACACTGGGGCTGGGGTGAAGATGGCGATTTTCGATACGGGCATAGCCGCCGATCACCCGCACTTTAACAATATCATCGAGCGCACGAACTGGACGAATGAAAACCAACTCGAAGACGGCTTGGGACACGGCAGCTTTGTCGCCGGCGTCATCGCCGGTACATCGAAAGACTGCGCTGGTTTCGCCCCAGACGCACACATACACACGTTTCGTGTGTTTACTACGGCGCAGAACTCGTACACGTCGTGGTTTTTAGATGGGTTCAACTACGCCATCGCGAGCGGCGTGCACGTTTTAAATTTGTCCATCGGCGGACCGGATTATTTGGACATTCCGTTCGTCGACAAGATACACGAAATCACCGCCTCGGGGATCATTATGATTAGCGCAATAGGCAACGATGGACCGTTGTACGGTACGCTGAATAATCCAGCAGATAACTTGGACATTATTGGTATAGGCGGCATCACGAGCTCGCACCAGATTGCGATGTTTAGTTCTCGAGGCATGAGCACGTGGGAGCTCCCGAGCGGATACGGACGGGTCAAGCCCGACATCGTGACGTACGGCGATAACATTTGGGGTAGTAAAATCACTGGCGGGTGTAGATCACTTTCTGGTACTTCCGTGGCGTCTCCAGTCGCTGCGGGCGCGGCGGTGCTGCTCAGTAGTATCCTCCCCGAGAGCACGCGCTGGAGCATCCTCAATCCGGCGGTGATGAAGCAAATTTTAGTCGAGGGCGCGGAGAAATTGCCGGGACCGCATCGCTACGAACAAGGCGCGGGAAAATTGAACTTGCTACAATCTGCAGAGATTCTCAAGGCGTATAAGCCGCGAGCGTCGATCATTCCATCTGATTTTGATTTGACAGAGTGTCCATACGCGTGGCCCCATTGCAAGCAAGGGATATACGCGACGATGATGCCGTTGATTTTGAATACGACGATTGTGAATGGTCTCGGGGCACACGGCGAAGTCGTCGTAGCGCCAAAGTTTATTCCCAACGACAGTGACTTGGGTGACATTTTAGACGTACGATTTAGCTTTTCGGAAACGCTTTGGCCATATTCTGGATACCTGGCGTTGTACATTCGCGTCAAAGACGAAGGAGCGTTGAAATCTGGCGTCGCGAGCGGGCGCGTCACGCTCACCGTAGCTTCACCAGGCGCGCGTGGTGATACCGCTCTTCGCGTCTCCGAAGTTGAAATGACGCTCAAAGTGAACGTTATTCCAACGCCACCGCGAAGCAAACGTCTGTTATGGGATCAGTTTCACAACGTCAGGTACCCTCCCGGATACATACCGCGCGACAACATTGACATGAAATCAGACGTTTTGGATTGGCACGGCGATCATCCGCACACAAACTTCCATGAATTATACGACACGCTCACGAGCGCTGGGTACTTTTTAGAAGTCTTAGGCGCGCCATTTACGTGCTTTGATGCCAAAAATTATGGCGCACTCCTCATGGTTGATCTGGAGGAAGAATACTCTGAAGCCGAAGTACAAAAGCTTCAGCGGGACGTTCGCGAGGAAGGTTTAGGTGTCGTGCTTTTCGCCGAGTGGTACAACGTGCAAACGATGGAATCCATGAAATTCTATGACGACAATACGCATTACGATTGGAACGCGGCGACGGGTGGGGCTAATATCCCGGCACTTAATGATTTGTTGCAGCCGTTTGGGATTCAGTTTGGAGACGTCGTAACGGAGAAGGCGGGCTCGGCGTTTCCAAAAATCGATGATGACATCGTTGCGATTAGCAGCGGTACAACCATCGCTCGCGCGCCGCAAGGCACGTTTCTGCACTTTGCGTCGCTCAAGGACAGAAACAACAAGGAACCAGTCGTAGCGAATCGTGCGTTTGCGTCGCTCACGCGATTCGGCGAGGGGCGCGTCTTCGCGTTTGTCGATTCCAATTGCGTCGATAGCTCGCACATACAGTTTAGATGCTTTGAATTTTTCACGCGCGCCGTCGCCTTTGCCGCTGAGAATGAGTGCTCGGCCAAGTACTGTGATCCAGCCAAGCAAATTAACGACGCGTATTCAGATGGCAGTGAGCTACCTAAACGTCGTAGCGATGTGGACTTTTCAGAATTTAGCACCGTACTCGGCGGGCATCCGGGGAACGAAGGATCGATGACGTGCGGCGCAAACTCTCCGCTCGAGTTCCACACCGCGCGCGTGTCTTACACAGATTTACCAGGGCGGCTGAAGTTTGATCCAAAACTAGTCGAGCGCAATCGTCCGTCGTCGTCGCAAACAGTTGTGCCTCGGGACGACGACGACGACGACGGCGACAACGATGGAGACAACGACGACGGCGCGGATGTCAACTTTGACGGGCGCAAGACGTTTGCCACGTCGACGCGCGACGAGGCGGACGCGGGTGTATTTCCTATTGTCACCTCGACGACGACGTTGTACGTCGTGGTAATCGTCGTGGGATTGATTTGCGTTGTGCGCACAGTGAAAAGACGGCGCGCGCGTCGCGCCAAGGCTCGAGCAAACGCGCCGCAAATTGGCGTGTTGTGATGCGCGCGTCTCGCGTGCGGACTAGGTAGCGAGTAGTATGTAAACGATTCAATACAATATAGTACAACTGTGAGCATCGTTACAACATTTAAGATTTGCGCGTTCACGCATCGTCGTCGTCGTAGAGCAACTTAGTCATCGCCGTAAAACGTCTTCAAAAACAAAGCGCACGCTTTCGAAACATGCTTGGTATTTATGACGACGTGCATGTGTACTAATCGGAATATGACCCGATCAAAGTGCCCCCGTGCGGACGGCGACCATGTGCTCCATTGATTTTCACTTGTGGAAGCTCCGCGCGATACCCATCGATTGAAGGCCATTGGACTACTGAAAATCTCGTCCAGTTTGTAGGCACTCATTTGAACGTACACGTTGAACTCGTTCATGTATTCTTTGTTCGTGAGCGCCGAAGTACACTTGATGTTTAACACAAAACCGTCAGCAGTCATCGATGTCGAGCACGCGCACATGGGATTCATATAGAGCCTAGTATACCCCTCACTTGTATCCCATTCACGTATATCGCCGACATGAAGGTGAGTACCCGACCCGCAGCCGAGCACGAGTCCATCCGAGTACCTCACATCAAACGGTCCAAATCTCGGGCGGAGAGCCAGTTCGTCCTCTGGCGTTAATTTTGCGACGCCCTTGGCACGAGCACCCGTGGCCGATAGACGTAGAAAGTAAACTTCACTCTTCCAGACATTGCTTTGATAGGGTGTCAACCGAATATTCACCGATATGCTCAAGCCTCCGCCCACGGGAGTGACTCGATGGTACTGCCCCGCGCGTGTGCTAAAACACTCACCCTCACGTATAGTGAATCGCTCAGGCACCGAGCGATCTTTGTTGATTTTGTAGGCACTAGTCAATTTACTCGCGTTGATGTTGCGCGCAAAAGGACCAAACTCTCCATGGTCGCGGGTGAGATAATCGACCCCGCAGCTCGGTTCAACCGAAAGAGACGCGTTCGAAGTCATCGAGCCAGTGTACGTTCTCCCGATGCGCTCCACTTCCCACAATTTCGAACCTTTGAGCTGGATCGTGAGATTGTCATTTCTATCTGTGTGCCATTCCGCGATATCGCCGCCGGCGCGCGAAATGTACACACCAATTTCGCATTCTGCATACATCGCGGTCACCTTGTCGCCTCGCTCTTCGAGCATGGCCGCTGCTTTGGCGATTCCCACATATATGTCACACCAACTTTTGAATGAATCACCGTCTGCAGTACTTGTGTACAAATAATCATGGATTGCGTGCTTTAACCCCACGGCACCTCGCGTAAAACAAAACGGCGCATGAATGGTCTTCCCGTGCTCCATCAAACCGTCCATCATGCCCGAAATCGTCTGCTCGTCGTACGGAACGTTGTTCTCGTCCCGACACTCTCGCAAAATGCTCTCAGGATCACCATCGTGAAATCCCTTCATGATGGTATTCCACATTCCTTTATTTTCTTCATTGTCCTCTACTTTTTCCGGTCTATCCATGTCCTTATCCAAGGAAAAGTTCAAGTCTAAAAACTTGTGACCTTCAGCCGCGCGCGCGCCTTTGAGCCCGAGAATGTGAAAGGAGCGATGATCGGCGTCCCCTCGCGCCAACGACGCGTACCACCCCTCCACGGCTTCATCGCTCGCGAACTCTGTGTTCTGCCCGTCCTCGTCCTCGTCGTCGTCCTCGTCGTCGTCGTCCTCGTCGTCGCTCTCAAAGGCGCGCGCCCTCGCCCCACTCGCGCCGCTCTCGCGTCGGCGCTTCACCCCGCCGCGCGTCGTCGTCGTCGACGCCGCGCGCGCCCGTGTCGTCTTCCTAGGCCCCATAGAGGCGCTCTATATCTATCGCCCCGCCCCTCTCCGTCGTCCTCGTACACGTCGCACACGTCGTCGTACACGTCGTCGTCCTCTGACGCGCCAACGGTTTCGCATTCGCGCTCGCAGGGCGATCGAGCATTGAATGCACACCAGCGCGTGCCCTTCTGCCGCCCACGTGTGACCGACCGACCGCGTACACACCACAAAAACGCGTCAGCCCACACCGTGGGACCCCTTTCGTCGTCATTGCGCGACGAGGTCGACGACGACGACGGTGGCGTGGTAGACGCAGCGCGTGAGGTAGACGCGAGGACGCATTTGTGTGTTCTTCGTCTTCGTCTTCGCACGCGACGACGTAGGAGATGATGACGACGACGACGACGACGATGACGATGCGCGGTGGTTGGGCGACGCCCGTGATGATGATGAAGACGACGATGACGACGCGTCCTCGCGTCGTCGTCGTCGTCGCGGCGTCGGCGCGGTCGTCGGTGTCGATGACGCGCGTGTCGGCGATCGTGCCGGGTGACGCGCGTCGTGAGCGCGGTCGTGGTCGCGGTCGTCGCGAGGGCGGCGTCGAGGCGACGAGGCCGACGACGAAGACGCGGGACGTCCGAGCGTCGTCTTCGTCGGCGTCTTCGTCGGCGTCTTCTCCTTCGGAGGATACCGGGGAAACGGCGGCGATTATCAACACCGTCAAGGCGATATTTGGTGCTGGTGGGTTTGCCTTGCCGTGGGCGTTTGCTCAAGGCGGGTTGGCGCTCGTCGGGTCGTGCATGGTGGCGTCGTTGGCGTTTGCGTTGGAGTCGCTGCGCATGATTGTCAAGGCGCAAGACGCCCTCGTGAGCGCGCGTTTGGCGTCGGTGGAGGACGTGAGCACGTACGCTGGGTTGACTAAGCTCGCCATGGGTAACGCTGGGGATGTTTTATGCCGAGTGATGAATGTGGTGACGTGCTTTGGGATCACGGTGTCGTACTTGATTTTTATCGCCGAGACGTGCAAGGTTGTCGTGCCGGCGATGATTGGCCCGGGGTTGTTTGGCGCCGCGCCGACGACGGCGGCGATGCTGCAACTCGTCGCACCGCCGATGTTGTTGCTCTCGTGGTTGCGTGAAATGAGCGGGGTGAATGTGATCTCCGCCGTCGGCACCGCCTCGGTCGGGGTTGGCATGTTGGTCACGACCATCGCGGCGCTCACGAGCGGACCGCTCCACACGGCGTCGCTTCCGGCGTGGAATTTCGCCGCGTTTCCGGGCTTTTTTGGTACTGTGGCGTTTTTGTTCTTCATCCACTTTACGCTGTTTGGGATTCAAGAAGCCATGCCCAAGCGTGAGGCGTTTTACCCCGCCGCGGTGAAGGCGTTTACGGCGGCGGCGGCCATCGCGGGGGTGTTTGGCGTCGCCGGCGCCGTGGGTTTCGGCCCGAGCGTCGCCTCCGTGGTCGTCACCATGCTCTCTGGCCCGTCGGGTATCATGGTGCAACTGTTGTTGTGCTTGAACTTGATCTCAACCTACCCCATCATGGCGCAATCGGCGTTGCGAATTTGCGAAAATGTCTTTGAAGGCGGCAAGCCCGGGTCGTTGAGCGCTCCGCAGTCCATCGGCGTGCGAACCGCGTTTACGCTCGGAGCCGTGTACACGGCAGCCAACGTGCCGAACTTTGGCGTTGTCTTGGGCTACGTCGGTGGCGTGTGCTGCTCGATGTTATCGTTGGTGTTACCGGCGATGATTTTGTACCTGTGCCAAAAGAAGGCGAAGAATGAAATGACGGTGGAGGAACTCGCGCGCATCGCCGCCGTCGCGGGTGTCGGCGTCACGTGCATGGTGCTGTCCATCGTGTTATAAAAAAACAAAAGGAAGGAAAGCTCGAACGAGCGCGCTACACACACACGAGGTTTTATAATACTAATACACGACTACAAGTCACAAGTCAACGCATCGACGAATACGCGTCGCAACACAACGGGCGGGCGTCGACGCGTTACTACACAATATCAATACGTATCATCATTACACGCACACAAAACTAGTACACTGTTGAAGCGACTCGACGAATGGATGAATGCGTGTGTGAACAAGTCGCGGCAAACGTCGAACTCACACACACACACACTCTCTCTCTCTCTCTCTCTGGTCAAGTTACATTTCGACATTCAAATCGACGTTCATGTTTTCTCCAGTGTTCGCCACAAAGTCGTCGTCGATGACACCCGCGTGGGAATACTTGCACGAATCACCAGCGCGAC
>JACLAB010012802.1_pt1 | contig 9990 bp, 9 predicted proteins | sample 8027921 | NCBI WGS metagenome assembly JACLAB01 (sample SAMN15725117, study PRJNA655200) | protist metagenome | isolation source: fluorescence activated cell sorting (FACS) single amplified genomes of... | place: USA: West Boothbay Harbor, Gulf of Maine | collected 2000-07-19
GAGTTAAAAAAATTTAAAACTCTTGGAGCGGGTGAATGTATGAAGGGCTTAACCAAGATCTTCGAATTAAAAAAATGAAAATGTCGACAATGTATGGAACGAATAGACCGTGATGTTTGATAAACGATACCAGGTGCACCGGACATTTTTCACAGTCAAAAATGTGGACAATGTATGGAACGAATAGACCGTGATGTTTGATAAACGATACCAGGTGCAGCGGACATTTTTTACAGTCAAACATTTTCCAAATAGTGTAGATGCGGCTATGCCGAATAATAATATCATAATAAGGTAGGTTCTCTATCTAATAAGATACAGACGTATACACGCTCGTCGCTCGTGACAGCAATATTGGCTTCCGCCTATATTGCAGTCATTGGTATCAAAAATAATCTTAAATATTTTAATTGTTCGTCGTCGATATTTATAGAATACCTACGTTTCGTACTTCGCAATATATATGTAGTTCATTCGTAATAAATACGAAACTTACGAACGAACGAAGGTTGTGAGTTATTATTCCGATTTCGGCCCATCACTCCTTTGGTATTCTTACCCGCCCCCGTGTTGTGCTCCGGCCATTTGTAGTCAAACGATACCGAGCGAGGACGTGGATGATACTCCTAATCTCTGGGTGGCTGTGTGCGCGGCGAAGCCGCGCCCGGTTCTACTTGCACCGTAGCTCCCAGGGACACGATTGCTTACGAACGAAGGTATCTATATATCCTCGTAATATATACCATGTATTCTGGATTTCAACCAGCAGGTGTGACCACCCTAAAGATTATACGAAGGTACCTTCGAGCGAGGGTAACTTATTATTATTATGATCTGATAAAAGTATATATTATTAATTACCACCTATCTATACGTACGTAACCTTAAGATTCAAAGTAACACTCATTCTACGCCGCGGCACACACTTTTGAGACGCACTGAAAGGTTGTCGGCGCACTGGTTGAAGGGGCACAAACTTCAAGATAGTCGACTTAGGTCTCAATGGGCGACACCAACCAATCCAACATATCAGATGTTGGGAAGAAGCGCGACGAAGATGATGAGGATGCCCTGGACTTCTCTCCTTTTTGGGGGATAGAAAAAGGGGCGGTCCTCCAAGAAGCGCGTTGTTTCAACGATTCTCAGCTAGACGCTCGTCGATGCCAGCAGGTTCGCCCGAGAATGCCCTTCCTACGAAGTTATCGTTCTTGATAACTATTTTGTTTATAATCGAACTGCCGTGTTAGGTGATCACGAAGCTCCTGTACCTCTGCAACCAAGGGGACACTTTCACGAAGGTAAGTTCCGTGCGAAGCCTTATCTGCTTTAAGGGCGATCACAAGGGACCCGACGCGCTCTAATGCTCGTCCTTGTTGCAGACGGAGGCAACGGACGTTTTTTTTGCCGTCACAAAACTCTTCCAGTCCAAAGACAGCAATCTCAGGCGAATGGTGTACCTGATCATAAAAGAAATTTGCCCATCTGCTGATGAGGTCAGAAAACATATGTTGTGTCATCTTGATGTTTCCAATTTGCAGCGGTGGATTGACCTTTCTTCCTTTGCTTTAGGTTATAATTGTGACATCCTCGCTGATGAAAGATATGAACAGCCCCATAGATTTGTATCGAGCTAATGCGATCAGGGTGCTTTGTAACATCACGGACGCAGGTTTACTTGGTCAAATAGAAAGATACCTTAAACAGGCTGTCGTGGACAAGAACGCCGTAGTGTCCTCCGCTGCTCTCGTCTCGGGAATTCACCTGCTCGAGGTAGTATCCTTGGTCCGATCCATTTTTTTTCAAAGCAATAGCTTATCATTTTATTGGTTGCAGGTCAACTCAGACATTGTAAGACGCTGGAATAATGAGGTCCAAGAGGCAATGAGCTCCAAAAATCCTGTTGTGCAGTTTCATGCCATAAGCCTGTTGCACAAAATACGGCAAAGCGATCGTCTGGCAATAACTAAATTGGTTTCGCAGCTTACGAGGAACAGCGTTCGGTCTCCTTTGGCGCATAGCTTAATAATCCGCTATGTCTCAAAGGTGATCTTTTTTTTATTTAAATTATTACTTAGTTTGTTGATTAAAACATGACCAGGTGATAAGCGAAAGCAAAGCGTCAGATTGTGAAGGCGAAGCGAGGCCTTTTTTCGATTACTTGGAAAATTGTCTCAGGAATAAATCTGAGATGGTTATATTTGAAGCTGTCAGGTACTCTTCAGAAACAACTTTGCGTCGGCAGATCATTCCCTTGCTGTTCCTCGCGATGTGTAATCCTTTTCTTGCAGGGCGATCATCAACTTGAACCAAGTCACGTCCCGAGAATTACAGCCTGCGATTACTGTTCTGCAACTTTTTCTCTCATCCTCCAAGCCCACACTTCGTTTTGCTGCAATTCGTGCACTTAACAAAGTAGCTATGTTGCACCCAGCGGCACTGAACTCTTGCAACATTGAAATGGAAGGCCTGATTTCTGATCACAATCGATCAATAGCAACACTGGCAATAACAACGCTTTTAAAAACTGGTAACGAGTCGTCAATAGACAGACTGCTCAAACAAATCATGTCTTTTATGGCTGATATTCAGGTGCGCCCGGGCATCTTCCGCTTGTTTTCAATTGTCTGATTCTCCTCAAAACGTAGGATGAATTCAAAGTAGTGGTTGTCGAATCGATCCGGAGCCTGTCTCTGAAGTTTCCCCAGAAACATCGTGTCCTAATGAACTTCTTGTCCAGCATTCTCCGAGAAGAGGGCGGATTTGAGTACAAGAAATCAATTGTTGACTGCATTTTAAGCATCGTTCAGGAAATACCTGATGCCAAAGACGCAGGCCTAGCGCAGTTGAGCGAGTTCATTGAAGACTGCGAGTTCACATATCTTTCTTCGCAAATACTTCACATCCTCGGACAACAGGGTCCGCTTACATCAGATCCAAGCAAATACATCCGGTACATATACAACAGGGTGATTCTTGAAAACGCTACCATTCGGGCGTCCGCTGTTTCTGCCCTGGCCAAATTTGGTTCTCTGTGTCCCGGTTTACTGCCGCACATATTGCAGCTGTTGAGGAGATGCCTTTATGACAACGACGATGAAGTTCGAGACCGCGCAGCATTTTGCTTATCTTCACTGCAAAAAAGGTCATCACGTGATAGTACTAATTATGAGAACGAAAAACCGTACTCTATTGCTTCTATGGAAAGTGCCCTCTTCCGCTATCTGGATGTTTCAAACGAAGTCGCCTTTGATGTTTCAGCGATTGAACGCACTGAAGCCTCTCCGTTTGCTTTCGGATGCGAAGATTCAGCTCTAGCGAACCAGGCACATAGAGGAATTTCACCCTCCATAGATCAGGATATCTTGAACTCTCAAGAATCGGTATTGAATTTACCCGAGTTTGTCAAGTTTGGACCAATTTTCAAGGTACGTGGTCAAACGCTTAGTTGTAAGGGACGCGTGATAACAAGTTTTCCGCCTACAGAGCTGCCCTACAATTGAACTAACGGAAGCCGAGACTGAATATAAGGTGGTATAATTTCGATAGAGGGTTGGTTTCGTGTTTTACGGCTATTTGCACCCGCAGGTCACCTGCACAAAACACATATTTGAAAAATATGTCGCGTTCCAGTACCAATGCACGAACACAATCGAGGAGCAAATTTTGGAAGATGTTTCTGTGGTAATGGATTTAATCGAGGGCGAGGATTGCTTTGCTCAAATAGCTTCTGTTGAGCTAAAAAGCATGCCTCTTGGCACGTCAGGATCCACATTTGTGGCATTTCAGCGAGATGAGGTACATCTATTTTTCTTTGCAAGTTTAGTTACTTTTACAATCTGTAATGTCTTAGCAGAACGCATTCAGTTCCGCCAAATTCGCCTGCACCCTCAAGTTCACTTCCAAAGAAGTTGATCCTGCAAGTGGACAAGCTGAAGAAGATGGCTATGAAGACGAATATACCCTGGAGGATATTGAACTATCCCCGCTCGACTTTATGAAGGCGTCCCCATTGGCTCATTTCCGCACGGTAATATAATCTTCTACCCTCATCTCACGAAATTCACACCAAAATCAACGCAGGTATGGGATGCACTACCGACGGAGAGTGAACGAGTTGATGACTACGGCTTGGGTATTCGAAAGAGCCTGGATGAAGCGGTGGATGCAGTGATGTTAACCCTCGGCTTGCAGCCTTGTGAAGGAACTGATGTGGTGCCACCAGGTGCACGGTCTCACACTACGTTGCTTTCTGGACTATTTGTTGGCGATATCCCAATTTTGATTCAGATGAAATTAGGGATCGACTCGTCAGGAGATGTGGCTATGAAGCTGACAGTCCGAGCTGAGGAAATCGTATTGTCTGAGCTAGTGCACACACTTGTTTCTGAAGCATGAAACGGGACGATAAAACTCCTTTTCAAACATCAAACTCTTAGTTCCTTGAACAACGAGTGCCGTTGCCCAAACTCACGGGTTCTCACTCTAATTATATTCAAATTTCACTCGGCAAGACTGCACTGTTTGCCCAGTCGCACAGCTCCACCAGTTCATCACTGGATAGCTCGTGAAAACGTATGTGTTCCTGACTCGCAACTTCAGAAGAGTATGCTACTTCACACACCTCGACTTTTTCGGGCATTAGTCGCGTGCTGTCCATCGTTTGTTTCAACACTTTCAGGGCAAGCTTCCTAGCTGCAAGAACAGACATGCTTGGAGTGTATTCAGATTTCAAAATAGCTTGTGCAGCCTGATTATTTGCACCTATCGCTGTAGCCGTTCGCAAGGGAACATTCGTAATAACATCCTACATTAAAGCCGTGCATTTCTACAAAACCATACAAACACGATGAAAGTTATGACCTCGCCGTCCAGCCGGCATAGTTGCCGGAGGGATCGCTTTGATAAAGTTGAAAGCCAGAGCTTTGATCCCTAAGATACGAGACTTAGGAAAGTTTAATGGGAAAAGGATATAAAAAACAAACCAGCCCGCGTAAAGAAAAGAAACACCAAAGGGACGCAAGCCACCAAATTGTGTGTAACCTTGCTTCTGATCACACAGGTGGTGAACCAGTTGCTCAACCGGGACTGGTTCAGAGTAGCTCGCTGCATATCTCTGTGCGAAGAGCCTGTTGGAGTTCTTTATCAGTTGAAGATATACCGCTCATCAAGGATTCCTAACCTCGCAGCATTGATCAAAAGATTCGCGTCGGAATTTATACCGGCAACGGCGACAGCGACGTGGTCATCCAATTTGCACATCTTCTCAGAAGCCGTGCCCGTCTCCAAAAGCTGGCCAAAAGATTTGAGAATCGATAACCCAAAGGGAAGCAAGCGACAGTGAAACCAAAACCTTGGAAAGAATTTTCTTTTCTGCTGCAAGAATCACGCCTTTTGTCGTTCGAATTCCAACGGCGGCACCCGCATGGCTTATAGCTTCAATGGCATACTCAACCGACATACAGGGTCAAACGCATCGAGAACGCTTCAGTGGGTTGCCTTAAGGAGACTTGAAAGTGACATCAACCTGGTAAAGTCTGCCTTCTGGACTAAAAGTAGTTGTGTGCGAGTCATATCTGCGAGCCATCAGCGGCGAAGGAACAGTTGTCTGGCAACTCAAGAGCCTGGAAACAAGCGTGGAAACCGGGCCACGTAGTCGAGTTCAGTTCTTTCGATCGTTTTGAAACTCAACTACCTTCCAAACCGTACCGAAGGTTGTTTTTTACGACATTTATGTAATAATATATTATGTATGGATAATAAAATTCTATATGTAATATATTTATTTATTATATCATCATGTATATATATCACAATCACTCCAGTGGGCAAACACAATATATAATATATATATATATATATTATATATATATATATTATATATATATGATATATATGTGCATGTACGTACGTATATATATATCTTGATTATTGTATATAATATATAATCTTATATATTATATACAAGTGTATATATATACATATATATGCGTAATAATCTTATTATTATATATTACGAGTTTCGTCGTCGTTTAATAACTTTGATTTGCCTGTTTTTATATAATTAGTTAAGAGTATACTATATATGATATTATGCGTATGTCAACGCCGAGCGACGTGTAACTCCGGCACATCGACAGGCACTTTACAAACGACGGAGAAGTGGTGCAAGGAGAGCATGAAATTAACACACACACTCCGCCGCTTAGGCCTCGGCATGGTGGTGCCTGTAAACGCGCCACAGAGTCTTAGCGTGCGCGCTTCCCCTCAATTGTATCCGTTGTTGTTCGGCAGCCGTTGTGTCGCAACACAAGGAATATCAGCTGACTGCGACTTGAAATGTGCGTTTGCCGAAGCCATACCTTCCCTTCAAGAGCGTCTTAAGAATATAAAGACGTCATTCGGCAGCAAATCTCTAGGGGAAGTGACCGTGAACATGGCGTTAGGCGGGATGAGGGGTGTCCCTGGGTTGTTATGGGAAACGTCCCTACTCGATGCTGAGGACGGCATCCGTTTCCGTGGCCACACGATCACCGAGTTGCAGCAGAAGTTGCCGAAAGCCACTCCATCTGGCGAGCCACTACCGGAAGGTTTGCTCTGGCTTTTGCTTACTGGTAATATACCGAGCAAGCAGCAAGCTGTCAGTCTTTCTGCGGAACTTCAAAAGAGAGCTGAAACTCCCCCTCAGGTATTCAAGGTGCTAGATGCGCTTCCTGCCAAAACGCATCCCATGACACAGTTATCATGCGCAATTATGGCAATGCAACCGGACTCAAAATTTGCTCTCGCATATCAGAACGGGTTGCACAAATCTGACTATTGGGATCCAACCTTTGAGGACTCTCTTGACTGTATTGCTAGATTACCTGGTATCGCAGCAGCAATATACCGCCGTACTTTTCGAAATGGAAGCATCATCGAAGCGGATCCATCCCTCGATTGGGCTGGAAACCTCGCTCATATGATGGGCTATCAAGATCAGGGCGCAAAAGAACTCATGCGCCTCTACATGACAATTCACAGCGACCATGAAGGTGGTAATGTGAGTGCGCACGCAACTCATCTTGTTGGCTCTGCTTTATCTGACCCATACCTCTCCCTCGCTGCTGGTTTGAATGGTTTGGCTGGTCCATTGCATGGCTTGGCTAATCAAGAAGTGCTCAAATGGCTCAATCGTGTCGAAAGTGATATTGGCAGTGATGTCTCTAAAGAAGAGTTGTCACGATACGTATCTGCAACTCTTAACTCAGGTCGTGTCGTGCCTGGCTATGGACATGCCGTACTTCGGAAGACTGATCCTCGTTTCACATGCCAACGTGAATTCGGGCTGAAGCACCTTCCTGATTACCCAAAATTTAAGCTTGTCAGCAAACTTTTCGAGGTTGTGCCTGGCGTGCTGGCCGAAACTGGAAAAGTATCCAACCCTTGGCCAAATGTTGATGCCCACTCCGGGGTTCTGTTGCAATTCTACGGCATAACTGAAGAGAATTTTTACACAGTATTGTTCGGTGTTAGCAGAGCTATGGGGGTCTTGTCACAACTCGTACTTAGTCGTGCGATGGGTCTGCCCATTGAAAGACCGAAAAGTATGACCACCAGGTGGCTTGAAAACAAATTTGGCCAGGCCGGTGAGTGACAAAATCGTGGAGGACTTTGATGTCACCATTAAGAGGACCGTTGAGATTTACCTACAAAAGTGGCACAAACACTTTCGTTTCGCCGACATATTCGAGAATTCTGCTCAGAACCACACGCAGGACGGTCAAATTGTCCACAGTTTAGAAATCACGTGAGTGTGATCGTATATATATATATATGGTTTAAGGGCGATTTTTCTTTTATATATCGACTCGCGGAATTGGTCCCCTTCATTCGTTCGTGTCATATGCAGAAGGCTATATTTTATTAAATATATTCTGGATTTCAATCAAGTAAAAGTGTGAACTTTTAATTTTAGTTAATTTAGTAAGATGAGATAATAAGCGTAAGTAATTCAAAATAATATAATCATCAATACGACTTTTATTCCTACGAAATCGTCATGTACCATATCATACGATGGATGATTTATATACGATGGATGATTTTAGTACGACTTTTTTGAACTTCGCGTTTTCGAGCACGGCCGTTTCCACGCCTTCCCAGAGCGCCTTACGCGGCTCAGAAGCCGTCTATGACTGAGAAAATATTTGCAACCGACCAGTGTTCGTATGTTAACCACACTGCCGACCGAAAGTCAACGATATAGAGAAAGTGGTGTATTAACAATCCCTCTCAAGCTATGCGACCCACATGGAGCGAACCTCCGTCCCTCGCTCGTTCCTGTAGAATTATATTATTTGGCATATATATCCGATCTTATTACGTACGGGAGTCTTTGGAAAAAAATGTCCTACTCACCTGGTATCGTTAATCAAGGTCGAAGGTCTATTTGTCTCATACATTGTCTCCATTTTCGACATCGTTAACTCAGAAACGTTGGTTTAGCGTTACATATAGTTGGTCCCTTCATTTGGACGAAATAAACCAATTTTCTTGAAGTCATGTGTTGAAAATTTGTCCGATGGTGTTTACTCATACAGGAGGGCATTTATATGTAGTTATTATTAGTCATGTCAATATATCATACCATACCATCCAACCAACAAGTAATATTAATCAGCAACCGATAAATAAATAAACGTACGTACGTAGACAGTAACGCGACGTTCGTACCCTCATCAGATACACCTGGGAACGGACCCACGCAATCACGTTTAACACGACTGTTGCTCGGGCCCTGGAAGATTTTTATTATTAATATGGCATATGATAAGTTCCTTATATTACGAACGAAAGTAACCGAGATATATTTTGTTAAAAAATACTGCCGCGGAGTCGCTCGGCGGCGCAAACTAATATGGTCGAAGCCTCGGGGCAGGTTACCGACGAGGCACCCGGGAAGCAGTACACTGATGCATGGACGCGACTCGGACTCGACGCTCGAATTTTAAAGGCGCTGAAAAAGAAGGGACATGGTCGCCCGACCGTTGTCCAATCGCGGGCGATCCCTTTGGTATTGTCCGGGAAGGACGTGGTGGCCCGCGCACACACAGGCAGTGGGAAAACCCTGGCATATGTGCTACCGATGATTCATAAAATTTTGCAAAATCAAGATGTTCGCTCGATGAACAATCCCCGGGCCCTGGTGCTTGTTCCAACTCGGGAACTCGCACAACAAGTAAAAAACGAGACCGCCCTCCTCCTTGGCACTTGCGCCGCTTCGATTCGTGCCGGCGAGCTTCCCGGTTCAGGATCAACTGATGGAACATTAAGCGAGTTCGCAGGGGCTCCACCTGAAATAGTCGTTTCAACTCCTGCTCGTGTTGTTCAGTGCATTCATGACGGACTTTTCCCTCCAGGTTCTTTAACGTCCAATTTGGAGTTACTTGTGCTAGACGAGGCAGACCTGCTTCTTTCTTATGGGTACCAGGACGATATCAGGTACATTGCAGAGGCTGTACAACGTGGATGCCAATGTATGCTTCTTTCAGCCACATTTAAAGAGGATTTTTTAAGGATCGGGGCGCTTGTGCTTCATAATCCTGTTCACCTCAACGTAGAAGACGTCGATAAGTTTGATCGAAGTCCCCATTCTTTCTCGGCTGGACCGTTTACCGAAGAACCGCGCATATCCCACTTTACTCTTGAAGTACGCGCCCAAGACAAGTTATTATACTGCATGGCGCTCTTACGCTTGGGACTCTGCGAAAGAAAGACTTTAATCTTTGTCATGCACCCAGATACTGCTATCCGGCTCCGAATATTTTTAGACAAGTTTGGCATATCATGCTGTGCTTTTCACGACCAACTACCAGCAAATTCAAGATCACACGTGCTTCAAGAATTTAACCGCGGCATTTACGACTCCTTGATTGCTGTTGCCGATGATGCACACGTTAGTGAAGACGACTCTTTTGGAAGGTCACATCATGATGATGACGATGATCGAGT
>JACLAB010001359.1_pt1 | contig 9986 bp, 11 predicted proteins | sample 8027921 | NCBI WGS metagenome assembly JACLAB01 (sample SAMN15725117, study PRJNA655200) | protist metagenome | isolation source: fluorescence activated cell sorting (FACS) single amplified genomes of... | place: USA: West Boothbay Harbor, Gulf of Maine | collected 2000-07-19
GATATTCGAATTCTCCAGGTTGCCCACTGCATACAAAATGCCGGATTTCACGGTCTGGAAAGCGATTTCTTTGCTTCTAGCCCCCACTCTACCTGAGTCGTACCTACAAATGATGAAGTATGGCGGGCATTATTAGTATGATCATGTTTTATACTCATGATAATAAAACATATAGTAGAACTTGATAAGGACTTTAATACATATCAATCAGTATCAAGTATGGTGTATCAGTATAGAGATGCAGCCCTCTAAACATCACTAATAATACACGTGCAGTGCATGTGCTGCGGCCAGAGTGGCATGTCCGCATAGATCTACTTCAGTAGTAGGTGTAAACCAACGAAGGGTGTATAAAGGTGAATCAGCACTGTCCCCATCTATTCGGCGCACAAACGCTGTCTCAGCGAGGTTATTCTCGAATGCAATCTGCTGCATCCAAGCTTCATCGTCTGTGGAGGAAGGATTAAGGTAAAAAAAAAAAGAATTAGTACGAGTGCGATGGTTGGGTGACATAGCAATGCCATAGAGAGATAGCTATTTAAACACCAATTAGTATGGTCTCACCTGTGCCTTCTACTGGTAGGAATACTACAGCGGCTGGATTGCCGCTGAATGGCCTATCACTGAAGGAATCTACAGTGTACTGCTCGATTTGTCGCGCCTTGATTAGGTCCAGACTTAGCTCGAACCAGTTGTCTGCGCCATGAACCACGGGGGAGACCATGTTGACGCTGAATCCACAGGACACGTAGAACTTTATGAGGTTCGCTTTGCATAGGAGCAATGCCAATTTCACGTTGTTGTAGATCTTCTCTTCTGTTAGCTTTTTCACATACGACTTCAGCATCTGAGTAGCATGTCCTTTCCGTCTATGCCCATCTTTGATGGTCACAGAGTGGATTACTAGCGTCGTCCCGCCCTTTACGTGCTCTTCCATTGACTCATGCGTGATCTCGTCTCCATTGCACAGCGTGCCATTGACATAGCCCACAATCTCGCCGTCTGCGCCCAGAAATGTTTGGAAATATTCCCCCGCCTCCTTCTGTCTGCTACTCATACCATCAAAGTCGGCTGCCTCATCAGCTGGGAAGGCCTCGGCCTCGATCTTGCTCATCTGAAGGACCCACTCTTCTTTCGCTGTCTCCATGTGCATCATCTTTACGTGAAAACTCACACAGCAAACTAATGGCGATTTATGAGTGTATAAGTTGTCGCCTACTGAAATAAAAAGCACAGGCGTCCAGCCAGGCCTTAAACAAAAAAAAACTTCAGAGGAGACACTAAAAGAAAAGTTGAAATCCAAATGAAACTAGCGAACGTTTTACTATAGCACGTAATGAGAGCGTTGGAGATGGGATTCTTTATTTGTGGTTGTTGAAATGAGATTTATCCTTCTGCTTTCCTTGATAGCAGTCGTTAATGCTTTTAGGGCACTTCCTGTTACCCGAAAGTTCACAGGTCCCTGTCTAAAGGTACGTTAGGCCGGATAACGAGTCATTTTGAAAGCGTTCGCACTCGCCTCAAGTGAGGATAAAAGGCAGGATTGTGATCTATTTGGGAGTTTAATGTAGTGCTGTTGATGCCAACGACTATTCTGCATTGCGTTGGTGTGATGCGAAGGCTATTTTGTATATCAGTGCGTACTCTTAACTCTCACCAAACTCTCTCTTCCATTACAACTCTTCTTCAATGCTACAGATGGATGCTGCAGGTCCTGGAGAGTTGTTCGTACCCGATATGCCTAGGCGTACCACCATGAACGCCATCCTTCTAGGCGCCATCGGCGTATCTACGCTAGGTCTTGCCGTGCCTTACCTCTCTTTCTTCGTCCCGGCTGGCGGTGGAGGTGGTGGTAACGGTATTGTCGCCAAGGACGCCCTCGGTGACGACGTAACCGTAGAGGGATGGAAGAAGAGCCACACCAGCGGGGCCCGCGAGCTAGTGCAGGGTCTAAAGGGTGATGCCACCTACCTAATTCTAGACGATGAGAAGAAAATGGCTGATTTTGCTATCAACGCCGTGTGCACTCACCTAGGTTGTGTAGTACCCTGGAACAAAGCAGAGAACAAGTTTATGTGTCCCTGTCATGGATCGCAGTACGACAAGAACGGAAAGGTCGTGCGTGGCCCTGCCCCCCTCTCCCTGGCCCTGGCCCACCGCGAGCAGGATGACGCTGGTACGCGAATTCAGCGAGGTGAAGTGAACTTCCGAGGGATGCATCTCTATGCTATTTAAATTGTATTCAATGCTGAACTGTGCGTATGAAAGGCCTTGTCTTAGCTCTGTCATGTCCTTGAGTATAAGATCCAATGTATATAGACATCAAAAAAAAATCCAATGTATATAGGCATCTCACTGATAATCCCCCTGAACTAAACATCGTAACCAATACTACTGTCCCATAGGCAAGGTGGTCCTAAAGCCCTGGACGGAGACGGATTTCCGCACTGGCGACGCCCCCTGGTGGAAGTAGCAATGCTAGATATCGCATTTCATTATATATGTGTACCGGCCAAAAAGTATGTGTGTAAAGGTAATGTTTGAAAAAAGACAACAACAAGATCTTTGGACTGAGCCAAGTCTGTGCAGCGCTGTAGCTTCCTCTATATGATAGTAGGCAGTGAGAGAGCGCACGTTGGCAATAATTATAAAAAAAATGAATACAAGTCTTTCTTACAACACTTCCACTCATTTCACAGCTTCCTCATCTTCTACTAGGTCTATCTTCAGTTCCTGCAGCGCGCCCCTCAACTTTCTAATGAAACCAGGTAACCTCTCATAGTCCTCAACAGTCATTACCTTCCCCCATCGGTGGTTAGCTCCGTCCCACTTCATGCCATACGGTTTCAGCACGGTGTCCTTCACGCTCTTGGTACCCTGCTTGTCGCCATAAACTACTATAGTCGAATTTCCACCATGAAGATTGCTAGTTTTCGCTAGTTGAATGTGCACTGCGCGGGAGGGCGGGGTCTGTGGTGCTGCTCCTAGTGCGAGCGATAGAATATTCACTGTTTCTTTGAATGTTGATGATATATTGGAGGCAGCACTACCAGAACCAAATATGCCATCAAACAATCCACCCCCTCCACCACCAGCAGAGGCAACCTCCTCGGCACCCACCTTCTTGGCAGCAGCTTTTCCCATGCTGCCATACAATCTGTCACTAAGCCAGTTCCATATGTCCTCTCCCTTCGTTCCAGTACCGAAGCCTCCTTTGTTCGGGTCCTGGAAATTGCTTATGGACTCTCCATTGTATGCAGTGTTCTGAAGCATAAATATTGCAAACTGCACTCGGGACTGGTTCGTGTTACGGGTGCCCTTTACCTGGCCCCTACCAGCATAGCCCATCAAATTGCTGAACTGGACTGCAGTAATCCCAGTCACCATAGTTGTGGGGTCCAGTATAGGCAACAGTTCGTCCACTTTCACCCACCTGTTAGCTGCGTACTGCACGGCGACCAAGTTATCTTTCTTGGTCCGCCCCCCACGACACCAAGGAAAGACGTGGTCGGGGTCAAAATACGTCAGACTATAGTTGTGGGCTTCGATTGATACCACGTTTCCATACATATCGACTCTGAACTGATCTTGGAACTTGGTGTCAATCTCCGTATGGGTATGTTGCAATTTATCCCAGCAGACCTTGCGGTATATTTCCAGGCTCTCTTCTCTTTTTCCTCCTTCAGGATGAGCTATTCCTACCTCCGCTATCTTCGGGTAATTCCGTCTCCATTCCTCCACTTTGCTGCCCCATTCCTCTATTGTGTATATCGTATCGCGGTACTTAATCCTATTCTCACCATTCTCATCTGGTACTACTTGATGGGTTTGTACAAGCTTTACACCGCTAAATTCGTCAGGAAAGGTTTTCCCCTCTTGCACCCAGTCCCCAGGCGAAGCCAGTGTCATATTTTGAGTGTTGATAGCTGCTCTATGAAAGAAATCTACATCTTCTACCACTGCAGGCTTATCATTGTGGGCTGCCTTCAAGATATTGGTTTTGTTCTTCAGTTGATTATTTCCTCCAGCAGCACCCAAAGTGGAAGCAGCGGCGGGAGCAGCATCATTTGCTGTTGAGCCAGATTGAGCTCCAGAATACTTCGCTACAAGATCGAACACGCGATCTTTGAGTTTCTCTATTGTTTTTCTCCCCACACCTCCTATGGCTAGAAGTTCTGCTTCGTTCTTAGGCATCTGCTCCACGATCCCTTCAAGCGCTCTATTGCTGCATACACAATACACTGGAAGGTCATGTTCTTCAGCATAGACTTGTCTCCACTTCATGAGCACCTGCAGCATCTCTTCCTTGGGTGAAATCATTACAAAATCACAACGCCCATGTATATAGGCTCGAACTGCGTCTTTTGTCTGTGAGGATTTCTCTTTTTTTTTCTTCCAAACCTTCATTTTTCATCTCTACAGATTTGGTTACTCAAATATAGCGGTTAGATAGTATGGTGGCTACTACATATAGCGAAGAGGCTGTTGCGGGGTCAGCAGCTGGCGTAGTTGGCACACTGATTGGTTACCCACTGGATTCGCTCAAGACGCGCATGCAGGCTGGGCAGACAGGGACGAAGGCCGGGATGTTGTCATTGGGAAGAAAAATAGTGAAGGAAGAGGGCGTATTAGGTTTTTATAGAGGCGTGGCTTCTCCTCTGGCAGCTCTGACCATTTTGAATACCCTCAACTTTTCCACCTATGCGAACTTCCGGAAGCTGTACAACGTAGATGATCGCAAGCTGAGTGCCGAAGGAGGCTTGCAGTACGAATGGCGTGTATCTGCTGCTGCTGGCTCCGTGGGGCCTTTGGCAAGCATGATTTCCACTCCATTTGAGCTTGTGAAGACACAGATGGTGATCAACAATAAAGCAGTCAAGATCGCTTCTATGAGCAACAGACCGAGCAGCATACGCACAGCCTTGGAAATCGTCAGTATACATGGGGCCAGGTCGCTTTACATAGCCCATGGAGTAAACACCACTCGAGAAATCGTTTTTTTGTCCACTTATTTCACAGTGTACGTGTAGTAGTGGGTATTTATATGCAATAATGATTAGTTCATGTGAAAGATCTAGTGTAGCTCTGTCTCATGTATGGTCATCATAATTATATAGCTCTACCACCAATTCTTATAATGCTCCTCAAGCATCTTATTTATAGGTACGAACATTGCAAAGGATCCCTCGCACAGGGTTTGAAAACACTAGGCCAGCGGCTGGGCACCGCCGACAATTGGCTGCAGGACGTCAGCAAGGTGAGCATCCCGGTCGCAGGGGGATTCAGCGGAGCCATAGGGTGGTTCATTAGCTTCCCCCTAGACTGCATCAAGAGCAATATTCAAGGCACGTGAGGGATTTGCAGTGAGAACTTGAAAGAGCTGAAATAATAGTACTGCAGTAGCTCTCTACCGTAGAGCTGTTCTATCATATTGTATTGTGAATACCCAGTACAGAATATCCTGATCATATCATCCTGATCATATCATCCTGATCATATCATCCTGATCATATCATCCTGATCATATCATCCTGATCCTATCCCTACATAAAGGCGCCCCCCTGTGCGCCGTTGGCGGAGCGAGGAAGGGAGCGGTAGACGTGGCAAAAACACTATTAGCCACAAAAGGCGTCGAAGGGCTGTATTCAGGTGTGCTTCCTAGCATTACTCGGGCATTTTTGGTCAGTGCAAGTAGGTTTAGCGTTTACGAGGGGGCCTTGGCTCTGATGAGGGTGAAAAGAGAAGGTAATGATAGATTATAGACAAGATAGAGAATTTTTGCAGGTATTGTACAGTATTGAAAATTATGCAGGGCGATACACTTAATTTCAGAAAAAACAAAACAAACTTGCAGTACTGTGGAATACTCCTAGTAATTCACTTCCATGACATTACACTACATCCGAGATTTTTAGCACTGACGAAAGGCCCGATCTGAGCGTCTCGTGCACGGTGAGCAGGGTCTTTTCACCCTTGGTGGCGCTTTCCGCATCGCGTATGCTGTCCAGTACTGTGTCTTCGTCCACTATCCGCACGTCCCTATGAAACTTCAAGGTATCCTTGATGTCCCCATATGCATTTGCATTTCCTCCACTGTTTCCTCCATCTTCGATAGTTATGCTGATGTCTCTTACGCTGTCATTAAGAACTGTCTCTGTCGCCTCGTCCACTATTTTGTTCATCAATTGCGTGCATTGCTTGATAGGAGATAGAGCAGAAGCGACCCCTAGTAGCCCCCCCGCCACGCTGAACGCCCCTAATAACGCAGAAGGACGTACCTTTGAGTCTATCAAGATGTCGTCGATGTCCGCTACGCTTACAGACACTGTGTCTGAGTTTCCTCCGACGTTGGAGTACTGGCAATAACTGGCACGGAAGACCTCCACTGCCTGTGCCCTTCTGATGTGCTTTCCGACCTCATCTTTCACTCCTGAGGAAAAATGTTTGTGTCTGGCTGAAATACAGCGTACCAATCTACCTGATTTCTTAATCATCGCGGATCATAGAGTCTCGGATCAATGGAAATTCTCTCAAAACCATACCAACCGCATACGCAAACTAGTCGCAAGCAAATTATATCGCCAACTAAGTAGCCACCACGACTATTTCACACCTAAGACCGTATCGAAATGTTATTTCATTTCTCAAGTATATAGGGTCTAATTCGAGGAAAATGGAAGCGTCAGCGGTTGATTTACCGCTGACGGTTTGGGTGGAGAACAATTAGTTCGATGTAGCCGATCAACAAACCGATCAACAGAGTAAACCGTCACGCCGACAAAACAGCGGCCATTGAAAGTAACAAAGAGCAACGCGAGAAGGTTTGGAAAGGATGAATTCGAACAGGAAGCATGTGAAGTATAAACTACTGAAGACAAAAGTCAATAAGATAATTTGAATCTTTTCTGTATATCCTTAAAAACACTTTCTACTCTACATGTTTACAATACTACATTCATTATTCATTCCCCTTTTTCTCTCTCCCGTCCACCCTAACCCTACTTCATATCTCCTAATTCGTATGAGTGCTCAAACTAGCGGTGTCCCTCGTACCACTGTCTTTAGTCTGGATGGTCTGGCTCTCCTTCCCCCAGCTCGCCAGTCTAGCCTTCACCGAGGGTCTGGCTGTGGAAGTGACCCGGGTGCTCATGTGTGTAGTGCCGTCTACACCCACCTTGGGCACGTGACACCTGTCATGACGTACGATGAATGATTGGGGGTCATTATTAGTATGCTCACTGTGCAGGATGCTCGTGATACACACATCTGAAGGCCATTCATGATCACGTACTTGGTCAGTGTGGTCCCAAGAGTGGTAAGCTTCTGTTTTCGAAAAAAGAGCACGTACGAGGAGGGAGATACGATGTCTTCCTCGTTCGCACGGGACACTGTGGAATCGTTAAAAAAGTACCTGTAAACGTGATGTTTAGGGACATTCTTAGTACGATAGTTGTATGAAGATGACGTGCGATAGATATTTTAGGGGCTTTAGTAGTATGTGAACGTGTGCTTATGGCTCAGAGATCCGGCGTCTTTAAGTTCACTCAAGAACGTACGTACCAATTCTGGTCCTGGGGGTTCTTGCAATAAGAGGTGTAATGGCCACTGCCGTGCCCCGACCCATGGTGGTTGGACACCCCGTACAGGTCATACATAGGATCTGCATTGTCCTTTTCCTTCTGCAAAGCTTCCTCGTCCTGTCCCTCTTCATCCTCATCCTCCCTCTCTCCCTTAATCACAGGGCCATCAATGCCCTTATCTGCACGTTTACCTGAAGTGACATTGTTGGAACCCCCGAAAGTGGTCGAAAGGGGACTGTCAGCGCTGTCGGCACTCAACGTCGCCAAGGATCTACTGGGGCTCCCCACATTTCCATTATTGTATTTATTATTGCAGTTATTTAGCTCGCGACGGTCGTTGTACGTACACATGGCCTCGCTGACGTCCAGCCCCTGGAGTGGGATGTCGACCATCGTGTCCACTTTGATGCGACGCTGGTCCTGCATGTGGAAGCGCTTCAACTGCACAATTAGCACGTTCGGGAGACACCAAATCGTGAGCTGCTTGGTGGCATCTCTTGGCTTCTTGCACTGCGGACAGTTCCACTGGCAGTCGCCGTCAAGCTTTTCTATTTTCTTCCACTCCCTCAGACATGCCTGAATGTCAGTGTTGACATAGGTGCTGTGAGTACCGGACTTTACTAGGGGTAGGAAGAGGTACATAAAGGGCACAAATTTAACAGATTTGAAGTTGCAGGTCGCACACTGTAGGACATTCCTTAGCTGCCCTTGCGTCAGATCGACAATTACTGATTGGTTTCGCTTTAAATGCGCTATCCACGCAAGCTTCGCCACTTTTTTTTCTGACATCAGTCTCTTGGTGACAACAGGCTCTTCTTCAGGTATACAAGATTTCTTACTAGTATTCCTGCTATTCGCACTATTCTTGCTGCTGCTAGTGCTAATGTTACTATCAGCAGCGCTGCTTTTGAGCACGTGTGTGCCATCGTACTCTATATCTTCAATGTAGGGCTTCTTGATAATTCGGTTGAAGTCCTCATGTAAGGCGTCCAAAAGGAACACCAGTAGCTCCTGCGAGTCGTGCTGGTTATACCTGAATGATGAACGGCGAAATTTGGGGAGTTAATTGGCATAAATTATATATCAGTAATGGTGCAGTTATAACCCCTAATCTAAAGCTCACCCTACGTAACATGCATAACATAGAATCCTTACGTACCCGCTGAAGGCCCCAAAATGCCTGCCCAAGATCTTCTTGAATTGTTTGGGTACTACCACGCGCCTGCCATTTTTGGATATACTACTGCTGATGCTCTGTCTTCGCTCCCCTGCTCTACTGCTTCCACTGCTGCTGAAAAGACTATTGAAACTACTGAAGAAACCCCCGCTGAATCGAGAGCTGGTTGGCTTTTCCGGAGGCTCGTCGCCCCACATCTCCATCATGAGATGGCCGAACACCTCACCTATCTCCCCGCCGTGGCCAAGTGGGTTCCTTCGGTTTAGCTGCTCCTTCCAGCCTTGTTCAGAATGCACAAAGAAGTCAACAAGAGGGGCAGTGTTGCTCAGACATTGGATTGTGCTATTCATAAAGCACGTATTTCCCAAGTTTGTCAGCCCTACCAGCCCCTTAGTGCGCCCAGACGAACATATCCTAGACAGTTTGCTGCGTGGATTACCTTTCTCTTCGCTTTCATTCTCTTCTTTCTGCTTTTTCTCGGTCAGGAGGACAGATCCTGTTCCTTGAAATTTGGAAGGCCCGATCGGATTGGGTATTCTATTTCCCTCCCTACTCGAGAATGCACCATACAAAGGATCTACTGAGGAATGATAACAGCCCATCAATCACTACAGTAAACTTATATAACTACCACATATAGGACAAACACTTGGATGCCGTACGTACATACGTACATTGCACGTTCATCATCTATATCACGTTTTTCAAAGCCAAACCGCAGTTCGAATCTTAAATCGAGTCCCTAGGCATCACTTTAGATTAATTGAGGGCGATACCGTGTTAATTGTTTCCTTGCACTACTCAAGTTTATTGTGAGAAAAGGGGCTGCATTATAAGCTACTTAATACTGTATAGATTTACAGACAAGAAGAAGAAAAATGAACATCCCGAAGAACCGCATCTTGACGGATGAGCGCACGCAGAGGTTAAATAACTACTCTCAGATGAGGCGTGATCAGGCTTCAATAAAAAAGCTGGCAGCAGCTATGAAGAACGCTAAAGCACGTAAAGATGGGAAGCAGCCTGTCGCAACCGGCACTTGTGCCAAGCGTAGCTCGTCCCCTCCCAGCAGGACAGGGACGATGATGCGTGCGGAACAAGCCACCATTGTGAATTTGGGGACATTGGACCCTTCGTTGTTCACGTAAGTGTGGGATAGAATATGGCTATATATAAAAACTTGCTTACACCGAATTCGATGTTTGGCATCACCACCCGGTTGGAGACCC
>JACLAB010001778.1_pt1 | contig 9985 bp, 10 predicted proteins | sample 8027921 | NCBI WGS metagenome assembly JACLAB01 (sample SAMN15725117, study PRJNA655200) | protist metagenome | isolation source: fluorescence activated cell sorting (FACS) single amplified genomes of... | place: USA: West Boothbay Harbor, Gulf of Maine | collected 2000-07-19
TCTCACAAACCGACTGATGGGATGAAGACTGAAGCGCAACGTGGCCTTGATTGGCGGCGTGAGTTTGGTCGTGGTGGAACTGAAGTTGGCATTGCTAGAGCGCGTGACATATCTGGCGGCAAGAACTTGTCAGATGATACAGTTAAGCGCATGTATTCGTTTTTTAGCCGCCATGAGGTCGATAAACAGGCTGAAGGTTTCAGCCAAGGTGAGGACGGTTATCCGTCCAACGGGCGTATAGCTTGGGCATTGTGGGGTGGTGATGCTGGGTTTTCATGGAGCCGTCGAATATCTGAGCGTCTGAAGAAAGAGGAACGCACTATGCAAGATACACATAAATCTGATATAATGCCCCAAGATATTGAGGATGAAACAATGACTGATGAAGTTCGTGCAGAACCTGATGGTCTAAAAGTTGGCGATTTTGTTAGCTGGGGCAGTTCAGGTGGTGAAGCGTATGGAAAGATTGACAGCATAGAGCGTGACGGCTCAATAAACGTGCCAGACAGCGATTTCACTGTGAATGGTGATGCGGATGACCCGGCAGCTTTGATTGAAGTGTACCGCGAAGGCGAGGATGGCTATGAAGCCTCTGGCCAGATGGTTGGGCATCGGTTCTCTACCCTAACTAAAGTGGCTGAACGTGGGTACAAGGACAAAGAGCGTCACATTGTAAACATTGAAGAAACTGAAAGCACAATCGTCATAACTTATGCAAAGGATGATGAGGAAACGACTGAAGAGCGTTTCGAGCGTGAAGAAATGAGAACACGCAACATGATCTTTGACAATAAGGTTGTTGATGAAGAGATGCGCACGGTTCGAATCGCTGTATCCAGTGAAGAGCCAGTTGAGCGCAGCTTTGGCAACGAAATATTAGATCATAATGAACGTAGCATTGACCTTAGCTTTGCCCGTTCAGGTACAATGCCTTTGTTGCTGGATCATGATCCGCGCCAGCAAATCGGTGTTGTTGAGAATGTTAACCTTGATGGCTCGGCGCGTAGATTGCGCGCGACGGTTCGTTTCGGAAGGAATGGGCTTGCCAAAGAGGTTTTCGATGATGTTGTTGATGGTATCAGAAGCAACATTTCCGTTGGCTATCATGTCAACTCAATGGTCGAGGACGGCGCGAATAGCTACCGCGTTGATAATTGGCTACCTATGGAGGTTTCGGTTGTATCCATCCCTGCTGACAGGACAGTCGGCGTCGGACGTTCCGCAATAGAAGCGCCACCCGCAAAACCCAAAACTGAAACTCGTAATGAGGTAAAGACTATGACAGAAGAAGTCAAAGTTGATGTAGAGGCGGTACGCGCAGACGCAGCACGTTCCGCAGCTAAAGATACGGCAGAAATGTATCGCTTGGCAGCAAAACACAGCAAGCGCGACATGGCAGATAAAGCCGTTGCAGAAGGCCGCACACTTGCAGAGTTCCGTGGTGAACTTTTGGAAGCAATCGGAAATCAGCCACTTGATACGCAAGAGATTGGCCTTACAAAAAGCGAAGTTCGTGACTTCTCTTTGATGAAGGCAGTTCGTGCGATGGCAAACCCAACTGACCGCAACGCCCAGCGCGATGCAGAGTTTGAGTTTGAAGCATCACGCGAAGCGGCACAGCGTGCAGGCATTGACCCACAAGGTCTATATTTGCCACACGACGTTTTGCGCTCTTGGAACCAACGTGATCTGAACACATCGAATGACAGCGCATTGGTTGCAGAAGCATACCGTGGCGGTGATTTCATTGACGTGCTTCGCAACGCATCATCCGTGATGCAAGCTGGTGCAACAATGTTGACAGGTCTTTCTGGCGACGTAAAAATCCCGAAAAAGACGGCTGCATCATCTGGTGCATGGATTGCAACTGAAGGTGGCGCGTCCACTGAAAGTGAACCAACATTTGGTCAGGTAACAATGTCACCTAAGACCGTTGGAGCATTTACAGACATCACTCGTTTGATGATGATGCAGTCCAGCCTAGACATCGAGAACCTTGTGCGTAATGACCTTTCAACAGGCATCGCATTGGCTATCGACAACGGTGCGCTTCAAGGTTCAGGTTCCTCTGGTCAGCCAACAGGTATCAAGAACACATCAGGCATTAACGCTCCGACTTCTTTCGCTGCAGCTAATCCAACTTTTGCAGAAGTTGTTGCGATGGAAACTGCGGTTGCAGAAGATAATGCTTTGATGGGCAACTTGGCCTATATCCTGCCAGCGTCTATGCTGGGTGCGTTGAAAACAACTGCAAAAGATACTGGCTCAGGCTTGTTTGTTGCAGATGGCAACCAGATCAACGGTTATAATGCAATCGTATCAAACCAAGTTACCGCTGGTGACTTATACTTTGGTAACTTTGCTGACTTGTTGATTGGTATGTATGGCGGACTTGACATCACAGTTGATCCATACACAGCATCAACATCAGGCACGGTTCGTATTGTTGCATTGCAAACTGTTGACGTAGCAGTACGTCACGCGGTGAGCTTCGCACTTAATAACGACGGCGCATAATGCTTACTTGGGGCGGCTTAAAAGCCGCCCCTCCTAACGGGGGGCCAAAAATGAAATATATTATTTTAAAATCTTGCGTTGCATCAGGCGCATCAAGAAACGCTGGTGAAATTATAGAATTATCTGCGGATGAGGCAGCTTCATTGACTTCATACGGTCGTATAGCCCCCGCACCAGAACCCAAGCCGACTGCGGCACCAAAAGATCGTGCGGCAGCGCCTAAATCGACGCGAGCTAAGAAATGAAGATAACTTTGCTAAAACTGGCGCGTTGGGGCGATATTATAGCGGGTCAAGGCACTGTTCATGAGGTGCATGACGCTATTGCAGCAAAACTTATTGCGCGTGGTTATGCAGAGGAATATGACGAACTTGAAGATCAACCGCAAGAAATTGATGAAGGTGAATAATGGCTATTCCATTCGCCGATGACCTAAATGCTATATTGGACGTAGATGAATTTGCGTCTAGCGTATCTTATCGGCGTAAACTCGGTTTGGGCGACACTTCCATCACAGGTATATTTGACAACGAAACTGTCCCGGTTGATGCTGGCGGCATTGCAGCGGTGCATCAAGAGCAACCGCGCTTCACTTGTCGCACGGCGGATGTTCCGTATATTGCTGAAGATGATGTTATCATTGTGAGTAGCGTTGAATATAGAGTTGTGGCTTGGTTGCACGATGGAACGGGCGTAACAACATTGCAGTTGGAAAAACAATAAATGGCGCATGTTCGTAAGCAAATCAGGGACCGCGTTGCCGAGAAACTAAAGTCGGATGTGAGCTTAGTTAAGCGTCGTGTTTTTACTACGCGAGTTCATCCACTTAATGACACTAATTTGCCTGCTATTAGCGTTTATACTGGTTCTGAAGCCAGTGAGCGTATGAATGCAGGCGTAACTGACATTATTCGCGAACTTACGCTAGACATTGATATTTATGTCCGCGAAACAAGTAAGTTCGACGATGATGTGGACGCGATAGCCGTTCAAGTTGAGGAATCATTAGCCGGGGATTTTACGATTAATGGCCTTGCTAAGTTTAGCGTATTAACATCAACTGAAATACAATTTGACGGTGAGGCTGACCAAATACTTGGTATAGCCAAGCTGACTTATTCAATACGATATGTTACAGCTATCAGTGACGTAGAATTAGCCAAGTAGGAGTTTTGAAATGGCGACACATACAGGAAGTGAAGGAACCGTCAAAGTTGGAACGGCTGGTTCAGACACTGTAATTGCAGAAATCCGCACCTTCAGCATTGAAGAAACAGCGGACACACTAGAAACGACGGCTATGGGCGATACCTCTCGCACATACTCGCCCTCACTCAAAAACTTTACGGGTTCCGTTGATGTTTTCTGGGATGAGACAGACACAAGCGGTCAAGGTGCTTTGACGGTTGGTTCTGAGGTCACGCTTAACTTCTACCCAGAAGGTGCAACATCTGGTGATACATACTATGGCGGTTCCGCCATTGTCACTGGTCGCACAATCAATTCATCATTTGATGGCTTGGTAGAGGCGTCGTTAACTATCCAAGGTTCCGGGGCGCTAACGGAAACGACGGTGGCCTAATATGTCATTAGCGAAACGCATTGCAGCAAAACGGGCGGAAGAGCAACGGGGTTTTCTGGATGTGGAAGAGTGGGGCGAGGGAGATCAGCCACTTCGCCTCTATTTCACAACAGTTTCGGCGCGTGACATGGAGCAAATCCAACGTAAACATAAGGATTTTATCAACAATCCTACAATGTCGGCTATGATTGATATGATTATTCGAAAGTGTGAAAGCGATGCTGGTGAATCAGTGTTCACGCTTGAGGACAAGCCGATCTTGATGGGTGAGCCAATAAACTTAATCGCTAAGGTATTTGGCTCAATCCTTGAAAGTGTAACTGTTGAGGAACACGAAAAAAACTAAGGTGCGACCCGTTTAGATATAATCTGATTTCACTAGCTGAGTTGCTTGGGAAAACCATAGGTGAGATAGAGCAAATCAGCCTTTCAGAATATAACGAATGGGTCGCATATTTCAGGATCAAGTCGGAGCAAAAAGACAATGGCGACTGAGAAGCTAACTTTCCAAATGAACGCTGTTGGCAATGCTGTGCCTGAAATGAAAAAGGTTCAGACGCAGCTTGGTTCACTTGACCAGACCATGAAAAAATCTACTGCCAATATGAACAGGCAGGTCAAAGGGATGCACAACGTCGCCCGTGCCAATAAGGGCATGACCCGTGGTCTGGGCATGGCCTCATTGCAGTTTCAGGATATGGCGGTTCAAGCCTCAATGGGTACGGATGCGCTGCGTATTATGACCATGCAGGGTCCGCAGCTTGCGTCAATCTTTGGCCCTAAAGGTATGATCTTGGGTGCATTGATTGCGGTCGGTGGTGCTTTGGCCTTGATGGGTGATAGGTCCACAAAGCTATCTTTCGACTTTAAGCGGTTTGGCTCAGATATGAAGGTGGCTTTCAAGCCCCTGATTGACTTTGTGCGACCAGCGATTGATCTGGTTAAGAAAGGATTTTCTTTATTAAAGACTGGTGCAATGGCTGCGCTCAATGGCCTTGTTAACGGCATAAATACTTTTGCTGTAGTTGTTTCTAATATACCAGCAATGGTTAAAGAGGCATTTTCCCGATCTGTAGACAGATTGAAGTTATTTAAAGTTCAATTTGGACTGTTTGTGAATGAGATTAGTTTCAGATGGCTAAACTTTACAGGAGGCATGAAAGAGGGCTTTGCTGAAACTATAGATAGCCTTGCGTCCCTAATGAATGACTTTATGGGAACAGACTTTGCAACAAATAATCTTGAAGAGGCTATGAAAAGTTCGAATGCAGCTTTTAAAGCCCTTAATAGAGAGTTTGGCAGCCTTATAGATCAAGAATCTAGATTGCGTGAAAAATTAGATAAGCCATATGAAAGCTATCAGGCACTTCAAGATGACTTAAAAGGCTTAATTAAGATTGATATTTTCTCATATTTCAAGCGTGTAGCGCGTGAGGGAGAGGATGCAGCCGATACAATAGGAAACAAAGTCCAAACTGTAGCTGGAATGATCGGTGACAAGTTTGGCGATGCCTTCATGTCATTGGTTGACGGTACAAAAAGCGCCAAATCGGCCTTCCGCGCAATGGCTGGTGATATAATAAAAGAGCTTTACCGAGTATTCGTAGTCAAACAAATTACGGGCTTTATATCTAATGCTATTATGGGTGCATTCCCTTCTTTCGGCGCTACACCTATGAAAGCGATTGGCGGACCCGTGCAGCGAGGCAACCCTTATGTTGTGGGCGAGAGAGGCCCAGAGTTGTTTGTGCCTTCACGGAGTGGCTCTATCGTTTCAAATGACAATATGTCTGGCGGTGGCGGTGTAACGGTTGTGCAGAATATCAACGTATCAACGGGCGTACAACAAACTGTACGGACTGAAATCAAGTCACTGATGCCACAGATTGCCGAGAGCGCGAAAGCGGCGGTTGCAGACGCCAAACGGCGCGGTGGATCATACGGAAGGGCTTTTGCATAATGGCTATCACTTACCCTTTAGCTTTGCCGTCACATACGGGCATAGCCGCGATTGAGCTTAGGGCTGTAAATGCGGTTGCATATAGCCAATCACCATTTACCTTTGCGGGTCAGGCCCATGCTTACAGTGGCGAGATGTGGCAAGCGGACATCACATTGCCGCCGATGAAGCGTGCAGATGCGGAGCAATGGATTGCCTTCCTGATTAGCTTGCGTGGTCAATATGGCACTTTTTATCTCGGCGACCCTACGGCAGCGGCTCCGCGCGGAACTGTGACAACCAATAATGATGTTAATTCTGCCACAGGTAGCGCAGGAGCTAGAACTATTTCCGTTACTATATCATCGGGTGAAACTCTTCTGGCTGGCGATTACATACAGATCGGCACAACGGCCAATCGTTCACTGCACAAGGTTTTAGTTAATGCGACCGGAACGGGAGCCGCACAGGACATAGAAATATGGCCAGCTTTGCGAGAGGCTAAATCTAGCGTGGGTGTTAATATATTAAACACAACTGGCAAGTTTAGGCTGGCAAGCAATCAGCAAAATTGGTCAGTCAATGAAGCTAGCATTTACGGCTTAACATTTGGAGCGTTTGAAGCGATATGAGTAGAACAGTTCCCGCCGCATTACTTACAGCACTTGATGGCGATGAGATTGAAGTTTTCTACGCGGTCGATCTGGACTTTGATACCGCCAATTTGCGCTTCTGGACGGGCTACGGCAACAAAACTATTAATGGCAACACCTACACCGGGACGGGCAACTTGCTTGCCATAGATGGCTTAGAGGAAGCATCAGACCTATCTGCGCGTGGAACTACGCTAACTTTGAACGGATTAGATAGCACAATAATTTCGTATGCTTTGACTGAGGAATATCAAGGTCGATTAGTAACTATCTATTGGGGCGTTGGCACGGAGACCGTTGAGGTGTTCAGCGGCTTTATGGATAAGATGACTATTCAGGATAGTGCCGAAACTGCAACAATAAGTTTGACCGTGGAGAGCCGTTTGATTGTCCTAGAGCGTCCAAACGTGCGCAGATACACCCGAGAGAGCCATGCAGGCGTCAGAACAGCCAAGAGCTTGACGGGAGATGACACATTCTTTGACTGGGTTACTAAGCTACAAGATAAGCAAATCGTATGGGGTAGGGCGACAGAAAATGGTGAAGCCTGACTTAGACGCGCTAAACGAATACATAAACAAGATGCGTGATGTATCTTTCCAGTGGCACACCAATGATTGCTTTATGTTTACAAATAACGCCTATAAGGCCATGTATGGCGAAGGCTGGGCGGATGATTGGGTTGGCAAATATACTAAGGGCGGCATGTATTTGAAGCGTGATGACCTGCGCGAAGTGTTTAAATCTAACACTCTTCAGGATGCGATTGATTGTAAGTTGACGCGCGTTGACCACATTCCGCCCAAGGGTGCGCTAGTTACTTGTGATCGTGCTAGGCGGTGGGTAATTGGTGAAGCACTTGGAATTGCTATAGGTACAAAGGCTATCTTTTTGGGCGAAAAAGGTTTAGTTTCGCAGCAAATAGACTTCATTACGGGCGCGTGGATTAAAGCATGAGATACAAGCTAGGTGATCTAACCGTTAAGAATTGGAATAGCTGGGATCGTGTCCCGCGCGATCCAATTACCATTGGCAATATGATTTTGGCAGGTGTCGGCGCTTCAACAACTTCATTAGCTTTGATTTATGTTGTGGGATATGTAGCCATCACAGCGGTTACATCTTGGGCCTTGCGTGCTTTGGCTCCGAAGCCCAGCTTTGGCGGCGCTGGATCACGCGGCTTATTGGTTAACGCCCGTGAAGCTACTGCACCGCAGCAAATTGTATATGGTGAGATGCGGAAAGGTGGCGTTGTTACGTTTATCGAAAGCACGGGCGATACTAATCAATATTTGCATCAGGTCATTGTTCTTGCTGGCCATGAGGTCAACAGCATTGGTGACATCTACGTTAATGATGAGGTCGTGACGATAGATAGCAACGGTTATGTCACTGATGCAAAGTGGGATAGCAAAATACGCATCAAAAAGCATACGGGTGCTGATAGCCAGAGCGCAGATAGTGATCTAGTAAGTGAAACATCTGTTACGTCTGATTTTAAGGGCGAAGGCATTGCGTACATCTATGTGCGTATGGAATACGATCAGGACGTTTTCGCTGAAGGGGTGCCACTGTTTACTGCAAAAGTGCAGGGTAAGAAGCTGTACGACCCACGCACGTCCACAACGGTTTATTCTGCCAATGCAGCTTTGTGCATTCGAGATTACCTTGTTTCCGCTTATGGCTTGGACAATTCAGGCGACACAAATGACGCATACTTTCAGACCGCCGCAAACACATGCGATGAAGACGTTACCCTATCCGGCGGTGGTACAGAAAACCGATATGAGATCAACGGTGTCATAAGCCTAGATCAGACACCTTCCGACGTTCTAGGCGATATGATGACGGCTTGCGCTGGTACATTGTTCTGGGGCCAAGGTGAGTGGCATCTGAAGGTCGGTGAATATACATCATCAATCAAGACATTCACCCTTGATGACTTGCGTGGACCGATCACCCTAGACACAAAGCACAGCCGACGTGACAACTTTAACATTGTCAGAGGTACATTTAATGATGCTGAACAGGGCTTTATTCGTGCGGACTATCCAGAGATAAGATCATCTTCTTTTATTACGGACGATAACGGTGTTGAAAGTGCGCTTGATTTAGCTTTGCCACTAACCACATCGGCCTCAATGGCGCAAAGACTGGCCAAGATGACTCTGTTCCGTGGCCGTGAGCAAATGACCCTTTCGGGTGATTTTGGGCTAGAGGCTTTTGAGGTTGAGTGCGGTGATATAATTGCGCTGAATATGGACCGATATGGCTTTTCAGCTAAAGAGTTTGAAGTTGTTGGCTGGAAGTTCCGCAATGATGGTGATGCTGGCGATCTGCGTGTTGGCCTTACATTGCGGGAAACTTCATCCGCTGCATTTAGTTGGACGGCTGAAGAGAGCGACATTACTGGCAATGACAGCACGCTCACAGACCCAACTGCATCTTTAGATATAGCAAGCCTAACAACGTCAGGCGGCGGGCGCACAACTACAGACGGCACGTTTATCAACAGCGTTATTGTGTCTTGGACCGCGCCAACAAATAAATTCATCACGCATTATGACGTTGAGTGGAGGGCGCTATCTGATAGTAACTATGCCGCTACAACTACAACAGAAACGAGCATTGAACTGAGTCCCTTGGTTGACGGTGTTCAATATATTATTCGGGTCAGAGCGGTGGCTGTAAACGGTCGGCGCGGCGATTTCGTTACGGCTACCTTTACGGGCGGTGGTGATACGACCGCGCCAGCACTGCCAACTGCGATAAGCGCCACTGGCGGGTTTAAATACATTACAGTCGAGTGGACTAACCCAGCCGACAGCGACCTTAACTTTGTTGAGATATACGAGAACACAACGAACACTAGCACGGGCGCGACTAAGGTTGGCATTTCTGGTGGAGATAGCTTTACGCGCACAAATCTTGGACTTAATCTGACAAGATATTACTTCCTTAGATCGGTTGACTATTCTGGTAATACGTCAGCTTTTACCTCCGGGGTATCTGGAACGACAACATATCTGGATGACCCAGACTTTGAGAATGGCGTGAGGCAGATATTCATTGATGCTGGCTTAGACATCATTCAGCCTGTTTCGTCACTGCCTGCCTCTGGCGACTTTACCAATCAACAAGTGTTCCTCACCACTGACAGCAAGTTATATTATTGGGATGGTTCAGCTTGGCAGGTCGTTGCCGCTGATGTTGGTGCCGGGACCATAACTGCGACAGAAATTGCTGATAATGCTATATCTACGCCCAAACTAGCGGCTAACGCTGTCACTGCCG
>JACLAB010005191.1_pt1 | contig 9984 bp, 7 predicted proteins | sample 8027921 | NCBI WGS metagenome assembly JACLAB01 (sample SAMN15725117, study PRJNA655200) | protist metagenome | isolation source: fluorescence activated cell sorting (FACS) single amplified genomes of... | place: USA: West Boothbay Harbor, Gulf of Maine | collected 2000-07-19
AGTTGTAAAAAGCTCCGCCAAACACGTCACCTGTGCCGTTTACAAAACGAACGTCCTCATCACAGAACTCTGTGACGGTTAGATAGTCTAAATATCGCAACCACAATGAAACCTCGTTACTCCTCCTCTGCACAGCATGATCAAACATTCGACAGAAGACGATGACATTACCACCTTTTTTCATGAATACAGCGCTCAATATATCGGAACCACTAAACCCAACCAAAACCGATGTTTGTGACATGATCCTTATTTGCTCTACAGCCGAGACTGCGCTCCATGTGGTTATATGTATGCGGAGCGATGGGAATGCCACTTTCGACCAGTGAACTATGTCATCCATGTTTGCGAACTTGACAAGATGATCCCCTTTCTCCTTTTGAAGTATAGTCAACATATCTGGTGAAGTAGAGTTATGTTTTTGAACTCCAGCAAAACTATAAAAGAGTGACTGAAACTGCAGCATATGTTCGCTAAAACTTTTGCTTTTAAGATACACTAATGCACCTTGTTGGTTGCCATCGTTATATGACAAACCCTTTGTGCCAAGATGGATGTATTTGTAACACTTTTGTGTTAAAGCACTGGTACTCGGGCTAATTTTAATCGGCCATGTACGAACTGACCTAGAGAGTGCTGAGAACAGGTCGTCACATTTCAATGTCTTCAGTCGGTGTACATACAGATCCCCGACGCCAAGTTCAGATATCTCTGATGGCGACAAGTATTGTAAAGCCAGTCGATACGTGGTCCATACTTCGTCCGCAAAAGCATGCCCGCACTGTCCTTCAACGTATCGAGTCATCAGCACCGCTCTGGAATCCATGGGGATAGGTTCTATTGATTCATCACAGCGCAACCTAGGACTCATATCCCCTCGTGACCTGAGTTCAAACTGCGACAAAGTCGAAGCTATTTCGCGACATTCGTGACCAAAAGCGATAAGCTCCGCCGTTTGGAGGCTGAAACAAGCGTTCTTCAACACGCAAGTGGAGTTATCGCAGACGAGTTTGCTTGCGTTTTTCTTCGTTCGTTGAGCTAACGCTAAATCCACCGAGGCGTCGAGCAACACGAAGTTTTGACGTGTGACTAGTAAGCGAACAAGAAAAAGCATACACAAGCCCAGTAAGGCGACACAGAAAGTACATCGCTGTCTAAGGCGCGTCATACATGCGCAGCACTTTTAAAAACGGGTGGCTTGTACTATCGCTCAAGTAAGTACGTGTGTTGAAATGAACGTGCAGTATACTGAAGGCCGGAAGAGTTTCCCCCGGGGAGACTCTCCGAGACAGCCTGGTTAGTAACCGGGGTTACCGGACTGGGCGGCCTGGTACAGCCCTGGTACTGTACCAGTGTACCACTGTACCAGGCATTTTGTATGAGCAAACAGTTCCATGCCAAAAATTTTTGGTACGCACCAAAAAATCCTGGTACACTGGCCATTTCAGCTCTCAGTACGGAGTTCGGTCCCTTCGCGCGCCTTTGCGCGATGATGGCGCACGAAAACGAACGCATAGCGCGTGAAAACGAGACGAATGAAGGCGACTTTCCAGTAAAAACCCGACAATGAATTTCCCTAACTTTCCGCCTAATTCACCCTCTAAAAATTAACTCGTCGATTTTCGAATTGCAAGTTGTGAAGATTATCCAAAATCCACCATAACATGCAAGTTACGGTGGGTTTTACATGAAATTATGAATTTGAAATTCATAACTTTCACGATGACAGTTATCGGATAACTTGCTACGATAGTATTTTGCAAGTTGTGGATTTGGATTTCACTGTTAGTCGGCTTAAGACTGTACCACCACCGGCGGTCCACCGACAGCCTATTTCTAAGCTCGGTCTATCTCTGGTCGATCTAGGCCCACGTCCAGCCACGCCCAACTTGAACATCAAGTCTTTAAAAAACGTCTTTTTGTTGGCGTTTGGAAGTTCATCGTCTTCAGTTTTGCACGGTGAGCTTGACTGAACCTCACGCGTCACCTACGGTCGTACAGGAAGTCATATTGCTGTTGCTTCTCTTAATAGACTGAACACCCACATGAGATCTAAAGTGCACTCGAGCCGAGTGAATATCAACAAGAGGTTTCGTTATGATAGTTTTTTATACGACGAATCCGGGACGCTGCGAGTTATCAAGGCTCTATGCACCATTCTTGTGTTGTTCCATCTCTTAGGCCTTGTATGGCAAACTAGCAAACAATGTCCACAGGGCTCCACTCGAGGTATCTATCCCCGTCTTATAGGAGGTATGGGAAACCAGATGTTTATTCTCTCTTCAGCCGCAATAGCTGGTAGGAATACCGGACTTCAGGTTTTCGTAAATGCCAAGCAAACTGGCGTATTTTCATATGGCGTTCCTCAGCCAGTATTTTGGTACACGACCTTCCACTCTGACTTATTTGTGAAAACTGCAGACTATGATGAAGGTTTGGCTCTTAGGTTGAACGAAACCCAGTTTAGGGCCGCTATGATAGACGGGTTCAAGGGCTATGTAGACCCATGCGCTGGCGTTTACTTGGATGGCGCATTTTTAACGTTTGAGTATAATTTTGAATACCGAGACTTTTTATTGCAACTGTATGCGCCAACTGTTGAAGTACAGCGTTGGGTGAACGATGCGGCAGTTCAACTCGGCCTTGCATTACGTGGAGTCACGTCTTCGTTATCTGCATCATATTTTGACCGAGAGTTCGCACGTACAGGCTTGGCTCATGCTGGGACCGGCTCGCGCAAACACATCATACACGAAAATGCAACTGGTGGAGGGTGGTCTTGTGATTGGCCACCTAGTCGCTGCGAGCGGGAAATAAAGCAGTTCGAATGTGCTTCCAGGAACTGTAAAGACAATGTGGCCATTCATATCAGACTTCAAGATCGTTCAACGACTTCAGACTACTGGGATGAGTCACACCTGGAGAAGGTAGCCGTTCTCATACAACAAGTCATTGCAGAAGGTGCCCATGTTGTCGTCTTTTCGAATGATCCAATTCGAGCCAAGTCCTTGCTGCGAAGTCAGCACCAAACTTCAGATTTGCCGTCAAGTGCACTACGATTTTCTTCATCTATCGATGTGATCGAGTTTGGGCTCATGAGTCAATTCTTCGGGACTCACATCCTCACAGGAAGTACATATCAACTATGGGCGATATTTTTAACACCCTTAAAACACGTAAACGTGATGCTTCTTGAAGGCATCGATGACATTGGATTTGTCACCCAAGCGAAGCGGTTTCTACCTGATCTTTACACATTCACAACCATTTAGAGAATCATGACTTTCTCCAGTCATGAGAATATCTTCTCCTTAGAGAAATTAGCCGAGAAGCGCGCGCCCACCCAAGAGCACTTCTACCACACGGTTGATGCGATTTCGAACACCAACGGAGAAGCTAGGATACTGCACTGCGATGCGTAGCCCAAATCAGTTTCATTAACGAGCTGATCAAATGTAGCTGTTGTAGGTGTGCACGTCACTCCAGCGTCTATTCCAGTAACCTTTTCCTCACAAAATACAGCAGGCAACGCACAGCACTCATGAGCGCAGATCTTCGGGAGCGATTTTCTCACGGTACATCTTACACACGTCTTGTAACCGGTACGGAAATTTTCGGCGCATAGCCTTTTGCAGCTCTTACATAGTCGTTTGCTAGACTCGACACGCCGGTTTCGAGGAAGCGCAGAGCGCGCATTTTCTTGCTTTTCTTTCGACCTCCTCGCCCTAGCTTTTAGCCTCTGCTTCACGAGACATACAGCACACGTCCTTTTACCCGTCTGCTGTTGCACAAAGTCTCGTTTGCAGGTCGAACACGCCTGCACGTTGCGTTCGCCACACATGGAGTTATTGCGTTATTGCTGTGGAGCGCTGGTCTGCGTTTTGATGCCGAAGTACTTTCTTCGATTTCACTTTGTCATTGAATACGTTCACGGGTTGGCGCACGTCCGAAGTCGTGCGCGGCGCTCCGCGGTTAGGCTGAAAAGTAAAACCAAAACACGAGAAATACTTTTACTTTTGCATCATCGTTGCATCAAAGTATTTCTGAAAAAGGTGTATTTTGGCCAAAATTAAAAAATAGTGTATTCTTCTATATAGGCCATAGGGTTCAAAAGTATACAGAATTGCCACTTTTGTATATCAGGAAACATCATACTATCCTCCATTACATGGAAAACCTGATGGTCTGTGACTCGTCATTCTTCTGCTCGTATTTTTTATTGCAAATTAGATGATTTTATATACGCCTGTGGAGCATCACAGTAGTATACAAATCGAAAAAACGCGCATTTGAGACTTTTGAATTTTTTTATCGCGGCAGAGAGTGGGGCAGGGAGCAAGGGAGTACTCCTTGGGCGTCTTCGAAGCTTAGCGTGCGCACCAAAGGCTCGTCTTCGTCGGTGGAAACGTCGCTGAGTTCTTGAACGATTGGTTTCGACTCGATGCAGCCGTGCGGAAGCTCGTAATCGTTCGTCCCTTGCGCGTCAAGGATCGATTGGACGACGGCGCTCTTTGTCCTCCAGCACCTGTCCAACGTCCTTTCGGTGTGATAGTCGTAGAAAGTCTTCACGACGTGCTCCCAAAAGGCTTCCTTGCCTTCGTAGCCTTGTTTGAACGTTCTTTCTTTCTTCGACACGAGCTTTGCGAGCGACCGAAAGAAGCAGAGGTCGAGAACATTTGTGTCAGGCGAGTTCGCCGGCTGTCTGACAAACCTGATGATGGGTGTCTTCTGGCCGTTGATCTGCCTGCGCATGGCGCCGAGCTCGACCAAATCTTCCCAGCATTTCACGTGCGCTCTAGCGCCGTCCATTTGGACGTACACGCAATCGTACCCTAGCAGTTTATGTTGTATGTCAGGTATCAATTTGGTCTGCACCATGCGGCGAAACATTTCACCATTCACCTCGCAGTCAACTTCATACCACTCGCCGCGTGCGTGAAACTTGCTATTCCGCTCCGCTTGTCGCTTTTCTGAGCACCGATATATTCCAATAATGCCGTCGAAGTCGCCTTGAGGGCGTCCAACGGCACAGAGACCCATGACCTTGTCGATGAAACGCTTCGACTTGACAGCTGTCCTTGATCTTTTCTGTCCTTCATGCATCTTCTTCTTCTTTCGCGTGCGCATGTAAAACCACTTTTCGTCGATGTCGATCCACGCAATCTTCTTCCAATCGTCCCGTAGGTTGTCGTGTCGCAAGTTTTCGCGACCAATCCACGCGTAATTCACGTGTTGCTCTGCCCACTCTCGCCGCGCTTTCACGTCTGCACTCGTCAAGCACGGTACGTACTTGTCACAAACCTCACGCCATCCTCTACTCTTACAAAATCTAAACACGGTCGATGTACTCACCTCTTTTCCTGTTCTCTCATTGAAACGTTCCGTCATTTCTTCCCATGTGTACTCGCCGTCTAGTTCCTCAGACAACTCTGCAAGCACCGCCTCATCGGCATCTGTCAACAGATGTGCTGGACCGGTTCTGCGGAGCGCAGCCGCGCTTCCCGTCTCACGCTGCCTGTTGATGATCTCGTAAATAGCCTGTGGACTTATTTTCCATCCTCCCGCGAGCTCTTTTATGCTCGGCGTGCCAGCATGCCGCGCGCAACGAGCTGCGGTCGCGAGCTGTGTCCTCTCTTCGTCCGTCAGTTGACGTGATCCGCGCTCGACCGTGGCGAGCGAAGGCCTACACGGACTCGGCCACGCGTGGTAACTCATCACGCCGGGTGTTTTCGACGCCGTCGTCAGGCGTGCGCTCGTCGGTCGCGTCCTGACGGAGCCGTGGACCTCCTTTTGCATCCGCCGTCTGGCGCGATTCGAAAGCGCTGGCGTCGACACATCCTCGACACCTGGTCCCCCGGTGCTTCGGTTTAGCTCGCGAAGCGGCCGTTCGCGCCGAGACTTCGCACGCGCGTCGCTCATGCCCGGCCGAGTCGGTCTGCGCGACACGCGCGCGACGGTGACGCGCGTCGGTGGGCGTTATGTGTGCATTCGTGTTCGATTACCGTTGCCGTAAAGACGTGCGATTAACCCCAACAGAGGTAAAAACTTATAAAAATCGACTTGAAACTTTTGAACTTTTTCGCCCATTTGCTATCATTTCGATCCATGAGCAAAATTTTCAGCGTTCGATTCCGGCGTATTTCGCGAGAAAAACAATAGCGCAAATGCGATGATTAAACAGCATTTTGTGAGAGCTTTCGAACGCGGGGCTGCACATGATCATACGACAAATATCGGGCTAAAATGGGGCTCTAGTCAGGTTTTCCATGTAATGGAGGATAGTAAGAAAACAACTCTTCAAGAAGAAAACGCCGCGTTTGCAATCGAAGTGAATGCGAAGACTCGTCAGAACTCGCGGGACGGAACACCCCGACGCTCGCACCGTTGAACATCGAGTCGCTCCCAACGTCGTCGCGATGGCGGTCGTCAAGATAACCCTGGTCGCCGTGGCGTTTTGTCTATCCGGTAGCGCGCTCACGGTGTTGAACAAGCAAATCATGGGATTCTTCCCCGCCCCGAACGCGGTACTGTTTGCGCAAAACACAGTCACTCTGATGTTGCTCGCATCCGGCAAATCCGTGTTTAGCTTGCAGATCGAGACGTTGCAGCGTCATAAAGCAAAACGTTGGTTTGTACTTGTGCTTCTGTTTTACGCCATGCTCGTGTCATCCATGCTGGCGCTCAAGTATGTAACGGCGACAACGCTCATAGTGCAAAGAAATCTAGCGACAGTAACGATCGCCATCGCAGACTACTTTTATTTGGGTACTGTACAGACGGAATCAAGAATTTTCGCAATATTCGGCATGTGTGTGGGGTCACTGGTATACGCGTCAAGTGAACTGGGCACATCTTCAAGTTTTGATTTTGTGGGGTACGCTTGGCTCGCGGCGAACGTTGTGGCAACAACGGCGTACCAAATCAAAGTAAAATCGTTAGTGAACGAGCTTGATATGAATAGTTGGACCATGGCGTACTACAACAACTTTTTATCATTGCCTGTGTGTGCACTAATTGGTTTTTTCCGAAAAGAAAACGAGACAATACAAAAGTTTATGACCAGCGGGACGAGAGACTCTCAGTACGTTACCGTCTTCATCTCTTGCACGCTAGGATTTTGCCTGAGCGTGTCTGCCTTTCAGCTCAACCGCCTGATCAGCCCGACGAGTATAACGATACTCAACAATACCAACAAGTTCGTGCTAATATTTTTCACTGCATACTTCATGGATTATTCCACCTTGTCTGAGTCTACCGTCGCTGGCGCCGCCATCGTGATGGTTTGCGCGGCACACTATAGCTTTAGCGGCGTGAAAAAGAACTAGTTAGACTTGACCGATTACCTACAAAGTATGTGCCGTACAGATGAGGCGTTTCGTGAGTGGCTCAACACTCGAACTTTGAGACTTTGTCACTTTCGTGTTTGACGCAACATGTTTAACCCTGAACTATTGGCCATCGCTATTGTCGAAAGGTCGCTTTTAGCTAGTGTGACTAGAGCAAACATGTACACTCGCTACCATTACGGATATTCAGAAACGTAATCGACAAAGGGAATTCGGCGCCACGGCGAGTCTGACTTTCTATGACAGTCACTGTCAGTATGACAGTTTTTCAGCCTTTTTTGTGCTACACAGCATGAACTTTCAGCCACTTTTTTTAAGACACGCCCCGCGCGATGCGAAGACGTCCGTACCGACGGCATACGGCACACAACGCAAACACGCAGAGATTTCCACCAGACGTCGTTCGAGATTCGCTCCTCCAAGTACTGCAGAACACGATGAAACGCCGTCAGAAGCCTCTAGCACACCAGATCCTGTAGATTGCAGGTGCCAGGAAACCGCTACGAGAAGCCAGTCGGTGGCGCCATCGGTCGTTCTGATCCATCACGTGAAGCATATCGGTCGCATGGCCGTACTCTACATGGCGACCACGCCCAAGAGCACGAAGATTGATGACGTGGTCGATTGAAGACAGGTTCACGAGAGAATCGTGGGTCGTTTTCAGAGCGAACTGCTTTGCGACAGCAGTAGCTGAACACGTCGCGCCCAGCTCAGGCGCAGTGCCAGACTACTTTTCGAATTTAACGCGCGGAGACTATAATTGTAAGGTTGGTAGTACTTTAAAGTCCCTGTTCATCGGGTAAAGCCTCCCGGGCTCAAGCAGTAGACTCGCCGCGGGAGCACTTTGGCTGAAACTTGGCTGAAACTCCTACACTCTTCCCTCATGATGATTCTTACATCTTACTAATTTCACTCAATTCCATAATCATGTCTCTTTCTCCTTGGTAGGTCTCTACTGAAGTACTTAAACTATGTTGACTGTCTATTCAGGTCACTCACCTAGAGTTGGATACAGGTCGACAGTACTTAAGCAGATTCTACCGCGCACCTCCGTTATTTTGCGTGCGAATCTCGTATGCACGCTGACACACAGCGCACTGGTAATTCAATCGTGTGAGCCTTGTAAGTTCATCGAACTCAGGACGGAACTCATGCTTACGCCAAGCGTGTAGTGCATTAAACAGCTCATCACTTTCACTCACAGCCCACAAGTGGTTGGCAAGGTCTTCCGGACTTGAATAATCGTTGACCTGGATCACACAGCTCGCGTTCGCACAAGGGAGGTAGTCGGCCACATTCGCAGCCCCCATGTATATCGGTATGGATCCAGCCATAAGAGGGTCAAATAGCTTCTCTGTCACCCAGTCCATTTCATTCGCGTTCTCGAAGGCCAGCGAAAACATGTAACGATTTTGTACCTTTCGCTTGAATCCTAAGTCGTGCCAACCACCAGAGTTCTCATCAGTTTTGTTTATCGTATTCAAGCATGAACCATACGAGTCAACTTGCACAAACTTCATCAGCTCCTTCATGTATGCTTCCCGATCATTCATTGATTTGCAATTGGATATAAAAGCAGCAATATTTCCATTCAAATACTGTGAGCGCACCGGTAGTGTTGTATTGTAATCCTCTTTTGTACCAATCTGTTCGAACATTACCTGCAAATTTGGCCCATCCACTAATCTTCGATGTATGCCAACGTGTATGTCGTACGCACTCCGTACATCCGGATGCATCATGTGAGGCCAATACTGCACGCTTTCCATGTTTATCACGGCGCGCAGCTGCCATGGTAAACGCGGGGCAAGGATTCGCGTTTCAGATATGTACGGACCAGTATAAGACATGACATCCAAACTATGCCAGTTGGCGATCACGTCTTCACTCGGAACAACAAAGCAGCGTACACGCGAGTGAGGAAACTTCGCAGAGCAGTCTTTCTGTACGAGACCGAATTCCGTTATCATCATTTCAGGTGTTTTCCTCCGCGTGCAAAGGCTTTGTTCGATGGGCCAACTAGCACCAGTGAAAGCAGATGCGGCGGAATTAAATACCAGTCCATGGTGACCTCTTTCTGGTGGTCTAGGTAGTGCATCACGAGAAAGTTCGGCACCGGGTGAGCTAGACTGACAAGGCAAGCATAGGTTTGCTTGAAGCATTGTCGGCTTTGTTCCACAGCAAAAACCGCTCCATTCACCAATCAATATCATATCGTCAACCTTGTTGTAAGCACCCACAGCTTCACCTTGCGGACAGGCCTTTTTGGAGGTTAACTTCTTGACTTTCAAGAATGACTTTCTAGCATGGAAAATGATACAAACAATACATACCGCGCGGGAGAATTGCTTCAGTTGGGCCTGGCGGATGCGCCGCGCAGCCATTCAGTTTAGCGAACGCCGACCTCAAATTGAGCTCTTCGCCCGAGGTTCTCGTCGTTACCTTGAGTCCTTGGGTCCAACTAAAAGCAGAGAGGCGGTCCAGAGATGACGAAAAGCTTTTCCTGACGGATGACGTGTAAGATGTCGACTATGAGTGTTGACCGCGAGATCTTCGGGGAGTAGGGGTGGTTACCACGGGACTTCGGGGTAATCTGGGCAGCGTAAACTGACGAGTCGGAGTGAACAGTGACGATTTC
>JACLAB010001360.1_pt1 | contig 9978 bp, 13 predicted proteins | sample 8027921 | NCBI WGS metagenome assembly JACLAB01 (sample SAMN15725117, study PRJNA655200) | protist metagenome | isolation source: fluorescence activated cell sorting (FACS) single amplified genomes of... | place: USA: West Boothbay Harbor, Gulf of Maine | collected 2000-07-19
CTCTTTTAGGGAAGGTGACTTCATGCGTGCCGTACAGGGGTTGGCAGGTACTGAAGCCTCCACTATCTGCAGAGCCATGCTTGAAGCCATTGGCAACAACTCCGATACCAATGGCAAGAACGACAATGTAGATGATTTCGTTGGGTTGGAGAGTCAGATGAGGGAATCTGCGAAGAGACTGCTGCAGAGCCAAGTATTCGAGGGGAGGTGCAGCGTGTGCAAGGGCAGCACCTTTGAAGATGTGATGGGGAATAAAGACCCAGCAGCTGAAGAAGGAGTGCTGAGAGAGGTACTTGTCTTAATATGACTTTACGACTTTAGGTAGCTTTAACTCTATCTGTTGTACATATGCATCTTGCTAATAACGATTATTGCGTATTTCCAATGTCTATAGGTGCTGCTGTGCGATAGCTGCAACGCAGAGGCGCACATCGGATGTCTTGGGCTGGACGAAGTCCCTAAAGAGGATTGGCTCTGCACCGCCTGTCGAGGTCGGTCAACACGAAATGCGAATGGAGATGTGGGGGGAGATAAAGCAGCTCGTTCTGAAGCGCAGAACGCGAAAGCCAAGGCGCAAGCAGAAGTAGAGGAGAGCATCCAGAAGTATAGATTCATTAATCAGGAGGAGCTGCTGTACAATAGGCGAATCGATGAACGGGCCGCAGAAGATGGGGTCAAAGTACGTTAAGTTGCTCAGATGTTAGATGTTAGTATGCGGTGTCTTCATACCTGTGGGCATCAGAGCATCATACTAATAGCATCCTTAACTTGAACACCACATCATGCTAATAGGTGCTCAGCGGGGATTTGCCCCCAGAGAATGCTTCCCTAGACACCAGCCTGTTGACGTGCGCCTATTGCAACATGCGAGAACTTGATATCTGCTCTCCTATGGTAGTAGGGCAGACGGTAGAGGAACACGATGCATATGTGCAGGGACTGGGTCGCCAGGAAGCCCGCACTCGCAAAGGCACGAAGCTGAACTTTAAGTTCAATGGCGAGGCGCTGCCCCCTCCACAGCTTGAGGTGCCACACTTCCCCCACTTCACGTCTTGGGACGGTGATGATCTTATCGAGAAGCACAGGTTTGTGCGATATATTATAGAATGGATATGGCACGCATTGTGCAGGAGATTCATACCAACCTGACCCGGAGAGTTGGAATGTGTCAATCCTAGGTTTAAAATTATCTCGTGCCGCTGTATTCTAGCAAAACACTAATGCCTGTCCACACACACTTCACCCTTGTCCTTTCTACACAGGGAATATGGTGTGTGTAGCGAAAGCAGCCTGCTAGCCGTGCACCAGCTGTGCGCGCTAGAAATGTTCCGCGCCAGGATCAACCGCGGCAAGCACGTACTTAGACGCAAGCGCAAGAAAGTTGTGGCCACGGCTATTGCCATGGCCGGAGTGGTGGTGCATCCCATAGGTCGCGATGACAAGGGCAGGGAGTGCGTGAATAATATTGATCTTAGGTGGCTATATCTCTACACCTTTACTATTGACGTTCTATAGATGTATTGGTGATCTTTGGAGGGCTATATCTCTATATTCTGAGTGTCATGAACATACAGTGTAATCATCATACATATTATGGCCCTCAAACTGCTATCGTACGTGAACATCATACTAATGGTGGCCTTATCCATCACTGTTATCATTGCAGGTACTGGCGATTTCCCTCTTCCAGTGCCCTGTTCATCTGCAGTGCGCTGCCCAAGGGGGGCGACGACAAGCGAGAGTTCCAGAAGCTTCTAGAACAAGAGCGCGCTGCCATGGCTCTGCATTATGAGGAGCAGGCCAAAAAAGATCAGAAAGAAATTGATGCAAAGGTGGCAGAGGCAGCGAATAAAGCGGCACATCAACAGTCTTCTGTAGAATCCTCTGCTGCTGTATCCATGGATTTATCCCCTGGTGCGTCCTCTAGGACAGCGTCTGTCCCTCACAACGCTGATGTGTCTTCGGTAGAGATCAAGACAGAGGTAGGGCGAAAAATGGACGTAGATGCCAGCGTGGGTGCCTCCGGGGACGTGCAGTATACCACAGTCCAGAATGGAGCAGGCTCCATTGCTGGGGCTACTGCTGGTGTCCATACGAATGTAGTTTCCGTAGCTGAGGCCATTACACCAGCAACGCAGGCGGGAGCAGTGGTAGAATCGAATGTTGATATTTTGGACTTAACCACCGAAGTAGATAGCGGCAGCGATGGCACCAAGGTATGCTCCGAGTACGAGTGGAAGGTGCTCACTGGCAGAGCCTCTATCCGGGAATTTGCCGCTCTGTTGGGTCCCTCGCATACTGAACAGGCCCTAAAAACTGCCATCGTAGAAGCATTCCCGCAACAAGTTACGCTTCCGAGTAGTGAACCTAATAATCGGGCCCTGCCCACACAGTCCATGCAATGCATGCAGCATACTGAACAACCTTCCCAATCTGTCCATTCTGTGACAGGACCAGGGGTAAGTCAGCCAGCATCGGGCGTGCGGAGCGAGCACGGCATGGGCATTGCCTCTACCCCTGCTGCTAATGGTGCTGCTGCTGCTGGTACTGGTAATAGCGATATTACCAACCGCAGCCACCCCAGATCCACTATGTCAGCAAGGCAGCAGCAGTTACAAGAAGACAAGCAGCGAGTTGAAGAAGAAGCAGCGCGGATGGAGGAGCTGGAGATGAAACAGGCTGGAAAAGCAGATCAGGTGCCTGCCACAATCGGTGCGTGTTAGTACAGAACTTCAGAGGATTGCATCTTTATACGATTATCGTCATGCGTTACCATCATAATAAATAATGGCCCTCGAACTTCATCATTTACAGTGCTGGTGCCCACGAAGGGCAGCGATATCCACCGCTACGTAGAGATCGCAGAAGAAGCCGCCTTTGCTGATACTCCAGAGGGGGATGCGGAAGACAGTGACGTGCATTACAGCGAGTTCATCCACTTTGGCCGTAAGTACTATGCAATCAGTCTAGTCAACGCAGCCGAGAGAAAGTTGAAGGTGGGCAAGGGGCAGGTAACTGTCACATACCAGATCCACCGCACAGGAAACCCTTTGGCATTGGCAAGCACTCCCTTGACGGAGTCGTGGGCGGACGGGATTTTCTATTTCGCGCAAGGTACATATGTCTCGTAATAACTTCAGATGGCAGTACCTCTATGCTGATTGTACTAAATCTAGCACTGAGTGGTTCGTGTCTAAGGTCTGCTGTGACGTGCGATAGAAGTACTATCAGGTACAGCCATCATACTCATATTACCCCCCAAATTCACTTAACAGCCGTCTTCAAGCGCTCCGGAGACTACACCATCTCTTTCGTGGTGGAAGGCCTAAACGCCGAGAACATTGACCCACTGGTGTTCCCCGTCTCGGTACGCAGTCGCGTCACCACTTGCGGGCCAGCTGACGCGCTCAGGCAGCTCAGAGCAAAGCAGTACGTAGACGATTTAGTATGAGCAGACTTTGGTGTTGTTTTTATACATCATTGATATTGTATTTATTGCTGAGTAGTTCATATGAAAGGCCTTCTCTAGCTCTATCAAATCCTGCAATATTGTTAGCGCAGCACACAATAATCCCACTCATAATGACTCCTAACATTACCACTGCAGGTACCTGCTCGTAGCAGGCAGGAGAGTGCTATCCCGGGACGTTAAGAGGTCTGCGCTAAACCAGCTCATTGCTGATGCAGGGAGTGAATTCTTGGCTGTGCGATCGGCCCTGTTGACGCTATTCAGTGCTCTGCCCGGGGGTGCCCTAGCCCAAGAGGGCCAGGAGACTGAACGTGCGAAAAGACCCAAGAAGGGCGCCATTCTCAGGTACTTGAACTTAAGAGGGTCACAGCACTACACTATACCATGTATGAGGATCAGAGGGTCATAGCACTACACTATACCATGTATGAGGATCAGAGGGTCATAGCACTACACTATTCCATGTATGAGGATCAGAGGGTCACACCCAGCGATGTATCATTCTCGAACAGAGCCCTAATCATCTATCTCGCATGCAATCTGCACTCCCAGGGAAGAACACAGGAACGAGCAGGTAACAGAGACCCCTGGGTGGAGTGAGGAGTTGGAGCTGTTATGGGTGCGTACGGTATCCAATGCAACATGTGCTGTGCAGCTCATGGAGGCGGCTCTAGTGCTGGAGTTCTACATCAGCCGCAAGTGGATCAGCGACCAGGGCTGGCGTCTGATTTCCAATGGGCTGCCTAGCGCTCACGCCGCCATCAGAGGTTGCTCGCTTCCTGCAGTAGCTCTCAGAGTGTTCTGTTTAGATAGAGAACTGAACTATGAGAAAGTGGTGGACCCGCCCCGATCCTCCCGTTCTTCAGATAAGATCCCCCCACTCGGACTCGCCGTGGCTAAGCCCAGTAGGCCCGCTCCCAAGGTCAGAGGGGAGGATAGGATTAATAAAGATAGGTCCAGCGTGGGCAGCCGAGGACGTGCGAGAGAAACAGAGGGTGCATCGGATCAGTCGGATGCGGAGGAAGTGAAGCCTAAAAAGAAGAGAGGCCGGCCCTCTTATAAGGATAAAGCTGATGCGGACAGCTCTGCTCAGTTCGACAATGACATGCAGGCTGCCATGCAAGCCAGCATGGCGGACACTAGTATGGAGAGGACGAAATCAGGCAGGACCGCAAGGAAGACGTACGCGGAGGTCGATGAGTTTGACAAGGAGTGAGGATAGAAGGATAAGATATGGGAAGGTATAATGGTTAGATACATGGTAGATATGGGCATCCAGTGTTGAAATATTATAATCAATAAATACGAATACGAGTCAAGCTAGTAAGTCATTTGGTATCTCTAATCCGACTATCCATTCAACCTCTTCTTTCAACTATCCCACTCGCTGGAGTCCTGCTGCTTTTATCCTGACTGAAGCTTTTATGTCATCATCATTGCGGACCAAATACTCTGGTTTACTAAAGTAATCTTTGAAGTGGAACTCTAGGAACTGGGCGGAGTCGAATGTACCGCTGTATTTGCCTTCCTAATTACTCGTAACCATTTGGTAGCATAGTAGTGCAAGCTGGTAACGCACCTCATAAATTTCATGAAGACGAGTAGGCATCATGCTCTCCTCCTCGATAGCACTGAATTTCGCCCATGTGTTATATATCGAGATAGTTCCAAAAAAGATATCCAGCATAGGTCCAATTCATGGAATAAACCAAGTTCAAGGGGATGGCATTCCCTATTACGATCTTCGTGGTAGCTCTATTACTTGTAATGTCATTTGCAGCAGATTTAGTTGAGAAAGAGAGGGCAGAACTCGCACCGTCTCACCGAGAATGGAAATGGCTTCAAGATGCTTCAAAAACAGTGAACAAGAACGAAATACTGGAACTGGTCGTGGTGGTGGTAGAAAATAGGAAGATGATTGAGCAGATCGTGAGCGAGATTTCAAACCCCAAGAGTCCTAACTATGGAAAGCATCTTTCGAAAGAGGAAATAAAGGGCATTGCCATGATGCCAGAGGAAAAGGATGCGGTGGTGAAATGGTTACGTGGTATTAATGGGGCGACGATTAATGAGTCCCGTGGGAGCAGCGGAAATCACATTGCAGTCAAGGCGAGTGTGGCAGTGTGGAATGCTGCATTGAATGCTGACTTTCAGTACTACCAGAAGCATCCCAATGGGGAAGAAGATACTCAGCAGCAGCAAATACTCCGATGTGCCGCCTACTCGCTGCCCTCACACATATCCGACTTCGTGCAGACCATCCACGGCACGGTGCAGGTCTGTAAGGGTTGATCTTTAGAGGGTGTATCCCTCTGCCATTGTCGTAGTATCCAATACTTGATGGCTCATTAGATAGCTGCGATGCAGCTTTACCTTATTCTTGGGTACCACACCCATGACACACAATCTGCATACTCATATTTTCTCCTCATATTATCCTCTATTCGTGCAGTTCCCCTCCCCCTCTCACCACCACACCAACCATGAATCCGTATCCTCCGCTATCAGAGTTAACCCGGCCTTAAAGGCACTGGCCGAGGGGGGGCACAAGGAGTGAGAGAGAAAGAGGGGAATTTGCGATCCATGTATTGCATTCGTAATCATTGTGAATTAATGAACATCACTATAAAGAAATGCAAGCACAAGAACTACGTGTAGGTTGAAAAGAACTCCTCACTGATATCTTAATCTCTTAATTATATCGTCAGTCAGCCCCTTGATTCCGACATCCTTTTATGCACTAGACTTGTGGTTTGCCAAGAGTCTTCCATGCATGAGCCGAGTGAGTCTTGGGGTGTATAGCACGTTTTTGTATTTGGTGCGTTCATCACGGATTGCACCCGGAAGGAGGTAATATTGGTTGATGTTGGACATCAGAGATGCCCATAAATGATGCATTGTGGTCGATTTCCTACTTTTACGCCACGGAGGGTATTATAAACGGCCTGTTTTCTGGATTGCTCCCGAATCTGAAAGAGCATTATTCTCTGGATGATGAGACGGTGGGATTGGTTCTGATGTTCTGCACAGTGGGGAGTCTTATGGCTGTGCCTGTGATGGAGTCTGATATGATGACGAAAAGCGTTGGATCGAAAAGGAATATCCTTTTGACGAGCTCCTTATACTGCATGATACTGCCTTTGCTATTTTGTGCCAAGAATGAGTTATTATTGATTGGGGTTAGTTACGCGTTTGGCTTTACATATTCATTTTTCAGCATTGCCTGCGTTGCTCAAGCATGCTTGTACGAAAAAGCGAGTGGCAAGAATACCATGGGCTACTTCACTGCAGTCTACGCCTCGGGTGAAATGCTCGGGTCAGGCCTGACCGGCATTCTTTACACTGCCAACATCAGCGGCTTCAATATCGCCCTCAGTGGAGCTATTGTTCTAGGGGTATGCAACCTCGTGGGGTATAGAGGACTATTTTCCAATAAAGATGAGAAGGACATTGCCAATAACGAGGGCCCTAATAGTGACAAGGACATGGAAGCCCAGGGGGAGGGGCTTCTGGAGATGGATATGAAGAGCCCTGATAATGGTAGTAATAACTCTAGGAAGCCCTTCCCAGAAAGGGTTGTAGAAAGGAAGGAAAATACGAATGGAGTAAGAAAAGTGGATGTGGAGCAAGTGGCCATTGCAGACACAGATGCAGAAGACGAGTGTACTGCTTTAGAAGAACTAGGTCCTGAACGAGTAGAATCGAAGGACATGCAGACAGTGATGGTGCTGATCGCCATCGGAGCCCTCAGCTGGCTGTTGGAGGGTAGTGTGAGCGCCTGGTCCGCTATGTACGTCCTGAGCCTCAGTGGCAGTAAAGGGATATCTGTGTGCGGAGTGTGGATATATACCTTCGCGTCCGCGCTTTCGTGTTTAAACTACGACAAGCTGATTGAGACGAAAAAGATCAGTCGGAATACTCTCCTGAAAACGGTTGCTCTAGGTGCTTGTCTGGGCTATTTTTTAGTAGCGTGCAGTGCGATGCTCTCGGAAGTTTCTAGAACGGCTGCTGTAGGCGTGACTCTGGTGGGCTTCTTTGTGGTTGGCTTCTGTGTGTCCCCGCTGCATCCGCTAGTGCTGTTTGCCAGCAGTAGAGTCCGGGGATTCGACGGTCCAAAGGGGATCGCATTGGTTGCAGGGTACAGCAACATCGGTTTATTAGTGGGCCCTCCCATGCTGGGGGTCATATCGCATCTCTCAGGCTCCATCTCGTGGACCTTTGTCGCCGCAGGCTGCCTCTCAGCGCTCATTCTACCACTGGGAGGTAGGCTGCGGCTCGAATAGTAAGGTCAATCAGGGTCGGTGTGTTTAATGTGGTTAAGTACCAAGTCGATTGTTGGATGGTCGAGTCAACAGTAGTAGCATTGTATTGCAGTTTTGTATATGTGTAAATCTAAAAGTGTGTTTAATCTTTCGTGATGCAGTGATGATTCTTGCCTTGTAACAATATATTGAACGTTTATATTACAAACTAATCAATGATTATGCTCTTTATACTACGTACCAATGCATGCCATTGATCACAAAGAATTAGAGCAATGGGCTTCCCAGCTGGGTACTACGGCGGTGCTGGGATTCGTAGCAAGCATGCTAATCGTAGGGAAGATCCTCCATCACTTTTTCGTGAAAGGTGGACTCATGTTTGGGATGTTTGTGGTGCCACCGGCCATTACGAGTGGCTTGATTGGTCTTTGTATTTTAGCGTGGGCTGGCACCTTGGATCGAGTGCTTGCAGATGATTTGAGCAAGGGATTGGAGAGCTTAAAGGTCAATCTTATGAATTTCGTGTTTAGTGCTCTGATCCTGGGTCTGCACACTTCTAGTAATAGCAGTCAGGTAAATCTTACGATTCGTGGGGTGATCACATATTTGCTTCACGAGGGCCTGCTCATGGTAGTGTATTCACAGATCCTAATATGGGGATACAGCGTGCTAAGCATGATGGCCATCTTCGTCTGCTCGCACTTCTTCGCAGTGGAGATTTCTCCTTATTTCGCCGTCATGGTGCCCACTGGGATGGAGAGCGGCGCAGATGTGCTCATCGGTAAAGCGAATGGCCTAGGAAAGCACTACTGGAGCGATGATGTGGTAGAGGAATCTGAGTCGCTAGGACTCGTAGCAGTGAGCGTCATGGCCATATTCTTTCTCAGTTTCAAGCCATACTTCCATGCTAGAGGCTTCATCGTCGACGTGGGTAATGGTAGCATGGGTAAGGGAAGTAAGTCCACAGAGCATCTCACCGTGCAGGTCACGGGGGAGATTGAGGTATTCGGACGGACCCAGCAGCCCTTGCAGTCTGTAGGCAGAGGGGGATTGCTCAAGGAGGGGTTCGGTCTAAGTAAAAGGTCCAATGCAGGGGCCCTTTCAGAGGGCAAGGCAGACAGTAGCACTCTCAATGCAGGAGGTGGGGGGGATAATTCGACAAGCCCCCAGCAGCAAAGGTTCGACTCTATGGATAGTATCTCATCAGAGGACGCGAAGCCACTACTAGGTAAAGACTCAGCCCCTGCAGCCGCAGACATGAATATGGCTGGTTTGGGCACACACCTGTCTCTAATTGCGCTCACTTCCTTTGTCAGCTTCGGCCTTACCATGCTAGCCCATTATCTAGAAATACAGATGAGTGGACACTTTGGGACGGTGCTTACCGGAGTCAGGATGTTCAAGCTAGCCATGTTCGGCGCCCTGATCGCCATGGTGTTGATCACTCGGACCACTACCGTTCGCTTCAACCGGGACTGGTTCATGCTGCTCTGCGGACTCTTCCTGGACCTTGTGGTCATTGCAGGTTCGTGATAATATTGAAGAGTGCAAGTTCTATCACACCCTTCATTATCATGTTCATCACACCTACCACTATGCTACTTTATCCAATAATAAGTGGTGTATACGAAAGCTCTTAACTAGTTCTACGGCACCCTTGAATACCATGACGTGCGATAGATGCGAAAGCCCTTATCTACTTCTATCGCACTTTTGGTTATCGTGAACGTGCAATACAACCGACAACCTAATAAAGCTCCTCAAACATCCGCCATCCTGCATTTACAGCTTTTAGCAAGTCCAATCCAAAGCCGCGCAATCTAGATAAGCCAGACCAGCACTACGGCATAGTGGGCTGTTTCGTGTGCCTGGCTCTATTATGGAACATCCTGTGCTACTGGTATTTAGCAAGATCGCATTTCCCCAACTTCAAGTTCGAGCGAGCGCTGGTGACCAGCTGCAGCAGCATGGGTACGTACTATAGATATATGCATGAATTTGAGAGAGCTATAGCTCTGTGCCGTACGTTATACCCATAATAGCCCTACAAAAACTTACATAACCATCCACCACAACAGGTAACTCCTTCTGTGGGCTCTTATTTGCGCGGGTAGTAGACCCAACGCTCCAGAGCCCGGTTCCTGCGGCATTTGCTGCGAAATTGATGCTGTTCTTCATCCCCTCCAGTGCAGCCAAGAACAAGATCGTGGCCAAATGTATCAGTAATTATGGTCTGTCCGTCTCTCT
>JACLAB010000620.1_pt1 | contig 9974 bp, 7 predicted proteins | sample 8027921 | NCBI WGS metagenome assembly JACLAB01 (sample SAMN15725117, study PRJNA655200) | protist metagenome | isolation source: fluorescence activated cell sorting (FACS) single amplified genomes of... | place: USA: West Boothbay Harbor, Gulf of Maine | collected 2000-07-19
AATGTGCGGCAACGTCTTCCGCGTGGAGTCCTTTTCTGATATGATCGGAGAAGTCATCGACGTGCACGATTTGAAGAGACACGGGAGTTATCCCGCGATGATTCAATAAAGAATGCAACTGCTGCTCTCAGGTATATACATGTTCGACGAAAACGAAGAAGAAAACGAAAAAAAAAATCAAAGAACGAACGGACGAAGAAGGCTCACCACGCTCTCAAGCGCGCGCGGCGACATATACTGTATTTTAATTGTATTTTCAAATGTGTGCGCGCACGCGGTGGAGAACGACAGAGGACGCTTAAAGATAGAGCCTGTTTTTATTTTAATGCTATCTGTTTACTACTACTATATTATTAATATATTCAACGCGTTTACTACTTCTACAATCTCTAAGATATCAAACTACTCGCTTTCGGTACGGGCGAATTCAAAAACGTTTGCCCGTTCGTTTCTAGTTTCCTCACTGCGTTCAATTTAGCACGTCGACGGCGTTGGCGGCGAACGAGAATAACGATAATAGTTAACGTTACGCCAAATAGGATGTATTTACTTTTCTTACTCTTTGGCGATATTCGAGTGGCGCCGCCGCGCTGCGAGCGCGCCCCACCGTGGAATGATGAAGAAGAAGGAGAAGAAGAAGAAGAAGAAGAAGCTCTCAAAGCAGCCATTTGCTTCACGTCTACGGTCTTTTTACTGTTTGAAGTTAAGATGCGAACGACCAAATCGACGCCATTTGAGACGTCCACGTCGGTAATCTTTTGCCGATGCGTCTGCGACGCGTCCGGACACGTCACCATAATTTCAAACGTGTTCGTCGTACCTCCGCTCGTCTCGCCAGCAATAAAAACTGGTTTCACAAAATATCCTCTCTTATTCGTAAACACCGGCAGCGGTGGTTTATTCGTTTGCCCATCGTTGCGAAGTTGTCGATCGAAATCTAAATTTTCGACGCGCACTTCGCACTTCTCCAACGCTTCGTTCGAACTCTTATCGAACACAAACCCGCGAGCGGAAACAAACATGACGTCGTGTGCGGTATCAATAGACGCTCGACAGTGCGCGCGGATAATCTCACCGAGTCTTTCATCCTCCGAAGGCCATTTGCGATCGTTCACTTCAATCGTAATGTCTAAAGTTTGCGTCTTGACGTAGTGCCAATCTTGCATGCCGCCCCACAACGGGTACCACTGCGCGCCGTTCGTCACGCCTCCGACAAACTCTTTGGACTCTTTCATTTCACCGTGCGATTCTGCGTACAACGAGGCCGCGCGTTTGAAAATCTTGTCGTCCGGCGCTCGCGAGTACTTCGTGGATCCATCGAGATTCCCGTCCCAGGGATAATTCGCGACCAACGCGCCTTCGTGATAATTCAACGCGCCGGTCAAATTAACTCGTTTGCTGAACTCAATAATCGACCGCGTTTCCGGTTGTAACTGCCTCAAGGTATTGTCGTATAAATCATTCACCCTCCTATTTTGCACGTGAGGTGCCCCCATCTTCACGTGATGCGGCACTCTCCTCGGTTCCGGTTTCGCGAATTCGATAAACGGAAAATCTCTGTTCAAATCGATATTGTTCGCGTTCTCTCGTCTCCGTTTGGCAAACCCGTCCGGGTTCAACGTCGGGATGAAATACAACGTCGCTTTCGTTTTCACTTTACTCGCTTTCTCGATATCGTTCCCAAAAAACGAGGAGGATTCCTCGTTCTCGCGATGATTGTCGTCCTCTCCGCACGCCCACTCCGCTAAGCGCAACGTTATTTCTCTCCCGACTGGTTCGTCGCCGTGCATATTCCCGATGAATCCAAACGAAGGCGTCGTTTGTACATTCTCGTCCTCATCCTCTTCATTTTCGCTCGTCGTCCTCTCTCCGTTATTGCCCTTGTCTCGGTGGTCATCGTATAAGTTCCTCACTCGCATCGCGAATATCTCGAACCCGTTGACCGAACTGCCGATTGGAATCACCTCTCCGTGCCGTTTCCCCTGGGACGTCTCCACGCAGTTCTTCGCGATTGCATCGAACGCGTCGCGTAACTCCTCGTTCGTTTTATACTTGTTTTTGGGTGGTGATGACGGCATCCTTTCCGTCGTCATCGGTCGAATCGCCTCGACTTCAACAGAGAAGACGTGTAAAAGAAGACAAAGAGAAAGAAGCGCTTTCGTCAACGCCGTCGTCGTCGTAATCATCATTTCCTAAAAACAGAAGAAAAAAGAGAAGAGGAATATCTGCTTTAAAGCGCAAAAGGTAAATTGTCCTCTCAATAAAGCGTGTCAACACAACAAAAACAACTCCGCTCCCTTTCTTTCACCAAAGCCTTTTATGATAAACAAAGTCTCTCCTCTTCGCGCGAGAACAACAATTTAAAGACAAAAGCTGCTGATTCACAGTGCTCGTCTCATGTCTTCTTTTTGCTTCTTTTTTCCAAAGTGGCGGACCTTCTTCAAAAGTGGCAGAAAAGGAAGACCAAAAAGTTTTGGGCACTCGAGACCAAAAAAAAAAATGACTGTGACCCTAAATGCATTTTTTTGTGCCTCCGCTCCTTTGACGCGCGAGAGGGGGAAAAGGGAAATTTTTAAATCTTTCTCAGACCGCACATTCTCTCTAAAGCGCGCGCATATAGTATTCTAAACGCACATTTCCCTCTTTCGCATTCAGTGCTGGTATAGTATTCCTTTTTTGAAGAGAGAGAGAGAGAGAAAGGTTTAGTATTGTTGTTGTTGTTGTTTGTCGGAGAGCAGTGCATGTGTTTTGTGTGAAAAGGATATCTCATTTTTGAAAGCGTTTTGGAACCGTTTGTTTGTGTGTCCGCGTGGATTGATTTGGTCGAGAAGCTCTTTTAAAACGAGACTCTTCTTTTCGTGACGCGTATACACGCGACGAACTTGTGAGTCTTCGCGATGAGCAGTCACCGCGATCGTCGCGTTTACGACGATCAAAAGAATCAAACTTTGTTCACGACCAACGAGAACAACACCAACAACAACAAGGAGAATTTTGATGGGAAGAGTTTCAAAGAAGAAGAGACCAATACAACGAAGAATACTACGAACGACGAGAAAGATAAAGGTTTATCCGACTACGTTCCAAAAGTAATCGGTGGTGGTTCTTCTACTACTGCGACCATCTCTTTGAACAACGCTCAAGGACAGCGGGAAAACATGACGCAAACCATCACGACCAACGTGCGCTCCTCGCGCGACCGAGGCTCGTGGGAAGGCGTTTTAGGCGAGTATTTGAAACATAAAGGCGATACGCCGTGGAGAGAGAAATCGAGTCGCGTGGAAAGAGCGACAGCGGTGAGAGCGAACCCGACGTCACCGCAAGCGTGGTTGGAGTTTTTAGAGGGGGAGGAAGGCATGTTTGCGGAGAAAATGACTGGGAAAGTAAACGTGGTGACCGGATCGAGAAACGGCGTATCGCTGTATCGGTTGTACGAGTTGGCGACGAAAACGCTGCCGAGAAGTGGGAACGCGAAGAACGAAGATTATTTGAGAGTGTATTTAGGTTACGCGAGACAACAAATGGTTCACAACACGGACGACGCGAGAGATACGTTTAAGTTTTTGAAGTCGCAAGGCATCGGGCAGACGCACGCGATTTTTTGGTGCGAGTGGGCGGCGTTTGGCGGGCAATTGAAAGGCGACGAGAAAGCGATTAAAATCTTGAAGAAAGGGTTAGAAGCGAATTGTGAACCGAAAGAGGCGTTGGAGATTATGCTGGAAGACGTGCAAGGGAAGAATATTGATTTTACGACGGCGATTCCGTCGCCCTACGTGAGAGACGTGACGGAAGGCGGAAGAACGGCGACGTTGCACGGCGGGGCGAGAATGATGAGCAACAATACCACGAGCGCGATGAAGAAACCACCGTCGGCGATGAAACCGTTGACGTTTGACTCGAAACCGATGGTGTCGCACACCGCGGCGAGACGGCGACAGAGTGGGTACGTGCACGATCCGACGCTGATGAACACCACCACGGGGTGTTTGACTTCTCAGCAACCGACGATGACGCAACCGACGCATCATCACACATCCACCACGAGTTCGAGTTTGAGCGGCGACCGCACCAATGCTGGCAATACGGTCACAACGGCAGCAACAGTGGGGAATAATCACGCGCATGCGACGCCTACCACCACCACCACCAACAACAATAATAATAATAATCCGCTCACGGCTCAGAAAACAGAAAGTTTGCGCGCGCGACTAGCGGCGGCATTAGAATCGAGCAAAAAATCAGCCACGACGACAACTACGGTCACGCGACCGGTCATGGCAACAACACTAACAGCAGCAGCAGAAGGTAATAGTAGTAAGAATAAGAATGAATCGAGCTCCTCGGCGGCGCATCCAACATCGAACGCGCAAGCGCCGGTAAGCAAGAAGCAACCAACATCATCATCTTCCAAACAGCCGTTAAAGCGGGAAGACGATCAACATATAGTCGTGAATGGCGCGAGATACGCCAAGTTAGAGTGTATCGGCCAAGGCGGCACGTGTAAGGTATATAAAGTCGTCTCGCAAAAGAGGAAGATCATGGCGTTGAAGAGGATTCGTTTACAAGGCAAGCAGAAGGAAACCGTGGATGGCTTCATCGATGAAATCAAACTCTTGAAACGTCTTCGAGGGAAAGATAACATCGTTCAAATCGTCGACGCGGAAGTCTGTCCAAACGAAGGGTTGATCTTAGTGGTTTTGGAGTTTGGGGAAATTGATTTAGCGAAAATGTTGAACAAGCGCGAGCGCCAACGCGCGGAGAGCGGCCACGCGCAACTCGTAGACGACAATTTCATGCGTCTCTATTTCGAGCAAATGGTCGAAGCGGTGAAAACTATCCACGAAGCTCGAATCGTGCACTCAGATTTGAAACCTGCTAACTTTCTCTTCGTCGAAGGAACTCTGAAACTTATCGATTTCGGTATCGCGAAGGCTATCAATCACAACCAAGCGCCGAATCACACGAACATCGTTCGCGACCATCAAGTTGGTACCATCAATTACATGTCCCCGGAAGCTATTCTCAACGGACAAAAATCCGCCTACGGCGATATGATTCCAGTCGGAAGAGCCAGCGATATTTGGTCGTTAGGGTGCATCTTATACCAAATGGCATACGGACACACGCCGTTCAGCAAAATAAACGGCTTGGTACAAAAGCTCCACGCAATCACCGACCCGAACCATACCATCGAATTCCCTCCGTTACCGGTTAAAAACGATCACTTGATTGATTTAATGAAGCGATGTTTAGAGCGGCGAGTGGAGAATAGAATAGAGGTTCCAGATATTCTCAGACACCCGTATTTACGCCCGGAAGAAGCGGCGGCGAGTTTGAACACGAGCACCTCCTCCGACGACGCCGAAAAAGCGAACAACGGCGCCGGCGGTTTGAGCATGCAACAACTCCAACAACTTCTCACTCAACTCTCCACGAACAACACCGATAACGCCATCGACGTCAACGCGTTATCCTCGCACGTGTTCGCGCAAATCGCCGCCGGTCAAAACGTTTCTGTCTCGCCTCTTTTGCGTAAGAGAACGAGCGGGAGCGGTTTGTCGCCGCTCAGCGAAGAGGACGAAAATCTCAGAGCATCATCATCACCATCATCCGGGTCCTCGCCGATGGAAACGACTGAATAATAATAATAACGAACGCTGTTGGAGAGAAAGTTTTTAGTAGGAATATGCCGTGTGATAAATACAAAACATCTTGCGCGATACGTACAATTTTTCTCCCATTTTTCACAAGACTTGAAAGGAGTTTTGGATAACGAGACGACGTCACTTAATATCTCTCCCTCAAATGCCACTTCCCTCCGCCCCAGACTTGACGAACAGAGTGGCCATAATCACCGGCGCCTCCCGAGGTATCGGTCGCGAAGTCGCTTTGGCGTTAGCTAGTCGTGGATGTCACGTCGTCATCGCGGCGAAAACCGTCCAAGCGCACCCGACTTTACCGGGAACCATTTACACCGTCTGCTCGGAAATCGAATCGAAATATCCAAACGTTCGAGCGTTACCCGTGGTGGTGGATTTACGATCCGCGGACGCGTGCGTCAAAGCGGTGGAAGAGACGGTGAAACATTTCGGCAGAGTAGATGTATTAGTGAACAACGCGAGCGCGTTGTGGTGGCAAAACATGATCGACACGCCGACGAGCAAATATGATTTGATCAACGGCATCAACGCCAGAGGCGCGTTTATCATGACGAGAGAGTGCATGAAACACATGCTGAAGAATAAGTGGGGGAGAGTCGTGAGCATGGGACCACCGTTACCGAAGAGTTACACGGAATATGCAGGGAAGACGGCGTATTACATGTCAAAATGTGGGATGTCCATGGTCGCGCTCGGCGCGGCGGCGGAAGGCGAGGGATCGAATATTACCGGGAACGCGTTGTGGCCGGCGACGATTATCGAAAGTTTAGCGGCGACGAATTTTAAGTTAGGGGAAAGAGATACGTGGAGAAAAGCGAGCATATTGGCGGATTGCGTGGTGCAGTTGTGCGGAGACGCGAGGACGACTGGGGAGACGTTGATTGACGATTTGTATTTGGCGAAATTGGGGATGTCGCAGAGAGAGATTCGGGAGACGTATAACTTGGATCCGTCGAAAGAAGTGCCGAGGTTTTTAGCGCCAAGTGCGGATGGGAAAACCAGTGGTGGGGATTGGAAGATTAAGAGAGGGGACGTGAAGAAGTTGAAGAAGGATTTAGAGGTGAGCGCGAGGCTTTAAAATAGCAGAGACAAAAATTAGAAATGACTAGTAACGTGTATCATATATCGTATCGTTGCAAAATGAAAGTGAAGTATCGCTACTACATCCAAATATTTAGTATTGCTACCGCATGCCATTGTTTTTAATCTATTTTCGAACGTCGTTTTCGTCGACCTATATTCGGGTTGCAACAGATTGTTTTTACGACGAGTACGTACCACGCCCAAAGGCCGAAACCCAAAACTACGATCCACGGGAACACGATGAAAAACGCCGCTTTGTGAAAGGTCCATTGTTTTTGAAAATCGGACATCGAACGCTCGCGGAAACATTCCTCGTATGTGGGTTGCTCTGCCGTCGTTCCTCCTTTTGGCGCTTCGAGCGAGGAAAATAAGACTTCCTTGGATACGACGACTTCACCGCTTTCGCCCAAGATGTTCACGTCTAGGCTGTTTTTATCCCAATGTATTAAAACTTCGCCAAAGTTTAACCCCATGTAGATATCGGGAACGATATTCTTCGGGTACCACCATCTCGGCATGAACTTGGACGGCGTCATCTTTTTGTAAAAATACGTCACCCATTTTGGTCGGACTTCTTCCACCGCGACGTGCGTGATTCCAGAACTGGTCGCGTCTATGCTCTCGTACGGTAAATGACATCCGGGCGCTCGAACGTCAATCATCCCTACGTGCACGTCGCCGGATAAGAATATAACCCTTCTCTCTTTTGCCTTGGAGACGAGACGCATTAACCTCTTTTGATTCGACGGAAACGAACCCCAATTCTCTATCGATTTCCCGAATTCTCTCGCGATTTTATAATTCACCGCTTTATACATCTGGTTGAGCTCGGCGAACACTTGTATCGAGGACCCAATCAACGTCACCTCCGCGTTGCTCGGTTTCATCAACTCCTTTTCCAACCACTCCCATTGCTTTGGACCTAAAATATCCGCTTCTCCATCTTCAGGCGTCGATCCGTCGACGAAGTTCCACCGAGTATCCAACAATAGAATCTGTACCTCCCTGCCTCGTTTCGCCTCGTCGTCCTCGTACACGGAATAACTCTCGTACACCCCGTCTCTTTCCAACCGTCGCTCCGTCTCCTTCCCTTCGTCCAAAAAATCTAAAAACAACTCTTTCGCCGTTTCCTTGTGTTCCCAATGTTTCCCCGCGTTGTTCATGCCGTAATCGTGGTCGTCCCACGTCCCTAAAATCCGCGCTTTCTTCGCCAGCCTCTCGTACGCCGGGAACCGCTTCACCGCCGCGTACGCTTCCGCGTGGAACTTCTCTCCAAAATACTTCCTCTTCTCGAACGTAATCCGAGTGTCCGCGTACACCGCGTCTCCGAGCCATACGAATGCGTTCGGGTGTGTCCGTTCGATCGAGGTCCATATTGAAGTCGCGTTCATTTTTTGGTGCTTGTTGCAGCTTCCGAATGCAATTTTTGTCTCTCGAGACGCCGTCACCTCATCAAGTTTTCGCATCATCCACACGGACAGGACGACGTATATACTGCGTGAGAAGAAAAAGCGAATAATGAGCGACAAAGTTTGAGGAGGAAGAGAGAGAACGTAAAGAACAGGTGCTTTTTTTCGCGATGATTTCGAATGAAGCGCCTCTCTGTTTGCGCTCCGAAAGCGAACGTTTGAGAGCGACAGACGGACGGAGAATATTCCCAACGCACGTGCCGCTTTAAAAACAGTTGAAACGCTTCGTACGTTGCGAGAGAGACGGAGAGAGAAAGAAGAAAGAGAACGCACATCATTTTGAGAGGACGAAACGACGAAGACGACGACGACACGATGCTTCTTCTTCCTCGCTTCTTTGCGGAAGAGGAAGAGGAGAACCCGGTCGTTCGCTCTCGTTTCGCGCGGGGAGAAATGAAGGATTTTATACAATTAAAAGTTTTCCAATCAGCGTTCGCCATACAACGGAACGCGCTTTGAATACTCTGCTCGCGCGAATGAGTCGTGGTGGTGTCACTGCGCCGAGCGAGCGCGGTGAGGAAACTCAGAGACGCGAGAAGACGACCGAAAATGAAAACCTCGGATGGCTCGCGTCTGGTTCGTGCCTCCCCAGGAAACGGAAACCGATCGAAAATATCACCCATTCCTCGCTCGTGTTCTTAGAAGCGGAGAAGGCGAAATTGAAATCGGAAACCGCGTTTCGTCAACCTTCTTCCTCGGCGACGACGACAGGAACGGCGGGAGGAGGAAAAAGACCAACAACGAAAAAGCGAATAATTTCAAACGCGAAGCGCGAATTGTTGAAAGAGAATAAAGGCGTTCGCGAACGGAACGGAAAAGACGTCAGAGACGAGGAGAGAGAGAAAACGACGTTGGAGACGAAAGCGAGTTTGTACGAAAAGTTGTCGAAAGACGACGATTTGGGAGGAACGACGACGATGAAAATACCGAAAGACGGATTCGACTGTATGGATTTCAAACGGAAACGACTGGAGGAAAAGGAAAAGGAGGAGTACGAGTACGATTTTGGGAGCGCGTACGAAAGACGCAGATACGCGGGAAGAGAGGACGAAGACGAAGACGAAGACGAAGAGCGAGAACGGAACGAATTTCGGGAGCAACGGCGAAGAGAGGACGAAGAAAGGGAAGCGCGAGAATTTAGAGACGAGGAGATGCGAGAGAAAGAGCGACGGTTGGTTGAAGACGTGGCGAGAGAGACGGAAGCGGCGAGGCGAGAGAGGGAAGAGGCGAAGATGGAAACCGTCGAAGCGAGAGAGAAGCTGAAGAGGAAATTCATCGAAGAAAAGATTGCGCAGTTGAAGGAGAAGAAGCGATTGGAGAAAAAGGAGAAAAAGAAGAAGGTAAAGACAAAAGAGGCGAAGTAGTTATTAGAGAATTTGTAGTTAGAGATGCTTTATATAGTTTTATCCGTTGCTGTATATTAAGAAAGATTTGATATCTCTCGTGCGAGCGCACCTCACAGTCATCATTCGTCATCATCGCTCGAACTCGCCGCGGTGAACGCCTTCGGCGACGCACTCTTCTGCATCTTTTTCAAGTTACTTTTGGGCCTAGTGTTGTTCGTATTACTATCAGAGCTACTCTTTTTCTTCAAAGTCTTCTTCTCTTTCTTCTTCTTCTTCTTTAACTTCTTCCGTTCCTCGTCCGAGTCGCTCTCAATCTCCACGTCGCTCTCTTCCTCCTCTTCCTCCTCTTCCTCGCTCTCGGACGCGTCCAAACCTTTATAACTCACCTGCGTCCTCGTGTTCCTTCGTCTCCCACC
>JACLAB010007577.1_pt1 | contig 9972 bp, 10 predicted proteins | sample 8027921 | NCBI WGS metagenome assembly JACLAB01 (sample SAMN15725117, study PRJNA655200) | protist metagenome | isolation source: fluorescence activated cell sorting (FACS) single amplified genomes of... | place: USA: West Boothbay Harbor, Gulf of Maine | collected 2000-07-19
ATCCCGGGCTTGTCCCTATCGCACTTGGTGTGCACGACGGTGAACGGGACGTTGTGGGTGATGAGCCAGTCGGCGTACTCGAGGTCTTTGTCCATCGGCGGGATGGAGGCGTCCACGAGGAGTAAGACGCCCGCGAGGTTGGCGCGGGTGGTGAAGTAATCCTTGGTGAATTTCTCCCACATCTCGGTGGATTCCTGGGATGCCTCGGCGAAGCCGTATCCGGGCAGGTCCACGATCCACCACTTGTTCGCCACGAGGTAGTGGTTGATGTGTTGCGTCGTGCCGGGCTTGGAGGACACCAGCGCGCCGCTCTTGCCCTTGGTCAGGAGGTTGAGCAGAGAAGACTTGCCCACGTTGGACCGGCCGATGACCGCCACCTCCGGAAGGCCGTCGGGCGGTGGGCAGTCCTCCGCGTCCTCCGTGGCGCTCACGAACTCCACCTTTTGCATCTTCTTATCGTCCACGATGCGCATCTCCGGCAGCGGCAGCGTCTGGCCCTCCGCGCCCACCCGGAGCACCGGCCTGTCCCACTTGGACGCGAACATCTCCTTCTGCTCCTCATCCACGTACCACAATCCACCGCCGGCGCCGTCGCTCTCCGCCGCGCGTGGGATCCTGAACGCGCGTCCTCGAAGCCTTCCGGGCTTTGACGCGCGTTGACATACCCGCGGCACGTTGGGCGCGAGCCCAGCCGAAGCGCTCATCGCCGTAAACGCCATCTCGACGCGCTCTCTCAACTGGCGGCTGGAGCCGGCACGAAAAAGTAAAAAGTGCAAATTTTCAGATCGCGAGGTTCAGAAAACTGCCGGGGTCGCCTCAGAGTGCACCGCCGTCGGTGAGCGAGGGTTCACGACCGCCCGGCATGCGCGCGCCGGCGCGTATCCGCGCGGCGATCATCCTACTAGCGCTCGTATCGCGCGTGACGGGATCGACGCCCGCGGGCCCTTCCGCGTGCCCCTTCCGGGACGACGGGACGAGCCTGGACCTCGTCCTGAGCTCCACACTCGCGCACGAAGCACACGCGCCGGTCCCGTCGAAGTTCAGGGTGCTGAGCGAGGTGGTCGACGCGGCGCGAGCCGTGTGCGGCGACGACACGTTCCTGTTCTACGCCGCGGATGGAGGCCAGACGATGTTCGCGCCCACCGACCAAGCCTTCGAGGAACTCTTCATCGAGCTCGACCGCGGGCTCGAGGAGGTGCTCGGCAACCCGACGTTCCTGTGCGGTCTCATACGGTACCACTTGACCGTGCCGTGCACAGCTGTGAACAACGCGCTGTTCGGAAGATCTTGCGGGTTCCTCCTGACGAACGACATGGTCGACGCGCAGCCGCTGGAGACGCTGTTCAACGACCAAGCGCTGAGCGCCGGGCTCGAGTTGACGGGCGCGGGATCCGCGTCGAGCCTCCTATTCGTCGCGATATCGCAGGCGGTCACCGCTCGAAAGGTTAGGGTCGACGGGTACATGAAACGAGGCGCGGACGTGATCGTGCCCAACGTCGTGCTGTGCGGCACGCTCGCGGTGCACGTGGTGGACACCGTCCTCGTCCCCGCGGCGGCGTTCTATTCGTCGATCGAGTCGGTCATAGCGTCGCTGCCGGAACTGTCGATAACCGCCGAGGCGTATTTTCTAACCAAGCCGCTGAGGGACAGCTTCCTCGTTCCGGCCCAGCCGCTGGGAGTGCAAACGCAGACACAGACGACGACGACGACGACGACGACGACGACGACGACGACGACGACGACGACGACGAAGAGGAGATCTGCGCGGAGACTGCAGCAGTTCCCTTTCCTCGGCGACGTCGTCATCGTCCCGCCGCTGATCCCCCGAGGCGACCTTCCCCTTCCTTTCCTTCCCGACGTCGGCATGTGCGAGCCCGGTTTCGTGATTCCGCCCGAGGACGTGAGGACGGTGTTCGCGCCCACCGACGCGGCGTGGAAAATCTTCTTCAAGCGCGTCGGCCTGTCCAAGGAGCAGGTCTTCAGCGACCGCGAGCTGCTGCTGTCGACGCTGCAGTACTCCGAGGTGTTCGCGTCCATCGAGACGCCGCCCATCGGCGCCGACGGGCTGGTGAGTGTATTTTTTCCTTATTTTCGTTTCTTTTTTGTTTTCGTCGCGTACGGGCGAGTAGACTGACGAGTGATCTTTCGTGCAGCTCGCGGGGTCCAGATTCTTCAGCTATAACCTCTACCCCCTGGAGATTCTGCAGAGCTCCGTGGTGCCCGAGTTGCTGTTCGTGCTGCCAATCTTTGGACCCGGCCTGGACGTGCTGAACTTCTTCGACCTGGTCGTCGACGTGACGTGCGTGGGGAACAAACGAATTTTCACGATTGAAGGCCAACGGTGCGTTGAGTTTATTTTAATCTTTGCATGGGCAATTCGAATGACAATGAAGGCGTGTTTTGTTGTCAACAGGTTTGCCATGTTGGGTCGTAACCAGGCGGTCGTGCTGGCGCCCGACCTGGTTGCATGCGACGGGCTGATTCACATCGTGGACAGCGTGCTGATCACCCCCGCGTTGACCACCCTGCGGCAGCTCACGCTGAGGCCCGAGCTGTCGCTCTTCACGCAGATCGTCACCGCCCCGGGCAACGAGTTGTTGGTAACCACGTTTATTTTAATTCTTCCCGTATGGGCGATTGGACTGACGGCGTGTTTTGTTTACAGGCTGGCGATTTGGACGTCGTCGGGTCTCCCGGGACTATAGAGCAAGTGGTCAGCGGCGTCGCGATCTTCGCCCCGACGAACGCCGCCGTGGTGGGAACCCTGGCGTACCTTGGGTATACCCCCGAGGACGTGCTGGTCCCTTACATCGATCCGTTCATCGCGTTTCTGATCCGGCAGCAGCTGGCGCAGTATCACCTCGTCTTGGTGATGAGTTTATTTGTATATTCGTATGGGCAATGTGACTGACGTCGTGTTTTGTTTGTTCACAGGACCTGGTTCCTCGCGGCGGGTTGCTTCCGCAAGAAGATTTCCGGCTGTGCCTCCTCGCCGAGACGGACGTGTTCGACACGCGACTCGCGTATCCGCTGCTCGCCAAGCCGTGCAACATATTCCTCGGGTTCAGCATCATTAAACAGGTTGGTATATACATCCAAGGCGTGCGCTCTCTCTTCTCCAAGACTCCGCCCGGGTTGCCGGATCCGCTTCGAAGGTTAGTTTATTTTAGATATCGCACGGGCAATTAGACTGATGACGTCGTGTTTTCGATTCAAAGCGTCTTTGTGGAGGGACGGCTAAACTTTGGCCGGGTGATCGTGCCGGACCTCGTGTCGTCCAACGGTGTGGTGCAGGTCATCGACACGATGCTGATACCCCCGACCGCGGAGCTCGGCCTGACGATTTACGACCGAATCGCGCGGACCCCGTGGCTGAAGGTACACGAGGAGATTCTGCTGCTGCTCGGTGGGTTTCTTTTAATACTCGTACGGGCAATTAGTATGACGGCGTGTTTTGTTTACAGGGCTCGAACGCGAATTTCGAGGCTCGTGTCTACCCCCCGGCGACGCCAGCGCGTTCGCACCCGTCGACGCCGCCTGGCTCTCCTTCTTCGCCAAGCTCGCGTTCTCCAAAGAGGCGTTCCTGGAAAGCTTCACGGCGATCATGTACGACATCATGATGTTCGCGCTTCTCGCCGACCGCGACGAGGTGGCGTTTGATAACCTCGGAATAGCGGCTGACTTTGTGTACCCGCCGCTGGAACCTCAATACGTCTCGAACCAAGAAGTGTTTCCCACGGTCCTCACACGGTACTGGCAATCCCCCGCGGCGGTTCAGTTCCTGAGGCACGATACGTTCGATTCGAAGGTGTCGGGCGGCGGTGAGTTTCTTTTTATTTCCATACGGGCAATTAGATTGACGCGTGTTTTGTTCACAGGTTCGTTGATCACGCAGGTGTTCGTCTCCGGCGGCGTCGCAAACGAGGCTTCGTTTTGGAACGGCACAGACCGAATAGACTCCGTTCAGCTCGTCAACGGAGGTGACGATTCGTATCCTGGGAAACGCCCAAACGTCGCGCAGATAATCCCGCCGGAAACAAGGACCGGGCAGCTCGCGCTCAACGGCGACCTGCACGTCGTGGACAAGGTGCTGCTTCCGAACCTCGTAAACTCGTTTTGCAGAGCGGGTGGGTTTACTTTTATTTTTATTTTCGTACTTGTGTAGGCAATTGTACTGATGATGACGTCGTGGTTTTTTATCACAAGGTGACTTTGAATTTTACGCTGGCGCCGCGTTCGCGAGTGTCATCGCGTCCACCGCGGACCTGAACGGCGGGGTGATCGACTCCATCGTCCCGCGAGGGTTCGCGTACGACAACTGCGAGCGACTGCCGTGCACGTACGAGGTACCGGGTCTGTACGGCAGAGCAGGGTTTCGTCTATCAGTGAGTATATTTTTACCTTATTTTTATTTCCGTATGGGCAATTGTGGTGATGTCGTGTTTTTTTGATGTTAAGGTTGAGGCGACTGTTCGGTTTAAACACGTGCTGCCACTGTGTGATCCGTGGTGCGATCCCACGCAGTACTGGTGGTGCATCCCGTGCACTGGAGTGTACGCGCAGACGATACTGACGATCGGTGGGTGCGCGCCGTATCAGACCACGTCGCACTGCGGCGGCGCGGTGAGTTTCTTTTTATGGAGTTCCACACGGGCAATCAGACTGACGTCGTGTTTATTTATCATATTAACAGCTCTCGATCTGGGTCACCGACGCCGGCGAGGTTCGCTTCGGTACGTTTATTTTAATCATCATACGGGCAATTAGAGTAACGTCGTGTTTTGTTTGTGTACAGGGTTTCAAACCTTCGTGGAGAGTTTCTCTCTCCTTCCCGTGTTCTTCGGAGGAGGCATGCGAGTCGTGGACCTGAGCGTCCCCGCGCTCGGGTTCAAGGCGCACGACAAGCAGGTGTTCAAGGTGCTCGCCACCTACGACGGCTTGTGCAACTGCACCAAGGTAAGTTTCTTTTTATTCTCGTACGGGCAACCAGACTGACGTCGACTGTTTTGTTTAAGATTTACGTCAACGACAAACTCCGCGGCATCGCCGATCCTTTCGACATCGGACAATACGTCTTCCAACCCTTCGAGAACGTCGCCGGTAACCTCCGCGAGAGCATCACGTTGGGCGCCAGTAAACACTCGGATCTCCCGGTGCCTCCCGCGCCCGTGTACCCACCCGCCGCCGCCGTCTACGGCGGCACCGGGGGTATAGGTTCCAACAACTTAACTGTCGAAGAGTTATCAGGGCCGAACCCGTACCTGAACCCGAAGGACTGGTCGGTGCCCGCGGCGGGTCAGTACGCCACGTACCCGGCGGACCCGGTGCTCGTCGGACGGAACCCCACGCAGGTGTACCTGCCGTGGAAGGGTAACATATTATCGACGAGCGTTTGGTTCGATAACGGGGTGCGGCAGGGTATTAGGTATCCGAGCACGTGCGTCCCGCCTCCGTTCTACGACTCCCCCCCGGTTGGATAGTCTTGTGGTGTATGTAGTGTATAGTGCAGTGGTGGTCGCGGCGGCGATGAGGTTCGAGCCGAGCGGGTACGAGAAGGGAGGAGGGTCTTTATTGAAGCACTTTATTGAACTTGCCATCCTGGCAAATTCTCGTCGAAATCTCCGTCGAGTGATGAACGTCCTTTCGCTTTCGTTCAAAAGCCCCCAGATCTTGCCGACGCGACTGACTGTTCGCGGAGGGTTGCGCGAGGTGACCCGGGACGTCTCGGCGGCGCCCATCCGACGCGTGACACCCGCACACGGCGGCATCGTTTCCTACACGGCGCTGGACGTCGTCGGCGCCGTCTCGAGTGTCATTCTCGTGATTTAACTCTTTGCATTTCCACCATGAACGACGGGTGGCTCGCTCGGTTCGAGGAGGCTGAGGAGCTGGTCGACGATGCGTTCTCCACCGTCCGAGAGAGGGACAGCTGCGCCGCCCTCGGAAGCAGCCCCGAGGCCGCCAGGCTCACGGCGGCGGTGATGCGAAAGGCTGACACCCTCACCTCCAAGCTCGACGCGCTCCGGACGGACCTCGTTAACGCCGTCGTGACGGAGCGCGAGTCTCGTCGGCGCGAGAACATGCTGCGGGAGCTTCGGACGCGGTCGGACGATCTCGCGCTCGCCATGAACGGTCCCTCGACATCCCCCTTGACATCCCCGGCACACGTATATCCCGGGGAGAGCCACCGCGTGGACGTCGACGAAGACAACGAGGACAACCGAAGCATCCTGCAGCTGCAGCGGAATCTCATGCGAGAACAGGACGAGGAACTGGAGGAGCTCAGTCGGGTGGTGACGAGCACCAAGCACATCGGCCTGGCCGTCGGGGAGGAACTCGACCTACACGCGAGGCTCCTGGATGACCTCGAGACGGACGTGGAACGGAGCGGGTCCATGCTGAGGCGGGCTCACGCCTTAGCGAGGCGGGTATACGAAAACTCGGGTGGCGGGTGCAAGTTTTTCGCTCTCTCTTCGGCGCTCGTCGCGGTGCTGGTGTGCCTCGTGATCCTGATTGAGAAAACGAAAAAGCACTGAGGAGACGAAGCACGCGAACGTGGCCACCACTACTAGACGAATAACTTAGATGAATAACTTAGTGTACAACACGCGACTAAACAGTTAGAAGTGTCACCGCATGGGTCGGCCGGGGAGGTCGGTACTCACCCTGGGACCCTGTTCCACCACCACCATCTCCATCTCGCGGCTACCACGCGCCTCCACGACGCTCGCCACCACAGGAGCGTCTGTCCCGTCACCGTCGCCGCCGCTAGGAGTCACGCGAGTGTCTTCCTTCGCCGCCATTGATATCGACTCGGTCAAAACTCCATCCGCGTCGACGTAGGGCGGATTCTCGACAACCACCGCCAGCCGGCCCCGCACGGGAATCTCCACGCATCCCTCGTTGTCGTGTCGACACAGCGCTTGACTCTCACCGGTACCGCCGCCCGATGACGTGCGATCGTCACCGGGCGCGGAAGCCTTGAACACGCGAGCTTCGTAAATCTTAGGAGGGGGTAACTCGATCTGGATGCCGAGCTGCGCCATGCGGCCCGCCACCGCCTCCAGGTTCCCCAACTCGGACGGATCCACGGGAAGCCAGGAGAACTCCCCTTGGTCCGTGTTGAACGGATTGGGCTGGCGTAGACGGAACGTGTACGACACCGACGCGCAGAGGATCATGTCCACGAGCACGTTGGCGAGATGCCCGACCCACGGATAGTCCCTGAGGAAGAGGAGCACCATCTCCAAGAAAATTTTGGTACAGATGAAGGAGAACAGGATGAGCTGCAGTCTGCGGTACATGACAGCCTTCTCGTGCGCGGGAGTACCCTCCGGCTCGATGTCCGCCTGTCGCAGGATCATTATCTGCATCTTGAGCTCCCGGATGTTCCGAGCCACGCTGCTCAGGATGAGCGCCAGGATGGTCATGTACAGGATGGCGAGAGCGAAGAAGCTCAGGTTATCCAAGTCGTACAACTTGTACGTCAGCGTGAGCACGATGAGCAGGACGACGCTGGTGACCGTGCTCTGGAACTCGGAGACGGGTATGTGCCGCCGCGTGATGAGCCAACCGCGCGCGATCAGCAGCAGCGCCCCGAACGTCGCGGCGTTGTTGAAGCAATCGGCGAAGACGCCCGCTTTGCCGATCCAATCCGGAAGGTATCCAATCCTGCTCACCGTCTCCCACTTCAACATGCCGATCGCGCACGCCACCATCTTGAACAGAGGCACGATGAGCATCATCTTGTGCAGCGTCGTGATGGTCGCCGCGTGTATCACCCCAAACTGAAACATCTGCCAGGCGCAGAGCGCGGTCCACACGATTAGGAACGCGAGGTACAGATCCGGCAGCTGCTCGTGCCCAAAGTCCAGGTGCTCCCCGCCCGGGTTCATCAACACGTAGTCCATGTGTACCAGCGCGGTTCCCTCGCCGCACACCGCGACGGCCCACTCGATCATCTTCCGTCGTTGAACGGTCACGGTTTGAACCCGCGGGCCGCCGGGTTCGACTTCGACGACTTCGCAATGGCTCCTCACCGTCGAGTTGGAGTACAAAAACTGCGAGACGCAGAATGATGCACCACCGGCTTTCAGCTGGAAGTCGGTCATCACCGTGTCCGGACACCCGATGATGTACACGTCGAGCGGCGCCTCGTCGTAGTTGTTGTTGTTGGCCTCGGTGAACGTGGTGGTGAACTGCGCGGTGCCCCCAGCTTTGAACCCGAACCTGTCGAACCGGCGCGCGTCCCCGCCGCGAGCGTAGATTCGTTGGCTGACCGAGCTGACGATGGCGTCCGTGCCGGCCACCAGGCACGCCAGGACCGCGGCGAAGAGCCACGCGCGCGATGCCTTTCCCCTCATCGCGTCAACCCTCGGGGAGAATCACAGACGAATCGCGCCTCCTCAACCCAAATAAATTTCTTTCCTCCGGGATAGGAGACAAGACACCCGGGCAACCGCGAACCCACGACGCGACCCGAACCCCGCGCGTACCGGCTACGTCGCGTCGGTAACCCCAGGTCGGACCGCCGGGCTCGAGACGGACCGCCGGGCGCGACCGAGTGGCGACGAGCGCGCGGCGTGACGTCAACACGTAGAGCGGTCTTTTCACACGACTCGTGATACAAGTATCGGGTCAAATCTTCGCGATGACGTCAGAAAGGACACTGTCAGTCATGCAAGAGGGCAGCCTTGCACATCGTTTCACTTCGCCGACGACGTGTCCATCATGACACGGCCATCGGTGCCCGCACGACACACGGGATAGGAGAACGTGGACGCGCGGGAGGAGGGTGGCGTTGATGCGGACGGTTAAAGACGCTGAGGATGCGCGTGGGTGTTAACCAGTGTCGGTGCAGACTCCGGCGGATATAAAGTGAGTGTTAACCAGTGTTGATTGACGTGTGTTGTACAGGGTAAGTGTCTTAGACTACGCGGCGGCGGTCATCGAGTCTCGAGCATATCAGCCTGCGTCCCTGTCGAATCGTATCGACGTTCGGGACGCGGCGTCACCGAGGCGAGGCTCTCTCGTTCGCTGCGTTCTAAGGTGTGGTCGCCGGAAAGCGCAGGCGGGTGCGCCCTTCTGAGAGTCTGATGATGATGACTCGGTCGAAGGGCGCTTACCGTCCTCAGCCTCCCGTGTTGACCACCCGTTTCGTCGGTTGGTGCCCGCGCGAGGCGCCGGGAGCCAGCGGGTTACGCTCGCGCAGCCGTCTGAACGGGTCGTCCTTGTCGTCCTCGGGCTTTGGCTTTGGCTTGGGCCGCGGGGGAGATTCCGCGTCGTCGCCAGATCCCAGCCTGCGCCCACGGCCGTGTACCCGCGAGCCCAACGCCGCCAGCTCCTCCGCCTCCCGCGCGCGCCTCTCGCGCGCACGTATCGCGTTCTCTTCGCTCGCGCGCTGGAACGCCTCCGCCTGCCGTTCCCTCGCCAGTCGTTGACGCTCGGCGAGGTCCACCGCGCGCGATGCGGTTGGCTGCCGCGCGAGGGACCTGGCGCGTCGGAGCATCGGCTCCGCGAGGTGCGTCCACGTCAGCATCACCACGAACGCGGTCGCCACGGCGGTCCAGCCGTTCACCTCGAACCATTCCCAGACCCGACCCAGCGCGGCGTGCACGGCCGTCGTCATGTCGCGGCGGCCAACTCCGGCGCGGAGAGGAGTGAGCTTTAAGATGCTCGGAATAACCAAAGTGGGCTCTCGGAAGATCTCACTTCGGGGCGCGCCGACCTCGCGGATGGGGATGACGACGGTTTGGAGGCCGAGAGTCAGGATAGCCGTTCCGAATGTCGGCGATGCAGAGAACACGGATACATCGAAAGAGGAGTTGACCAAGAAGGGCACGAAGCGGAAGAGAGCCCCTTCCACAAAGGGCCCATGCGAGCACGGGGTGAAGTACCGCTCGAACTGCAAGGTGTGCAGCGCTTGTCCGCACGGTCGTCAGCGCTATGAGTGCAAGGAGTGCGGTGGGTCAG
>JACLAB010006532.1_pt1 | contig 9963 bp, 11 predicted proteins | sample 8027921 | NCBI WGS metagenome assembly JACLAB01 (sample SAMN15725117, study PRJNA655200) | protist metagenome | isolation source: fluorescence activated cell sorting (FACS) single amplified genomes of... | place: USA: West Boothbay Harbor, Gulf of Maine | collected 2000-07-19
TTAGGTAACCACCGCCCAACCGCAAACCCCGGCTCACGCACACGGTCACGCGACGCGCTAACTCCGCTCGCGTCTCCAACCGCTCCTCCTTCGGGACCACGACAAACAAACTCGCACGAGGGCAACCTTTATCTTCGCGACGACCATGTCCGCCGCGACCTGCACCCAGACCGTGGCTCGCCAGCTCGGCGGCGCCAACGCGCTCCGCGCAAAGGCCAGCGCGAAGACCCGCGCGCCCGTTCGCGCCAAGGCGGCGCGCGCGGAGACCGGCTACGAGGCTCCGATGTTCGCCCCCGTCACCGTGGGCGAAGATGGCATCCGAGGCGTCTTCAAGAAGCAACCGCCCCGGGATGATCTCCCCGAGGTGCTCGTGGCGGGCGGCGGCATCGCCGGCCTGATCACCGCGCTCTCCATGCAACGCCGCGGCATGAAGGTCAAGGTCTTCGAGAAGGTCAAAGAGTACAAGCTCTTCGGCGGGCCCATCCAGCTCCAGTGCAACGCGCAAGGCGCGCTCGACTCCATCGCCCCGGACGTCCTCGAACAAATCTGGGCCAAGTCCACGATAACCGGCGACCGCATCAACGGCCTACTCGACGGCTCACTCGGCGACTGGTTCTACAGGTTCGACACACGACAGCCGTGCTACAACAACGGCCTGCCCTTGACCCTCGTCATCGCGCGCTACGACCTCCTCGACATCCTCCGCAACGCCGTCGGGGAAGAAAACATCATGATGGAAACCGTGGTGGAGAAGTACGAAAACGTCGGAGATAAAGTACGCGCCACGCTGACCACGGGCGAGACGTTCGAAGGGGACGTGCTCGTGGGTGCCGACGGCATCAGGTCCAAGATGCGCGCGCAGATGCGTAACGAGGATCCCGAGAACCCGCCTTTGGCGTACGCCGGCTATGCGGTGTACACCGCAATCTGCGATTACTCCGCTCCGCACCGGGAGCCCGTGCATACGGACGTTGAGCGCACGGGGTACCAGGTGTTCCTCGGCCCTAAGCAGTACTTCGTGTCCTCGGACGTCGGTGAGGGTCAGCAGCAGTACTACGCCTTCCTTGATGTCCCCCCGGGCGGCGACGACGAGTTCGCGAAGTGCGAACAATGGGAGAATTACCGAGCGATGCTTTTGGACCGGTTCGGTGACTGGTGCCCCGCGGTGGTCGAGCGGTTGGAGTGCACCAAGCCGGAGGATGTGGAACGCCGCGACGTCTACGACGTGTTGCCGGATCCCCGTTGGGTTGACGGGCGCGTCGCGCTTCTCGGTGATTCCGCTCACGCGGTGCAGCCGAACCTCGGCCAGGGCGGCGGGCAGGCCATCGAGTCGGCGTATGCTCTGGCGGATGAGCTCGCGAAGTGCGAGAACGGCGTCGGGGTGAAGAAGGCGCTGATGATGTACACGGCGAGGCGGTTCCTTCGTACCAGTAGCATCCACGGCCTCTCGCGGTTCTCGTCGTTGATGAACACGGTGTACAGGAAGTACCTCGGCGACGAGCCGTACGGTTTTTACCCGGAGCCCGTCCAGAAGTTCTGGAACAACGTCGCGAAGCTCAAGATCCCGCACCCCGGCTCCGTCGTGGGGCAGGTCGCGATCATGGGGTCGATGCCCGGGATTTTGGAGTACGTCGGCGGCGGGTTCAACAGGTTCGGGCTGCCCGCTTTTCTCGGCGGCGCGAGCCACGGCAACGGACTGGACAGGGAGCCGAGGTCGCAGGTGCCCGGGGTGTCGGCGCCCATGCGCGATCTCAAGGCTGAGGACTTCCAGATGAAAGGTATCCCGGGACTGGCCAAGTGAGCGGTGGGTGGGTGGTGACGGGTCGTGACGACCGACCGTCCCACGGCGAACAGACGAGGAGGGGCGGACGCATCGGATGCCAACAATTTTTTGGTGATTTCAGCCTCGGACGAGGCACTATACCCATAGCATATCATACCTGTATTACTGAAGTGTTAAAGTTACACGAGTTACTTCACTGCTTGAAGTAGTCCGCCAACGAGCGCACGCCCCCGTCCACCAGGCACGTGCGCAGCGCCTCGTGCGTCTTCCCGTTGCTCGCCATGATCGCCCTGTAAACAAAACACCGTCAGTAAAATTGCCCATACGCAGATACAAATAAACTCACCTAGTTTGCAAGTTGTACTCCTCGCCGGTGACCAAATCCGTCATCTGTCCGCCCGCTTCCCGCACTAACAACGCACCGGCGGCGGTGTCCCACGCGTTGAGGTCACACTCGAAGTACGCGGTGAGCCGCCCCGCCGCGACCCACGCGAGCATGATCGCCGCGCTTCCGAGCATCCGAACGCTTCTCACCGGGTAATCGGTCAGCGCCTGAAGGACATAGGTGATTGGTCAGTAATTGGTTGGTATTTGGGTATTTGACGATGAGCACTCGTACGGAAGGGAGACTGCGAGACTGCGAAGTACGCGTACCTTCATCCCTTTGATCATGGCATCCGCCGACTCGGCCAGGGCTCCGTATCCGGTGACGACGACTGCTTCTTCGCCCGTCGCCTCTTCGCCCACGCGCATGGGCGCGAAGTTGACGTGCGCGCCGCCGCCGAGGCACGCGCTGAAGATCTCCCCCGCGAACGGGTCCATGATGACCCCAACCTGCAACTCGCCCTTGTACGCGACTCCGATGGATATCGCGGAGAGCTGTAAAGATGTAAAGAGATGTCATTCAAATTGCCCTTGCCCATGCAAATGTTAAAAAAAACTCACCGGCATCCCGTGGACGAAGTTGGTCGTGCCGTCGATCGGGTCGACGATCCAGAGCCAGTCCGGGCCTGTTTCCAGAAGCGTCGCGATCGCCTCGCTGCCGGCTTCCCATCCGCCCGGCACGGATTCTTCTCCCAGGAAGCCGTGCGTCGGGAACGCGTTCGACACGGCGGACTCGATGATGCGTTGCACTTCGGGGTCCACCTCGGTGAGTAGATCTCGGTTGTTGGCCTTGGTCTTGACGACGTCGGCGCCGAGCTTGTCGAGCATGACCGCGGCGCCGAGCTTCGCGGCGTCGGTGGCGACCTTAAGGCACGCCTTGCGCATCGCGGGGAGGTCGGTTTGGTCCAGGGCGGCGAGCCCGCCCTCGGGGAAGGAGCCCATCGGGTTGGAATCTTTCGTGGATGAGTTGGACGGGGCGATGGGTCTGCGGTGGGTGGTTGGCGCGCGTCGGGCGCGGTGTGGGGCGCGGGAGAGGTGGCGCGAGAGGTGGCGGGCCGCGCGGATGGACGGCGCAGAGGTGGCGGACATCGAGCGCGGCTTCCTGTGACGGCCGGGTCGGACCTTCTCTCTTTATCCCTTTCCGATTGCGCCCTGAGCACTCCGAGAAAAACATGTGAGTCAACAACGGACACGCATAACGGAGTGGCGCCGGAGCGCGCACGGGGGGAAGGCGCGTTTGGAGGCATGAGGGCGGCGAGGGTCATCGCGCTGGTGCTGGCGTTGATACTCGCGCCCCGCGTCGAGGATGAATCGAGGATGAACGCGTCCCATCTCGACGCCTCTGTCCATCATCGATGGGGCGGAGTCTCGCTGGCGCGGGCGCTGCACGACGGCAACGACACCGACCACACCGTCGGCGTCACCGTGGACGAGAACGGCAACCCCATCGGCGACGCCGTCACCCAGCCCGCGCGATCCATGGTCGGATTCGTCCAGGACTGCAGCGGCTTCCCGCCGACGCAGTCCGGCACCCTCTGCGGCGCGCGCGGTGCCTACCTCCACGACCATTACCTCTACGTCGCCGCGACGCAGGTGGACACCATATCCGTCGTGGACGTCTACCGCCCGGACATGCCCACCGTCGCCGGGTCAGTCACACATCCCAAGGTGTTAAAGGGCGTCGTCGCCACATGGATGCACCGAAGCGGCGAGTACGTCGTCGCGGTGGCGCGCGGGCGAAGACCGGAGGGCTTCGGTCACGTCGTCCTCCTGGACGTGCGGTACGTTTCTTTTTATTTTCGTATGGGCAATTAGTTTGACGTCGTGTTTTGTTTACCTAATTAATTAATTTTGTGTGTTCACAGGTGGGACCACTGGTACACGGACGACGCGGGGCGGTATCTGGTCAAGCCCCAGGTAGTGTCCAACCTCACGAACTGCTCCACCGACGTCACCAGAGGGCTCAGCGTCGGGCGGCTGTGCGGCAGCCGCGGCCTCGCCGTCGTAGACGAGACAGCCTACGTGGTAAGTTTCTTTTAATTGTCGTATGGGCGATTAGTGTGACGTCGTGTTTTTTTTACAGGTGTCCGAGATGTCAAATTCGCTCTCCATCATCAACATTCCGCGCCGACTCTCTCGCGACTTCATGGGCTTCCTACCGCCGACGATCGAACCCGAGTTCGTCGGAACGCTGGTGGATAACAGGCTGGAGGGTGCGTACGCGGTGGGGGTCAACGGCATGAACGCGTACGTGGCGAGTCGGTGGTGTAAAACCTGCGTGGTGTTGGTCAGTTTAGAAGATCCGGTGAGTCTATTTTTATATCTTCGTATGGGCAATGATACTGATGGCGTGTTTTTTTCTAATTAACAGAGTAATCCCGTGGTCGGCGGCAAGCTCCCGAGACCCGGTGTGCTCGGTCAGTTCGACATCGTGGAGTCGCAGGAGGAGTCCATCGCGCGGCTCACGCTCGGGTCGCCTCTGCGTGGTGTGGAGTTCGTGGCTAAAGGCGTGGAAGAGGACAGCGCGTTCGCGTTTGTCACCACCGAGTTTGACGGGCGGTGAGTTTCTTTCTATTTACGTATGGGCAATTGGACTGACGATGTTTTTTTGTCAACAGGGTCACCACCGTTGATAAGAAGTGCGTGGCGTTCAGCATGAACTTGGGTGAGAGCGTGCAGCAGTGCGCGCTCAGTGCGCGGCGTGTGTTGTACGACCTGGACTTCCCGGCGGATCCGCAGTACGAGTACAGGGCCAACGCGCGCCCAAATCAGGCCATAGGCCATCACTAGCGGGTTAGTCAAGATTTCAATCGTAGTTTTAGAGTTACACGTGGCTATTTGGTTTGGTACTAGCGGCGGGTGCGAGGGCGATTTCGTCCTCGTCTCTTCCGTCGCGCGGTCGTTTAGATCTGCGACGTATCGAGCCGCTTGGGGATCAGAAGGGCTCGGGCTCGGACGCGCGGACCAGCGTCGGGTTTGGCAGGAACATGAGCCTCAACCCCCCGACTTCAATGAGCGAGTGCGGCGCCAAGGCCGCTCTCCTTCCGCTCTCCACCGCGACGTTGTTGATCATGATGTTCCGTTTACCGACGTTCCGTAACACAAACTCGCCGTTCCACCTGAGCTTGATGAACGCCTGTTGTCTGCTCACCTTGGACGCGTTGCCCTCCTCCGTGAGGTCGACGTCGACTTTCTGGTCATCCGTCGACCGGCCAACCACGGTTTCCCTTCGCGTGATTTGGAACACAGCTGTGTTGCCTTGGAGCACCCCGAGGGCTTGCTTGGACGTCGCGAGCCTCGCGGTGGCAGCCTGCGCGGATGCTTCGAGCTTCCTGATCTTGCGGAGGGATGCCGCGAGCGCCGCGCGGCTTCGTTTGCGTGCCGCCGGGTCCACCTGGTCGAGCGCGGGTCGGGGTTCCATGCCGAGCACGGCCGTCTCGGCGTCGGCGAAGGAGGGCGGGGCGAGCGGGATCTGGGTTCCGGCGCGTGCGGTGTCCACGGATCCGTCGTCGCCGGCATCCTCGGATGGCGATCGCCGGCTGCGCTTGCTCGCGGAGGGCGATCGGTCCGCGGTCGGGGTGGACGGCCCGGCGCCCGCGTCGACAGGCCCGTCGACGCCGCCGCGGCTGGCGCGCTCGGCGGCCGCCTGGGCGGTCCACGCCGATCTGAAGTCGCCCACCGTGGAGACCGGGACGACGGTGGGCTTCGCGTCCAGGATGTGGCGCGCCATCCGCTTCGCCGCGGGTCCCGCGACGTTCGGATCGTAAAGCAACGCCCTGTCGTAGGAGGAGAGAGACGATGTGGTCAGAGCGCGTGGTCAGAGGGGAAGTCGCGGAGTCGTTGGGCAGAAAAGATCCGCGTTAGGGCGGGAAAAACACCGGGACCGCGGGCTGACGTCGGCGCGGGTTCACGCGTCGCCCCGCGGCATCGCGCGCGGGTTTAGCCGCGGGTTCACGCATCGCGCCCGCCCGGGGGTACCCCGTGGCGTCGCCGAGGTGAATGACGCGGGCGGCGGGCGCGGCGCGGGCGGGATCTCGAGTCGCGAGGGTTCCGGGATGGGGGCGCGTCGGCGTGTCGACACTCACCGCCAACGAATTTCCACGTCCGCCAGGCTGTACGCCCGGCTGAAGGGGAGGATCCCGCGCGCGATGGAAGCCAGCGCGGCGCCGGCTTCGACAGCCTCCCGCAGGAGGAAGTCGTCGCCCACCGGCCAGTCCTCCACCGAGACCGACGCGACCTCGGCCGCCATCTGTTGAACGCGCGTGGGGAAGTGAACTGGTGAATAACGTGGGTCGCCCGAACCGTGTTCTGTTTGCTCGTCGTCGCGTTTCCCGAGGGGCTTTTTTGGGGGCGCTTTTTTGAAGGTCACTCTTCACAGTACCACGACACCGCACTTGCCGACCCGCTCGAGCCGAATCTGAACTCCCGCACACGCGCGCGCGCTCGTCGATATGCCGCCCGAACGGGACCCCGAGGTTGCGACGCGTGACCGGAACCCCGCGGAGGTTGCCCTGGCTCGCCTTCTCGGCGGCGACCTTTTCAAAGACCACGTTCTCTCCAGGCTCCACCACACTGACATATCCTGTCTTCGCAATGTCAATAGCGGTCTCAGGATCTACATCAAAGCCGCGAGGCCTCCGCTTATGAAATATCTGTACGTATCCCGCTTCGTCAACTCTCTCGAGAGCTTCGAGTGGGCCCTGGCGAACGGTTTGACTCTTCACAAAACTCGCCAGGGTCACATAACTCTCACTCACGCCGTCAAGGCTGCCAACGTAGATGTGATCAAGCGTGTGATGGCTGCTTTGCGCGAAGCTAATCCCGATTTTCGTCTACACAATAGAGACTGGAATTCATTTCGTCATAGGGCATGGTTAACTAACCAGGTGGAAGTGATGGAGTGGGTTGTTACCAACGGCACCTTCGATAAGGACTCCAAAGAAAAATTGAGCCAGGATGATATCTTGCGCCACCATGTAAATTGGGGTAACCTGCCGATGCTGAAATGGTGGTTTGAGAAATACGGTGCTAGTGATATTATCTTGAGCAAGAGGCAGTTCACCAAGGCAGCCGCGTCACAAGGTAGGCTCGAAGTTCTGAAGTGGTTGGTGGAGAAAGGGTTCAAGTTTTCAGCAGATTCCCTCGCCGCGGCTGCCCAGGGCGGTGAATTGGAGTGTATTGAGTATCTTCGTGAGATTGGTTGCCCCTGGAGCAATGCGGTTGCGAAGATAGACATGACAGTGACAACACCATGGACCAGTACTCCTGCGGCTGAAAAGTATGTACAAATTCTGCGATATCTGATGGAAACTGGCTGCCCGTGGGACGCCCCGTATGTGCTGATGCAGTTGGATGATATCTTCGATACAAACACTAAAACGGGACGCCGTCATGCTGCAAAGGCGGCGAAAGGTGAGCTCCCGGAGAACTTCGGCCCCAACCTCGAATGGATCAGACAGCGAGCCCAACAGCGAATCGCCGACGACAAGCTCGCGGCGGAGGAAAAGGAGCGCCGCGCCGCCAAGAAGCGTCGCAAGGCTGAATGATCACACACCCGACACCGCATCAACAGCACGGCACATTCTTTCACGTCGCATCTACGATTCATCACGCCCGATTGCTACCTAAAAACGTTGTAAATACCACACGCGTCATACACCGTCGAACAAACCCTCGTTAAGAGTTACGTCACGCGGTGAAAATAAACGTCGAGTTCGCATCCGGCGCCAGCATCTTCTTCGCCCGTACACTCCCGCACACCCGCTCGAGCTGCAGCGCGTCCAGCCTGCTGAACACCGCGGTGCTGCTCGCCGCCGCCGCGCTCGACGCGCTCTTCTCCTCGGCGCCCAAAAACCCGAGCATCTCCGCGTAAAAGCCTGCGCGATCCGGAAGCGAATAGAAGTGAACCTCGCGCACGCCGCGTATCCGCCGGCGGAAGTAAAAGTGCGCGCGCTCGGTGACGAGTAGCACGCGCTTGCGCCCGTCCGCGAAGATGGACCGCGCGCGAGCGGCGTCGCGCGGGTCGGTGTACTCGGACGTCACCGCGAAGGACACGTCCTCCGCGGTTAACAGGTTTCGCACCCGGACGAAATCGAAGTAATCGCGGATGAATATCAACGCACCGGGCTGCGGGTTCTCCCGCAGCCGTGGCAACACCCGCCGTGTGAAGTGCTTGAACCGCACGTCGTCGGAATCGGCGATGGTGGCGGCGTCTGGAAGCCTTTCGAATTGTTGCCGGAGCCCGCCCGCGTTTCGCGACGATCGAGCCGCCGTCCCTAAAACGCCGTCGAAGCTCTCCTTCCATCGAACTCGTCCGGCGACGTTACAGCACTCGTTCCGCGTCAGCGCGTTGATCTCCGCGCATGGAAACGAGGACAGCACGATCGTCTGTCGCAGGTTCTTGGCGAGGCCGTTGAGGTGCGGCTCGTGCACGCGCATGATGTCGACGCCGTGCTGGCCGCTGGGCAGCCGGTTGCACTGCGAGAACAGCGTCAGCACGTGCTGCCAGTTCTGCATCATCAAAACGTCCGCGTGGTCCACGACGATGAGCTCGAGCGACGCGAGGAAATCGCCGGCGGACTTGCCGGACTCCTGAAGCTTGGTCACGAGGCCGAGCGGCGAGCACACCTGTGGACAAAACACGACGTCAATGAAATTGCCTTGCCCGTACGAGAAAATAAAAATACTCACCAGCACGTCGGATCCAAAAAAGTCGACGTATAACCGAACGCTCGCCTTCGTCACCTTGATGCCCAGCCTGAAGTGGTCGTCGGTGTTGCCACGGAAGAGCCGCTCGTGGTCCTCGGGGATCCACTGCCCGCCGGTTCGTTTCCGCTTGGAGCCGTTTTCGGTAACGTCATCGGGGGAGTCGTCGTCCGAGTCGCCGTCGCCGAAGTCATCCGCGAATCTGTCCAGTTTGTTAACCGCGTCGACGCGCCCTTGCGCAGCGGGACACAGCTGTAAAAGCCTCCGGACCACCCTCCCGGCGACGTTTCGCATCGGCACCAGGATAAGAACCGTCGGGCGGACGAACCCCTGGTCCCGCGGGAGGTCATCCTCGACCATGACCCGCGTCGCTTTCTTCCCTTTACGCTTTGCGATCAAAGCCGCTTTCTTCGCCTCCCACGCCGCCTTCTTAGCCTCGGCTTTCACCGCCTTGCCATCCTTACCCTCCGCCCTGGCCTTAGTCTCCGCCTCGGTGGCGGCTTCACGTTCCATCGCCTTCGCGGCGTCCATCTCGATCTCCTTCGCCTTGGATCGCTTCAGCAGCGCCTCGTTGTTTTTTGTGATTCGATTCCTGTAAAAAATACGACGTCAGTCAGTACAATTGCCCATACGGAAATGGGGTAAAATAAACTCACCGCGTTCGCATCACGTGGTTCATCACGTGTAGGAGATACGCGTCCATCACCTCGTCACCGCCGCCGCCCGAGCCGTCTGATTGCACCGGTTCCTTCCGCGTCGTACCCGGGGGCGTTCGCGCGGTGTACGTGACGTCCTTGTACGTGTCCATGAGCGCGAAGAGCTCGGACTGGAGCGCCGATTTGAACGGCGCCGCCGGCGCGGCTGCGACGGCTTCCGCACGCTTCGCCTTCGCCTCTTCCACCTTCGGATCTTTCGATTGGCCTTTGGCGCCGAGCGCCTTTTTGTACTTTTTGTTCAACGCCGCGGTACCGGTCGGGTCGTAGAGCGCGTTCCAGCGCTCCTTGAGCTTGGCGGGAAGGCCGAGTGGCACGTCCGGCGGGGACGAGTGGAGAACGGGAATCGGTTGGTCGTCTCTCGCGTCATTCAACGCG
>JACLAB010008260.1_pt1 | contig 9957 bp, 7 predicted proteins | sample 8027921 | NCBI WGS metagenome assembly JACLAB01 (sample SAMN15725117, study PRJNA655200) | protist metagenome | isolation source: fluorescence activated cell sorting (FACS) single amplified genomes of... | place: USA: West Boothbay Harbor, Gulf of Maine | collected 2000-07-19
CACCAGACTCGCGTTTGACTTCGCTCACGACGCGCGTGTCGTCCGCGGCCATGTCCACATCACCATCCGTCGTCATCGATGTGTCATCGTTCGCGCGGTCGTTCGGCCCGGGTGCGTCGTGCATCGCGTCATCACGCGTCCACCCATCATGCGTGGGATCCCGCGTCGAGCTCTGGCGCCGCGCCAGTCGCGCGCCCATTGTGAATGAATGATGAATGATGGGCCATCGTGGCGCGATTGGGCGACGACGGTGGTGTGCGCGATGCATTCATCACAATGACACGCGAATTTCCCCACGCATCGTCCTCGTCGCCATCCATCCATCCACCCATCGTCGTCCCCACCCATCGCCCATCGCCCATCGTCGTCGTCGTCGTGCCAACAGTCAACCGCCTCGCGCGTTGGATAACTCCCCTCGTCGGCGTCGGCGTCGGCGTCGGCGTCGCGGGATATCGAATGTCCGAGGATTCTTCCATATACGTGTGTATGTGTTTGTACCCCCTATCCTACCATGTGTACACACGAATCATATATACTATACACGTGTACGTCATAGGGATAACACACACAGGGGTACACACACCCACGCACGCACGCACGCACGCACGCACGCACGCACCCTTGGCGCGACGCATCCCGCGATCTCATCCCGCGAGTGGCACTTTTTCCGCGAGATATCTGGATATGTCGTGCGCACAGGGAGAGGGTGTTTGGTTGCACATATATAGTGTAGGTGTGTTTCGTGGTATATATACACACACACCCATCACCCGTCCTGCCGTCCTCGCGCGCGCGTCGTCGTGCAGTCGTGCAGTCGTGCGCCCTCGCCCTGTCGCCCAAGGCGTTCGACGCGAGGCGCTGGAGTTTTGGAGTCGTCGTCGTCGACAGGTCGTCGCGGTGCACCGACGAGGGGCGTGGCGTGGACGGGTGCGCCACGGGTTGGCGTCAGACGCGTGACGTGTGCGTGTGTGTGCGAGCGAGCGAGCGCGCGCGCGGAGGAGGACGGTGTGAGGACGACGCACACACGTAGGAGACGACGACGACGACGACACACACGACGACGACACACGACGACGACACCATGGCGCACGGACGAGGGAATGGGAAGACGCATGGCACACGACCGACGACGACGAATAAGACGAACGTGAAGCGACCACTGGTGAGCGCGACGGCGACGGCACAGTACACCAAGGCGAGGTTGATGACGAAAATAGCCGCGGGAGTTCGAGGGAAACAGGCGTTGTATGGTGAAGGCGCGAGCGCGCGAGCGACGCGAGGAGACGCGCGCGACGACGACGAGGATCTGACGTATGTATCGACGTATGATTTGAATATTGACGTCGTTGACGCGGAGAATGAAGCGAGAAGTGATGAAGAACGTGCCCGACGTCGTAAGCTTGATGTAGGTGGTGACGAGACGGCGACCACGACACACGCGGGGCGGCGTCCCGACGACGACGACGGCGCGCGCGCGACAAAGTCCCAGCTTGGAGAGTTTATACATGAGCCCGCGGCGGTGCGCACGCCTGTGATGATGGAAAATGATGTGCACGTCTCTGGATCACCGTCATCGCGCGCGACGACGACGACGACGACGACGACGAGCGAGGAGAATGTGGACACCACGCGGGCGAGCGCGAGCAGCCAAGGCGGCGGCTCGACAAAGCCAACGACGTCGAATAAGCAAGGTAAATTGTGCGAGCTCAGGACTCAAGAGCGTGCATCGAAAACGAATACGTCTACGTTGCCGACGGTGTATGCGGTTGTCAATCAAGGTGTGGTTCCAGAGGATTTGTTACAAGGCAAAGACGCCGACCAATGGCGAGCGTTTGTTGACCAAGGCGCGATGGTTCTCAGACTTGCGGATGGCTGGGACATATTAGAAGACGTTAGCGCGCTGTGTGACTTGAACTGGATTGGCAAAAGGGGATTGAAACTTCGCACGCTCGGGCCGGACTATCAGTACCTACGTCAAAGTTTGCCAGATTCAAAAACTGGCTTGCTTCCGCGATTCACCGCGATGGATGGGTACGATTACGACATGGAACTCGGGGCATTCATCGACGATTTTCAGGAGAATGTCCGAGCGCACGCCGATCACTTTCGTTTAATGGGTATCGATGCGCGCGAGAGTTGGTTTTTACACCAAGTACACGCTGGTTTTCCATTACAATTTCCATACTTGCAAGGCTTGGCGTACAACGCGTTGATTGCAAACGTATCCGCCAAGGTGCTCGCCGCGCAATGGGACGAATCGCACGCGTGGGATCCACGTTTGCTGGGAGAACGCTCACCGAGTATTCTTCGACGGTGCTTACAACTGTGCGAGTCGGTCAACCATTCGGTCATCGCCGAGGCTCGAGCGGCGGCGCCGCCAGATAGAGACGCCATCGCTCTGGCGGCGCGCGAGGAAGAGATGCACGCGACTGGCGGTAGCGCCATCTTGGCGAATTCAGACGCCGTTCGAAGGAAAATTGAACGCAAAAGCATTCTTGGAAAGAGTGGTAGCATCAATTCCGGTAAGAGAAAGGGTAAGCAGCTATCAAAAACTCCTGTAAAAGATTCGCCACCGCCTCAACCCATCGTGGCTGACGCGTCGGCGTACATTGCCAAGGCGAGCGAGAGGCGTTTATGGGGCGTGGGTATCGTCACTCCGTGGTTATACTACATGGGCGTAGGGTCTATCTTTCCGTTACACTTTGAAGATTACGCATTTGGATCGGCAAATGTCATCCTGGCTCGTCCCGATTCCCAGGCTTGGGTGGTTTGGTATAGCATTCCTCGAGCCGATTTGTATCTGCTTCACGTGTATCTGCGCGAGCTCCTCGGGGACGCGTACACTTTAGATGTGCTCGAAATGCGTAAAATTTGGCTCGATCCAGTGCGAATTGAGCAGTGGAATGCAAAGCGAAAGAAGAGCGAAGATAAACTGCGAGTATATCGTCACGTGCAAAAGCCAGGTGACTACGTCGTGACTGATTACGGTTCCGTGCACTGGGGCGTGAATTTGGGCGCTGGCTGGAAAGCCGCCGTCAACTTTGCGTACCTTGGATGGAAGCCTGCTGCTGAGGAAGTCAACGAAGTGTATCGGCAGTTAGAACGCGAGTTGGGACAGTCTCGTCACCATAGGTGTTGTCCTAAATTCCACGAACTCGGCGATCGATTCTCTGAAGCAAACATCGTGGCCCCGGATACGAAGGAACGTTGAATAAACGCCGCCGCCGAATCCCGAGGGTTAGAGTACTTCAGAATGTACGCGTTAGTCATTGTGTTCAACATGTTGTTGTAAATGAAACAGATTATTTCACATCGCATCGCATCTCTGAGGTATCATTACACACATAAAACACACATCGTCCTTGTTGTCATTGCTCTACGCCGTCTTTGGACAGATTGTTTCGGGATGATTTGGATTGAACACTGAGATTGGTGTTGGGCGCACGTCGTAGCCTTCACTTTGCAACTTGTCGATGAAGAATTCCGGAAACTCTTGCTCGAGCTCGTTTCGCGTATCTGGCAACTGCACTGGCGTATCTGTCAAGTACAACGGTTCTCTGAATGAAATGTTCAACCAAGGCGTGGGATCAAGTCTTCCATCAATCATGGCGCGTAAGAACGCTTGCCATGTTCCTCGACCCATGTTCGAGTCGACTTCATCGCGTACCATTTGCGCCATCACGATGCGACGGTGACCTTTAACCGTGCTTAGATCAATCCACTGTGCGTCTTCGGCATCGGCGATGATCTTTAACCAGTGCTTAATACGCGCGATGCCCTCCGCTCGGGCGAGGCGTTCTTCGATGCGACGCGCTACTGGAAGCACCGCAGATTGGCGTTCTCGAGGTCGATTGCCAGCTGCCAGTCGTACGTCTAACGTAAGGTGTTCTTTAGACAATCCTTGCTCGTGCCTCCACCATCCGCGCGGGACGTACAGAATATCTCCTGGACATAAGACAAAGCTCATCCCGCGCACCGACGCAAACGGCGGCGTTTGACCGTAGTTCACGTCATCGAAATCAACCATGCTATAACCATCGTAAGGATGAGCTACTGGGTACGGATACATACCTTTGAATGAATGTTCGGGAGAAATGAGCAGCACTCGTCGGCGACCGCTGACTTGGAGTTGAAAAGAGTCTTCCAATGCATATCGCGCCGGAGTCAAACAGTCGCGAGCGCCGGCGACGAGTTTCATCGATAAGAGTTGACCAAACCTCTGTGACTGACGAACCTTGTGAAACCATTCCCAATTGATGCCGGTTTGAATATCTTGAATGAAATCACCAGTACAATTTACAAAGTGTTCTCTCAACGGTGGCTTAGTTGTGGTGGTGGGTGCGCGCGCGTCGTTTGAAATTGGCGCCTGGTACACGTCGCTTTCAAATAAAATTGACTTTTGTTTCCACCCTCGGGCACACGACGTGAAGTCTTTGAAAGTGCATCGCATGATCTCAACTTCAGGCTCGCGAATATGATAGTACGAACCGTGCGCATTCTTGGAATCATCGCACATCACAAACTTGTGTTTGCTTGAAGGACACATCGCGCACGACCACTGCTTGGGGCCGAGCGCTTCGGCGACGCGATCGAATCCCCAAGTTTGCTCCAGACCAGGGCGTCTATTGGCAACGTATCGAGAGCTCACGTCCCCCAAAACACCAGTATTCATCAACAGCACAGGAGCACCGCGCATCATGCGTTCATGTGACGCATTATGTGCCCGGACGTTGGAACTTTTGGCGTCGCACACCGCTTCTCCAGTCGCGTCTTCGCCGACGCTTGGTGGGTAACGCGCCGGTGGATCCTCCGCTTCCACCCCTCGCACGCGGGATTCATGCGACACGATATCCAACCGAAACACATCTCTCAGTGTTCGTCCCGGAACTCCTCCGAGATCGCCCACAATCGCCGCATCAGGTACGTTTTTCCGCGCGCGAATCCTCCCTCGACCAAATCGTCCGCCGTCGCTCGCCACCCGCGTCGGCGCATCCCTCGTCGCGTCTACGCCCGCATCCGCGGTCGCCGTGGCATCATCGTCACACTCGTCATCACCACGCATGAATGCGTCGCACGTATGACGTCATACGTCAGTCGTGACACGATGGATACCCTCCAGTCGCGTGTCAATCACCTTTAAAAGGCGTTTTTCCACGGGCGTTTTCGTTGTCGTGCAAAGAAAAATCACGGGCCCAAAAATCACCCAAAGTTAACAACCGGGGTTTAGCCGCATTGACGTCCACGCGAATAGGCGACGACGACGACGACGGGGGGGGGAGGACGTCGAACGCGAGATGTGCGGATAGAAAACATAGAAAACATCGCACACGTCGCCCCGCCATGCGACGACGAGGGAGAGACGCGGTACAGAAGGGGCGAACGTGGATGGGCTGGGCGCGCGAGGCGCGCGCGTCGGGCGAGAGCGCGAAGACGCCGATGGGTGCGCCGAGGGTGATGAGGTCGTGGTTTTCAACGCGCGTGGGGTTGTATGGGCTCAATGGGTTGCATGTACCGGGTGATTTTGAGCGGTTGGCGCGAGAGACGATTGGGAAATGTACGGCGATGGCTGGGGCGTTGAAGGCGGCGCCCGCGCGCGCGGCAACTGTCAAAGCGTTGGACGAGATATCTGATGCCGTGTGTACGGTTGTGGATGTCGCCGAGGTGTGCAGGCACACACATCCGAATCGCGAGTTCGTGCAAGCCGCTGAACGAGCGTATGTGCAGTTGCAAGATTACGTCGCGGCGTTGAACGCGGATGCTGGGCTGTACGAAGCGTTGCGCGCGGCTCGACGCGCGGACGAAGCAGATATGAGCTCAGAGTGTCGACGCGTGGCGTTGACGTTGCAAGAGGATTTCGAGCGCGGTGGTATTCATCTCGAAGGGCGCGCTCGCACAAAATTTGACGACGCACTGTCCAAGAGCTTGGAGTTTGGGATGGAATTTCAGCGCAACCTGGTGCGTCCAGAGCACGTAAACGCCGTCGAGTTGGATGATGACGCCTATCGTTTGCTGCCACGAAAGTTGCAACAGTGCTTTCAACGTTCAGAGTCTACGTCGTCTTGGCGTGGTGTACTCGACGCATCGTCGGCATCTACCATGCTTCGAAGCGCTCAAAACTCAGACGTTAGGCGAAAAGTCTTTGTCGCTTCAAACGCTGGGCCAGAGCCAAACAAGAATGTGTTGGCTAACCTCCTATCTGCACGCACCGATGTCGCGCGCTCACTTGGGTTTCAAACCTACGCAAACTTTGCGATGTCTCCTCTTTTGGCTCGAACACCGGAAGCGGTGCGCGCTTTCTTGCTAGACTTTTCAGACAGCCTTAGAGAACGCGCCAAAGACGAGCGCGCTTTGATTCAAAAATACGCCGCCAATAATCATCAAGGCGATGGGATTATATCGACGTGGGACAAAGCATATTTCATGTCACAAGCGCGCGGTAACGAATGCGAGTTCGACTCGAGGGCAATTTCCGAATACTTCCCTCTCGAAGGCGTCATTGTAGGTATCGGTGAGCTTCTCTCGAGAGTGCTCGGATTGGAAATTCAAATGCAAGACTTGGCGAGCGGAGAAGGATGGACCGAAGACCTGAAGAAACTCGTCGTGAAAACGCGAGATGGGGAAATGAGAGGAACTATATATTTAGATCTCTTGCCGAGACCTGGTAAGTTCAATCACGCTGCGCACTTCGTGATTCGTTGTAGTCGAAAGTTGTCATCCACCGAGCGGCAGCATCCGTCTGTTGCGCTCGTGTGCAATTTTGCTGCGAATAGTCGCACCGGCCGCGCACTGCTTACGCATGCAGAAGTAGAAACGCTTCTACATGAGTTTGGTCACGCCATGCACTCCGTGTTATCAGACACTGAGTACCAGCACTTGTCAGGAACACGGGCGCCAATGGATATTGTCGAAGTGCCGAGCCACTTATTTGAGCACTTTGCGTGGGACCCAGATGCGCTGAAGCTTCTCGGTAAGCACTATCTGACAAGTGAACCGCTACCGAATGGGATGATAAATGCGCTGCGTAAATCGAAGAGCATATTTGATGCGATCGAGTCGCAACAGCAGCTGGTGTTTGCGATGACAGATCTTGAACTTCACAATCAAACGTCGACGCTCTCACCAGCGTCTATCGGTGATCTCGCGGCGAGCATTCAAAATGAGCACAGCTTGTTTCCTGTAGTGCCAGGAACAAATTGGGAGCTAAGATTTGGCCATTTTGTAGGATACGGATCGACGTACTACTCGTACTTGTACGCCGATGTTCTCGCCGAGGATATTTGGAAGCGCTTCTTCGCCGGTGACTCTCTTGCTCCTGGTGCGGGTGAAAGTCTTCGAGACAAGCTTTTACGTCATGGCGGCTCTCGGGATCCTGAAATTTTAGTCAGAGAAGTGCTAGGAAGCGATGCGTTGTACGAAGTAGGTGGTGGATTTCGCCCGAGGGTATGACGTGTTTTTCAAACTCTACTTTTTTAGTGAAACAACAAATTTTTAGATTTAGTTCAGATAGTGGTAGCAAACGAAGCAAATTTAATCGAATGTGATCTTGGTAGCCTTGACAGACATGTCAACATCTTTAAAATGTGCCCCATACAGTTTGCTTTCTTTCTTCTTCACGTGTGTACCAAACTTTGTGAGTTCTTCGGGAACTTCAGCTCCAGCTTCGCGCAAAACATTGACGAGTTCGCCAGCCCGCGCTTTGTCGTGCAGCGTGAAGAAAGTATGAGCTAACCCGGTGTTACCGGCACGACCAGTGCGACCAATTCTATGGACATAATCCTCCGTAGTGAGAGGGAACGTATAGTTGATCACGTACTCGACCTCTTTGATGTCGAGGCCTCGCGCGGCGACGTCGGTGGCGATTAAAATCCGCGACGTTCCCTTCTTGAACGCATCGACAGACTTTTCACGATCAAACTGCGACATATCGCCGTGAATACACACAGCGGGCCATTCTCGGCAAAGTCTTTGGTGCAAATTTGCACACTCCTTCTTATACAATCCGAAAATGAGCGTCCGGGGAACCTCTTTGCCTTTGCCCAAATATTGCTTCATCACACGCGCCAAGTGTTTATCCTTGTCTTGAGGCTCCACAACCTCAACGATTTGAGTGATACTATGCGATGCTTTTAAACCCTCGGCACCAATGCGCACCTTTACGGGCTCATGCATAAATTCAGACGCAAGGGTTTGCACGCTTTGCGGCCAAGTAGCGGAGAACATGACGGTTTGTCTGTCTGCACGAGTGGCGCCGGCGATAGCTCTAATCTCAGGCTCAAAGCCGAGATCGAGCATTCTATCGGCTTCGTCGAGGACTAGGATCGTAACGCGATCAAGAACAATAACCCCTTCTTCCATGAAGTCGCGAAGACGACCAGGCGTGGCAACAATTACCGCAGCGCCGCCGCCCGTTTTCAGCGCGGCTTTTTGTTCATACTTTGGTGAACCACCGTATATGCATACGCACCTCACCCCTGACGCCTCACCAGCATCGTCAAATACCTTTGCCGTTTGCTGTGCCAATTCACGTGTCGGAGCGAGAACCAAACAAATAGGATGCCCCGGTTTGCACGCCGGTTGAGATCGAATTTGTGTCAACGCCGGCATACCAAACGCGAGCGTCTTCCCCGACCCCGTGGCGGCGATACCAACCATATCATATCCACTCATAATGATCGGCCACGATTGCGCTTGAATAGGCGATGGCGTGCTGAATCCCGCCGTCACGCGCAACAACTCTTTGGAAAACCCCGCATCGGCAAACGTCGACACAGGGGCCAAGTCGGTGGACAAGCCGTCGACTTGCGTAATGGCGAGCTTTTCTCTCGCGCTCGCAGTCGCACTCGCCGACATTGACTTCAAAGAACTCGGTGGGTCATAAAACGCTCTTTGATACTTTCCACCCGTCTTTGCTAATTCCTTATCGCCTACGTTTGCGTATCCAAACACCGTCGACGCCGGTGACGCTTTGTGTGCGGCGTCCCCACCACCGTGTTTCTTCATCGCTCCACAATCGTCACCACCGTCGTCATCCGCGCGCGCGCGTTTCTTGTCTTTTTTCTCAGACTTGTCCTTCTTGTCTTTTTTGTCCTTCTTGTCTTTTTTGCTCTTCTTCATGCCGTCTGATGACCCCATCGTTCGTTCGTTCGTCGCGCTGTCGCGTGCGTCGCGCGCCGTGGCGGCGGCTCCACCACCAGGGAGCCGCCTTCGATCTCGAGAGTCGATCTCGCTGGAGATGGTTTCTGGTGGCGTCACACCACAAACTCGTCGTCGATGGTTGAGCGCGAACGCACGACAGCAGAGCGCGACGACGACGACGGACGACGGAGGACGACGGAGGAGGACGGAGGACGACGGACGACGGACGACGGACAGCACTCGAGTCACGCCCACATTGCGATGACGGTGGTGCGACGCGCGTGAAGGGCGACGTGAAGGACGCGGGTGGGTGATTGGTGTCGCACACACACGCACACACGAAGGGACGATGGAGGTTGAGCACGATTACGACCGGGCGTTGATCGATGGCAGTCGACACGTGATGATTGCTGCGAGCATGGAGTCGTCGTCGACGACGTCGACGACGTCGTCTTCGGTCTCGAAGGAGGCGCTAGAGGAGAATACTCGAGAGGCGGTGGAGCGGTTACGAGACTCGGTGCGCGCGGCGCCGATAGATGTCGTTCGCGCGCGATTTATTGCATGCATAGTGCCTACGTTAGATGTTCTACGCCTAAGATGTCAAGCGCTGAACGTGGCGTTGGGGAAACCGCACGAGGACGCGCCTGCAAAGGTTGTGGCGAGACGCCGAGTCGCGGCGGAGCGGGCGCTCGAGACGACGCGGGCGGCGTTGGAAAAGATGATGGGTGATAGCATCGAGGAGGACGTGAGTGTGCGCATATTCAGTGCATTAGTAGGCGCGTTGTCGTTACCACGCATTGGCGCGTATGAAAGTGTGTGCGA
>JACLAB010002998.1_pt1 | contig 9949 bp, 1 predicted proteins | sample 8027921 | NCBI WGS metagenome assembly JACLAB01 (sample SAMN15725117, study PRJNA655200) | protist metagenome | isolation source: fluorescence activated cell sorting (FACS) single amplified genomes of... | place: USA: West Boothbay Harbor, Gulf of Maine | collected 2000-07-19
CGCAGGGTCGCCCTGATGGGCTCCGCTGCTGCCGCCGCGGCCGCCGCGGTTGCCCCCGCCCTCGCTGATTCGTGCCCCACCGCGGACACGGCGCCCCTCCTGTGCAACGCCGAGGTCACCAACAAGGTGTACTTCGACGTTGCCATCGGCGGTGAGCCCCAGGGGAGGATAGTCATCGGGCTGTTTGGCAAGGATGTGCCGAAGACGGTTGAGAACTTCAGGCAGCTCGCGACGGGCGAGAGGGACTTCGGGTACAAGAACTCCATCTTCCACCGCGTCATCCCCAACTTCATGATCCAAGGTGGTGACTTCGAGAAGGCCAACGGCACGGGCGGGTACTCCATCTACGGCCGCAAGTTCCCCGACGAAGCCTTCCCCTTGGACAAGCTCAACCACGTCGGCGCCGGCGTCCTCTCCATGGCCAACGCGGGACCAAACACAAACGGATCGCAGTTCTTCATCACCACCACCGCCACCCCGTGGCTGAACGGCAAGCACGTCGTGTTCGGCAGCGTCGTCGAGGGCCTGGACGTGGTCAAAAAGATCGAGAGGACACCCACCGCGCGGGGGGACAGGCCCGTGAAAGACGTCACCGTCACCGAGTCGGGTGAACTGCCCCTCGCGTGAGTGCCCCTCGCGTGAGGCGCGTTCGCGCCCTTCAGGGGTGATGCGGGGAGTGCGAGAGAGTCCTCATGTTCGTTTTTGTCGTGCAACTTATTCGTGTCGTCACAACCGGCTCCGAACCGGCTCCACCTCGCCCAGCGAGTAGTCGAATAGTAGGGTACCCAAAAATCACCTCCCCGTCACGTCACCGCCAATCTTCTGAAGTTTTCCTCGATCTCAAGCTGAAGAGGGGAAACGAACAGCGGAGAGCGTCAAACCGCGCCGCGCTTGAGCGCCCAAGGATCACTCGGGCACGTCGAGATCGGAGTCATCTTTAATCAGAGTACTCACACCAACCGCAGACGAGCGACGCACTCCGCAGTATCATGGCATCCGATGCGCAAGAGAGGTGCTGATTCGCCCGGGCCCGCGTCAGTGTCGGGAGGAAAGCGTACTCGAAGGGAAGGTAAAGAAAGCGACGCGAGTGAGACAGCGAACGCGTCTGCTGCCCCCGAGTCTGCCAAGCCCAAGGCGAGTGCCCGTCGCGGGAGCGTCGAAGCCCCGGCAGCACACCTAAAGAACAAAACCTCCTCGGAGCGGGGCGCTTCTGGCTCGTCGCGCAGGCGAGGAGGTTCTAGCACTAGCGAACCAAAGAAAGGTGCCGAGGGCCAGAAACCCGCGAGGCGCGCGACTCGAGTGCTCACCGAGCTACCCGCGAGAGGCGCGAGCGGCGGCGGCGGCGGCGGCGGCGGCGGCGGCACCCCTTCCAAGTCAAACAGGCGGAGATCTGAAAAAGCGTCCAGGACCAGGACGCCAAAAAAAACCTCCGGCAGCGTCAAGGCGACGCGCAGGAGATCGTCGACCGGCGGAAGCATGGTGAGCCGCGAGGAACTCGAGGCGATGCGCCAGGACGCCTACGATCACGACGACCTGGACGAGGACGACGACGAGGAGGAGGAGGAGGAGGACTACGAAGACGAGGACGACGAGGACGAGGACGACGAGCACGGCGGTGACGGGCACGATCCCTCGGGGCTTCAGGCGCTCCTGCGTCGCCTCGGCGGCGGGCTGGAGGACATGATCCCCGCCGCGGGCCAGACCCGCGGCCGCCTGAAGGAGATCCTCGCCGGGCTCCGCGCGGACGGCGACGATACCCGACAGGTCATGGCGCTGAACGAGCTGTGCGAGCTGCTCGTCATCTCGTCCGAGGAGTCCCTCATCACCCTGTCCGTCGACGCGTTCGTGCCCGTGCTCGTGAACCTCATGCAGATGGAGCATAACCCGGACTGCATGCTGCTCGCGGCGAGGGCGCTGACGTCGATGGCTGACATCATGCCCAACTCCCGCGGCGCCATCGTCCACCACGGCGCGCTGCCCGCGTTTTGCAGCCGGTTGCTCACCATCGAGTACATCGACCTCGCGGAGCAGTCCCTGCAGGCGCTGGAGAAGCTGTCGCAGGACCACGGATCGAGCTGCCTGCGTGAGGGCGCGATGATGGCCTGCCTGAGCTACCTCGACTTTTTCTCGCTCGGCATGCAGCGCGTGGCTCTGCAGACTGCGGCTAACGTGTGCCGCCAGCTGCCCGCCAGCGACTGCTGGGACCAGCTCTCCGACTCGGTGCCGGTTCTCACCAACCTGCTCATGCACGATGACGCGCGGCTGGTCGAGAGCGCGTGCACCTGCCTGACGCTCATCGCGGCGAACCTGAGCGCGCAGCCGCGACAGCTCCAGGCGCTCTGCTCTCACGGATTGATCCCCAACGCCACACGGCTCATATCCCCCGCGGGCTCCGCCACGGCGGCACCCGTGGGCGCCTCGACGTATCACGGTCTGATACGCCTCATCGGCACGTGCTGCAAGGGGTCGGCTGACGTGGCGGAGCAGCTGCTCAGGAACGGGCTGCCGGGAACCCTAAAGTCGGTACTCGCCGGCTGCAAAGTTCTCGCCAGCTCGACCGCTTCTGCATCGCCCGCTTCACCGATCGTGTCGGCGGACCAGCTCCTCGAGGTGACGACGTTGGCCAACCAACTGCTACCATCGATTCAGCCTGGAAGCGGAGCCTCCCAGTCGCCCCTCGAGTCCCTGGGCATCGACGCCGCGGCGCCAGTCAACGCTGCAACCACAGAGAACGGCAGGAGATCAAACTCGCGACGTCGCAGCGCGGCCGTGGCGTCGGAGGTTGTGAACGCGGCTGGTATCGCCCTGGAGGGCATCCTGAAGGCTGAGCCGGAGCTGCTTCGCGAGTACGGATCCAACCTCACCTTGTCACTCATGCAGGTGGTGGTCGCATCCGTCGGCACAAACGTCAAGCTTCAGTGCCTGGCCGCTCTTGCCAAGTTTTTGCACCACGCACCGCCTGAAATGCTCACCAGTGGATCCGCCACGCTTCAACCCGGACAGATGGCGTCTTTCCTGGCGGGTTTGGTGTCGTCGCGAGACGGAGCCATTGCCCAGGTGGCCCTCTACGTAGTGGACCTCCTCATGCAAAAACTTCCGGATACCTTCAGCCGCGCGTTCAGGAAGGAAGGCACCGTCCACGCTATCGAACAGCTTTGCGAGATGCACGCGGCGAGCAACGACGGTTCCGGCGATAGCAAGGGGTCGAGTGGTGACATCACCCCGCGCGGACAGGTTGTGCCTTCCGGCGTCGGAAATGGCAGCGCCGCGTCAATCGTGGCGAGGATGGCGCTGACAAACTCTGGCAGAAAGCCTGCCGACACTCCTCAGCGCCGGGCCGCCATGGATCGTGCCATCACCCTCCGCGTCGCGCATTTCAGTGCGGCAGTCACGGGTGGAACCGTCGCTCGTCTCCAGGGTGTGTGTGCTCCGCTCCGTAACGCCGGAGAGGACCCAACGAAGGCGGCGGCTGTGGCCATGAAGTTTCTCAACGCTCTCGAGGAAGGTGAGGGGACGTCAACATTCGAGCTCATCGAGAGCGGCGGTGTCGAGGCGCTGAGCTCGTTCCTTACAGGCTCCGACCTGCCCAAAGGAGACGGATGGAGCGAATCAATTTCCGCTCGTCTGTCATCTTTCGTCCGCGCTGCCTCCACGGATTTACCGCCGCAGGCCATGAGCTCTCTCACGGAGCGACTTCTCGAGGCGCTGGCTGTCACCGAGACGTTACCCATGCAGCTGAGCGCCGGTGCGAAGGGTTCGGGTACCGGAACAACGCCCGGTACCAGAGGCGGCACACCGCGCGCGGGGGCCGGAGACGGGCTCAGCGTCCTCGCCCGCCCCTTCAAGCTTCGCCTGCGCCGAGCCTCGGGCGAGCGAGCGGAGCTGAAGGATTACGCCTCCAACATCATCCTGGTCGAGCCCCTCGCCACCCTGAATGCCATCGAGGATTTCCTCTACCCGCGTGTGCACAAGCCCCCATCGGGTCCCGCGACGCCGGCGGGGGGAGCCCCCGGATCTGGCGCGGCGCCGACCCGTCGCTCGGGTCGGCTCACCGGCGGGGCGGAAAATATGGACGCGGACGAGAAGGAGGAGGAGGAGGACACCGAGATGGAGGAGGCGGAGGAGGAGGAAGAGGGAGACGGCGAGGAAGACTTCGACGACGATGAGCTGGATGACGACGAGGACGGAGAGGAGGACGTGCCCACCGCGGATGACATCGCGGATGTGGATCCGGCGGCTGAGGGAGCGGCGGGTGGCGCAACCGCCGCGCCAACCCCCGCAGGAAACGCCGGAAGCTCTCAACCCCCTCCGATGCCAGCGAGAAGCGCCGCGGAGGTAGCGGCGGCGGCACCTCCCCGGTTGTTGTTTCGCGCGCCCGGAGTTGGTCCCTTTCACCCGTCGACGAGTGTGTTGCAGGCCATTCACGCCGCCGCGTTGCAGGCGGCGGAAAGGGACGAGCAGGGTGATGGACACGAGGATGGTGATGGACACGAGGATGGTGAGGGCACCGGACCGGGCCTCTGGGAGCGCACGCACACGCTCGAGTACGGGATCACTCCCAAGGGACAGCCGCTGCCCTCTCCTCCCCCCAGCTCTGGTGGCGCCGCGCTTCTTTCTTTAGAAGAGACGACCGACACGGCTGAGGCTCTCGCGGCGCTCGGATCCGTGGAGCGTCGCGCGGCGTTGGGGGATGTCCTTCCAGCCCTGCGCGGCAAGCTGTGCGACCGGGAGAGCGCCGCGAGTGTATCGGATGCCACGCGATCGATTCTCACCGTCATTTCTGTGTTGCACACGGTTTCCACGTCTGCGTCGAGGATCATCAAGCTCGGGAAGGTTGACGACGCGAAGATGACGGCGGCACTTTCACTTCCATCGGATGCGTTCCTCAGCTCGAAGCTGGCCGGTAAGATGGTCAGACAGCTGCAGGACACGTTAGCTCTGTGCAGCGGAAGCTTACCCACGTGGTGCACCACCCTGGCGCGAGCGTGCCCTTTCCTGTTTCCTTTCGAGGTGCGGCAGCAGCTCTTCTACTGCACCACGTTTGGTCTCGCCCGCGCGCTTCACCGCATGCACGGCCAGTCACAGGACAACAACGGTGGCGGCGGTGGACGCGACCTCCGCGTGGGGCGTTTGCAGCGACAAAAGGTCCGCGTGTCTCGACAGCGAATTCTGGAATCCGCGATGAAGGTGTACGAGATGCCCGGTGTGCATAAGATGGTTCTTGAGGTTGAGTTCTTCAACGAGGTCGGCACCGGCACCGGACCCACGCTGGAGTTCTACACGCTCATGTCCAAGGAAGTGACCCAGCGCGCGCTCAAGGCTTGGAGAGACGCACCCGTGGATGGTGAGGTTGGCCCCGCCGACGGCTTTGTGAACGCACCCCACGGACTGTTCCCCGCGCCCGTCTCCGCGAAGGACTTTGAAGCAGCCGTGCCCGGAGCCCCCGGCGGAATCAAGCGAGCGGATCTCTTCAGGATGCTCGGTCGCGCGGTGGGCAAGGCTCTCCAGGACGGGAGGCTCCTCGACCTGGCGCTCAGCCCCGTGTTCTACCGCGCCGTCTCCGGCCGCACGCTCGCGCTGGACGACCTCGCGGAGGTTGATCCCGAGCTCGGCCGCACCCTTGAACAGCTATCCACCGCCGCGAAACAGATCGATGAGCTCAAGAAATCGGGCGCCGCCGAGAAGGAGTGGCGCGCGGTGACCGTGGGCGGTGCTGCCGTGGAGGATATGTGCCTGACCTTCACCCTCCCCGGCGACGATGCCTTCGAGCTGACGCCCGGCGGTGCGGAGGTGACGGTGACGGCGGAGAACCTTGGCGATTACGTCGCCGCCGTGGTTGACGCCTCCGTGGGTGGCGGCATCGCGCGCCAGCTCGACGCGTTCCGCGGCGGTCTCGCCGATATCCTCCCTCCCGCCACTTTCGGTATGTTCACGGAGCCCGAGATTGACCGCATGCTGTGCGGCCAGGGCCAGGCTTGGACCCCTGAGTTGCTGGGCGAGAACATGACGTACGACCATGGGTACAACGCCCAGTCCCCTCCCATCAAGGCTCTGGTCGAGGTCATGTGCGGATACGGTCCGGAGGAGCAGCGAGCGTTCCTCCGCTTCGTCACGGGTGCGCCGCGGCTTCCCCCCGGTGGTCTGGCCGCGCTGCAGCCGAGGCTCACGGTTGTGTGCAAGCAACCCTCCGGCGCGGCGGGTGGTGCCGCGGGCACCGGGTCGCAGCCGCTGTCGTCAGGGACGACGCTGGCGGACACCGACCTTCCATCGGCGATGACATGCGCGAGCTATCTCAAGATGCCGCCTTACAGTTGCGTCGAGGTGCTCAAGGAACGTCTCGGGTACGCAATCACCGAAGGCATCGGTTCTTTTGATTTGAGCTAGAATTAATCCCAATTGAAAAGATGCTACGAAGTCTCCGTGCTATTTATTTCCCAAACTCTATTCCTCGGACCGTGGCAACTCCCCTTGCGGTCCCCCATCCCGATTTCTTCTTTCCCTGGGAGGCGGGGGGTGTTTCCGGCTCGGGAACCATCGCGTAGTTTTCCTGCTCCGCGTCGCTGTTCGCCCCCTTGCGCGTGAACGGCGTGCGGCCCTGCTCGAGACACGCCAGCTCGTACTCATCCGTCTCGTAGAGGTTACCGGCGGCGTCCACCGTGACGGGCGTGTCGACGTCCATGAGGCGGTAGTACCGCGGCTTGACCAGCTTACACCCCGACGGCCTGATCACAACCTCGTTCGGCGGCAGATTTTGCAGCATATCCCGGTCGCACGTTATTAACGAGTTGGGCGCGACCATCTGCTGAGCGAACGCGTCATCGAGCCCCACATCACCCGCGGCGCCGTCGTCAAACATGAGCCTCTGGTCGCCCCCGGAGTCCAGGACGTCCCCGCCGCCGCCGCCGCGACCGGAGCCGCTCGCCTTGCTCGGGGGGTCCTCGTTGATCAGCCGTCGAGCTTCCTTGGCGGAGATGTCGTCCGCCAGGTGGAACTCCACCATGGGAAGGTGCTCGAAGGTGACCAGGGATCGAACAAAGTGTCCGCCGCAGTTGATGCACACGTCACCCTTGACGGACACGAGAGGGTTCGTGGTGCTGCACCGGAAGCACAGCTGCAGCAGGTCCTCGCCGTCGACGTTCGGCCTCGACCTCGCCACCACGGACGCCAGGTCAACCTCAGCCTGCCACACCGCCGGTATTCGCAGGGACTGCAGCTTCTGGTACGCAAACCTGGCGAGCTTGTACGCGCCGAGCGCCTCGCCGTGTTTGGCGATCGTGATGAGCACGTAGGAGAGACTGATACCCATGGGCATCTCGTCGTGCGTGGCGAATTTCGAGAGTAAAAACTGTCCGATGTTCAGGAGCGTCGCGGGGAGGCAAGAGCTGAACGGCTCCTCCATGGCGCGGAACACGTAGTCGTAGGCGTAGTAAATCTCCGATCGGTCCTTGAGCTCGTGGAACCGCGCGAGCTTCGCCTCGTCCTCGTCCGAGAGGAGCGCCCGAGAGTCCTTCGGCAGGCTATCCGCGGTCTCCTCGGACATGAGCCAGTAGTAGTACCCGGCATCCTTGAACCTGCGCATCAGCACCGCGTTGTGCGTCAGCTGCTCGAGCATCCGCGTCGACATCTCGGACCGACCCGCGACTCTGTACGCCGCGCGAGCCTCGTCAAATCGATCGTTATCCGCCAGCCAGTTAGCGTAAGGGAGGTGCACCTTCTCCGCGTGCTCTGGGTGCTGCTTCAGGAGCGCGAACGCGTCGTCCCATTGCTTCTGCTGGACGTGCAGCGCCATCAAACCGGCGTGGTCGCCGAGCTTGTTGTAAGCCTCCTTGGCGTGCGAGGAATCGCCCCACCGAGCAAAGTGACCCGCGCACTGCTGAAGCACCTTGGCATCAGCCTTGACGTCGAGCAGCTTCATGATCTCCACCAGCTTTGCCCTCCAGTTGTTCTTGCCCACCAGCGCCACGGCCTTCTCGTACTTCTTCGCCTGGACGTACATGTTCACCGCGGATTCGTAGTCGCTCGTCTCCTCCGCCCACTCTGCCTGCCGGTTGACAAAGTCCGTGAGGGAGATGTCGCCGCCGCCGTGTGTCTTGGCGTGCTCCTCGGCCCATTCCTTCGCCTGGTCGAACATTCTCATGTCCGTGAACATCTCCATCGCCTTGTCCGCGCGGCCGTTCTCTGCAAACTCGTTAGCCGCCTCGATGAACTTGCCCTGGTACGCCAGGCTCAGCGCTCGGAACATGAAAGGGGGTTCGCCCTTCTCCAGGCCCTTCTCGGTGTCGGTCACGAGGTCGATGTAGCGCATGTCACGGATCCTGATGAAGCACTTGCGCGCCACCTCCATGTTCATCCCCGAGTGCGCCGCGAGACCGAGGGCCATGAAGTCCTTATCAGGCACGCCGAGGCAGGCCACCGCGTACGCGCCGTCGTAGTCCTCCTTCTTAACGTAGTGCCTCACGCTGGACGAGTGGGGCACGTCGACGGTCTGCATGCTGATGTTGTGCAGGCAGTATACCCTGGACGCGTTGAAGCCCACGGCGAACCCTTCGAGGTTTTGGGTGTGCACGGGGAAGTCCGCCGTCTTTATGGATATTTTCCCATCCCCCGCGTAGCAGAACATGTCCTCGTACACGCGGTTCCACGCCACCGAGTTGGCACCCTTGCCCTCGAATACGACACCCTTCGTCTCTAGGTCGTACACGAGCACCGCGGAGTTCTCGTCGACCACCGCGAGCTTCTTCCTGAACGCCGACATGTCGAGGCACCGGACAGCCGCGCCGTGGTTGACAAGATCCATCGGGAAATCGTTGTCGATGAAAACCTTGAGGCACTTCCCATCCTTGAGGCCGACCAGCACACCCTCCCCATTCTCCGGGCCGCCGTCAACCTTGATGTACCTGATGACGGAGTCCATCGACCACGTGCGCTCTTTTTTCCCGTCCATCGTGTACAGCAGGATCTTCTTCTCCATGCACAGCATGACGTGGTTCGAGGTGATGACGAGCAGGTTACACTTGAGGTTCTCCTCAATCTTGGTCATCACGCGGTACTGCATGTCGTCCGGGTCGTCGCTCTCGACCATCTGGTAGATCACCAGCTTATCCGGCAGCTGCACCGCCAGCTTGTCCTTATACACCGCGATCTTCTTCACGTAGTCCTTGCACCGGATCCTAACCTTCTGCTCCGTCTCCAGGTGCTGCACGATGACGTCCGTCATCATGTCCCTGTACGCGTAGTGCTCCCGGTACATGCCGTGCACGGTACTGAAGGTGAGCTGGTGCGTGCTGATGGACCCGTCCTCGGAACCGACCGCGATGGCGTTGTGACCAGGACGCGCCCGCGCGCACCACACCCACGATCCCCGCTCGCACACCGTCGTCAGCACCGTCCCCTCCTTCGAGCAGAGCCGAGCAGTCTTGTCCGTCCCGCCCACGATGACGTAATCGCCGCCGCCAAAGTAAGACACCGAGCACGGATCGAACCCCAACACCCGGTCGTCGCCCACCTGCATGCCGTTGAGCTGGTAGAACGAAAGCGTACCGTCCCAGCACCCGACCGCCAACACGTCGTGCTTCTCCCGTTTGTTCGGGTTCCACGCCAACGACCAGATGGGAGCGCTCCGCTGGATCTTAACCTTTTCGCCACCCGCCCTGTCCCTCACCGACACGCACCCGTCGTACTGGCCGAGCGCGAGGTGCTGGCCGTCCTTGGTCCATCCCATGCAGAGCACCTTACCGCTCACCTTGTGCTTCTGCACGGACTTTTGCTCCGGGGCCCAGAGCCCAAAGTCGCTGGCGGTGGCGGACGCGAGTTGCATGGAGCACGGGTTGAACGCGAGGCACTGCACCGACTCGTTGTGGTTGTACTTGAGGATGCCCTCAGCCTCCGACGTCCAGATTATGATGGTCTTGTCCGCGCCGCCGGACGCGAACCTGGTGCCGTCGAAGCT
>JACLAB010001361.1_pt1 | contig 9946 bp, 19 predicted proteins | sample 8027921 | NCBI WGS metagenome assembly JACLAB01 (sample SAMN15725117, study PRJNA655200) | protist metagenome | isolation source: fluorescence activated cell sorting (FACS) single amplified genomes of... | place: USA: West Boothbay Harbor, Gulf of Maine | collected 2000-07-19
CTGCAGCTCCATCACATTCTGCGACGTGCAATATATGCAAAAGGCCTGCCGTAGCTCAATCATATATCTGATTATCATAAACGTACAATATAACTATATTCCTAACAACAACCTCCGAAAATCTATCGTGCGTCATCGTACTTATAATGCTTCTCGACATCAACATCACCATGGTAACTTCAGGTACTCGACGCAAGGAGAGCCTTGTCGGCCATCGCATCTTGGTGGCTATCGACTCTTGGCCCTCGAGTAGCAAGTATCCTCTGGGCCACTTTGTCCAGGTCGGTGACTGGTTCCCATTAAGAAGCTATATCTCCATACCATTGCTATACTATCTAATGCGTGGGGACTCCAATCATGCGAATGACATGATGTCTGCATTCGAAGAAGAGTTGATGATCATTCCGCACAACGATCATACTCATATTTGCCTTTACGTTTCATGGTCTATCGTACGTCTTCCACTGCAGATGTTGGGCAAGGACGGAGATAAAGCAGTAGAAACGCAGGTTCTGCTGCATGAATTTGATGTACCGCACGAATCCTTCACCCAAGAAGTCATGGCCTGCTTGCCTCCAGATGGATGGGGCATTACAGAGGAAGGTAGGCGCACGTATATTGGTCTTTAGAGGGCTACTGCTTCACCTTATGAGTGAGTATCACGGCAACCGCACTCAAGCACCACGCTCACCGCCCGTCCATTTCACCCTTTTTTTTAGTGGTGGCACAACGCACAGACCTCAGACACATACCGGTGGTGTCCATCGACCCTCCAGGGTGCAAAGACATCGACGATGCGTTGCACTGCACGAGGCTGCCTAATGGCCGGCTCGAGGCGGGAGTGCACATTGCAGATGTCACGTTCTTTGTGCATCCTGACACCCCTCTGGACAAAGAAGCAGCACACAGAGCTACTAGTACGTACCTCGTGGAGCGTCGTTTAGACATGCTACCGTCCCTTCTTACGACTGAGCTGTGCTCGTTGCGATCGAAAGAAGACCATCTCGCCTTCAGCGTACGTAAATATATGAGATGTCTCTCTGTATACCATCGGCATTGTATTCGATTTTGAATAGTCTATGTAGAATATCTTATTTAGCTCTACGACGCCCTTGAGTATCATGACGTGCGATAGATGTGAAAGGTCTTATCTAGTTCTATCATCCCCTACAAAATTGTCGACGTAGCACACACGATGATCGCACTCACAATGACTTCAAAACATCCTTAATACTTTAATATTATGTAGGTGTTGTGGGAGTTTGACGACGAAGGGAACATCTATGACGTGCGCTTTTGTAAGAGCGTCATCCACTCGGTAGCGTCCTTGACCTATGACGAGGCTCAGATAATGCTGGACGATAAGGATGCCAGTGCTGGTGTGGCAGAGTCTGTAAAGCTGTTGAACAAGCTCGCACGTATATTGAGACAACGGCGCATTGATGAAGGAGCTCTCACGCTAGCCTCTCCGGAAGTCCGATTCAAGCTAGATTCCGAGACGCAAAATCCTACTGACGTGAGTGCGTATGCTCTGAAGGAGGCCAATGCTCTGGTGGAGGAGTGGATGCTGCTGGCAAACATTACGGTGTCTAAGAAAGTTTTGCGGCACTTCCCTACGTTGGGTCTGTTACGGCGCCACCAACCACCTTCCAGAGAGCAGGTACGTGCTATGTATGATAGGTTGGACCCTGGAGGGCGGGGTATATCTTATTATTAATTACATGCAGTACAAGCATCACATTAATCTAAATTTCTCCCACAACACCCTGAACAACCATCACCGATTCCCACAACGGCAGTTCGCGCCCCTTGTGGCTGCTGCACAACTAGCGGGAGTGCACATTGATATATCCAGTTCTAAGGCTTTGGCCGACTCGCTGGACCTAGCCGTTAAGAAGGAGGATCCGTGCGTGAATATTAGTGAGTTTTGAAGGGTTGCATCTCTATACCATTAGTATTGACGTGCTATAGATGTGTCATTTTATAGACTTAGTGGTTGTATCTCTATACATTCTTATTATATTCAATACTGAATGGTGTATATGAAAGGTCTCATCACGACGTGCTATAGATGTGATAGGTATACCTCATACTTTATTGTCATAGACACTCATTCCTCGCTCTAATATTGCCGCCTAAACGCCACTTCAACCACCATTCTGCAGGTACTTCAACAAACTGCTGCGGATCATGAGCACGCGTTGCATGATGCCAGCACAGTATTTCTGTTCTGGCGAGGTACCGAAAGACCAGTGGCACCACTACGGACTGGCAGCCCCCGTGTACACACACTTCACATCTCCCATCCGCAGATATGCGGACGTAATCGTGCACCGACTGCTGTCAGCCGCCATTGGCGTGATTCCCCTCCCAGCGGGTAAGTACTTAAACTTCAAAAGGTTGTATCTCTATGCCATCAGTATTGACGTACGGTTGGTCTTCAGAGGGCTATAGCTCTATACCTTTGCTGTACTATTCTGTGTTCGAGGGCCATGAGATAGCTACAATATAGCTCTATCATACCTTGAAAACCCATAAAATACTGTGGTACAGCTCTGTCATACTCTAAACGGCATTACGTGTACATTCAACTATCATATTCATATCAGCCCTTGCATTTTACGATCCATCTATACAGGCAATGCCGACAGAGGTAGGCAGCAGGAGCTGAGTTCGCACTTAAACCGTCGCCACAAGGCCGCGCAGTATGTAAATTGTACACAACTTTATAAGGCTATATCTCTAAACCATTGCTATTGTATTGATTACGGAGTGTATTTTTTTTTCTCACGTAATTCTGTCTGTGCAAGCTATTCACGGTTATCCAGTAACAAGACGTACATACTTATAGTGACCACTGATCATATACATGTATATCCATCATTTGCCCCTTCAGGTATGTGCAGCGCGCATCGGTGAATCTGCACACGCTGATGTATTTTAAGAACAAGCCATCCTTGGACCTGGCGTACGTGTTGTCCATCACCATGGTGCGTACTTCATGCGCTCACCCTGAGGGTCACAGATCTATGCCATGGCTACGCCATACTAGCATGGTAGCGCACGTAAATAGTGTGATATAATTCTATCATATATATCATTTCCACGGCAAACAACCGTTAAACTTATGTTGACTCTTATATTTAATCGTCTATTCAGGAAAATATCGCTATCCTCGTGCCTAGATTCGGCATCGAAGGCACTGTGAGTATAAAGGGTACTGCAGAGGCCTTGAACAAGGGCGAAGAGAGGAAGGAAAGCGCGTGTACTGTGGATTTTGAAGACTCTATGTGTGCGGTTCGGTTCCTAAAGGCTAACAGTAATAAAAAAGAGCAGATAATGCGGATAGAGAATTTCCAGCAAGTTGACGTGCGGATTCAGATCCAGGACCCTGACAGCCCTCACCGGTACGCTAGAGGGCTTTAGAGAGGCATATGTCTATTCCATGGCTATAGTAGGCAATGCCGAATGGTTTATACGAAATGTCTTATCTAGTTGTCATATGCCAACATTTAAAAAATAATGATACTTACAGTGAACCTATAAACCGCGACCACTTGCAGGTATCTCGAGATAAGCCTGGCCCATCCCGCCATCGCAGGATCCATGGACGCTGACAAGGCGCTCGCCAATGCTAGTAGTGGTAGTGATGGCAGTAGTGATAGTAATGGCAGCAACGAGAGTAATGGTAATGATAGGGGTAGTAATGTGGAGGGGGTTCAAAAAAGTAAGAAGGTGAAATTGAAAATTGGCAACACTGATGCCAGAGGGAAAAAGAAGAAAGGCAAGGTTTCCAAGTAGATAGATAAGGCCGTGTATATTGCTACATTTATATAGGTTGTATAACAAAACCTTTTCCACTACATTTTTATCTATAGCACGTCTCTCATTTTCAATTTTGTAAAAACGCAGTGTGCCTAAAGTGCAAGCTCTTAATACTCTATTTTCCCTTTACGACTGCATTGGGCATAAGTATTGTGGTAGGATGAGCTCTCAAAAGGCATTGTGTCACCTCGCCAACGGATCGCGTTCTTGGATCCCGGAGAAGGTGGTGGAACTTGGGTACAAGCAGGGCTACATCATTCGCGTGGGTATGTTGAATTTCCTGACTTACGATGAGTGTGAAGTGTTTCCTGGGCCTCGATTGAATATCATTCTAGGGCCTAATGGCACGGGTAAATCTACGATAACACATGCCATGTGTCTAGCCTGCGGTGGAGCTCCAGCCACTGTAGGCCGATCGCCCGACATCAAGCAATTCGTTAAACATGGAAAGAGCGATGAAATGGCGTACGCCGAAGTGGATATCGTCGCTAGCGAATCCGGAAAGGTGGTGAATGTGAGGAGAAACATCAGTGCCTTCTCCAAATCGAGCCAATTTTCCATAGACGGCAAGAAAGCCACGGAGAAGGAAGTAAAGGAACTTATGGCGACCTTGCAGATAGATGTCGACAACCTGTGCAAGTAAGTGGTAATTGATCTTTTGAGGGATGTATCCATCTCTACATCATTGCTATGCTATTCAGTACTTGATGCAGCAGAATGTTATCCTTGATTATTACCACTACAGCTTACCAGCATAATCTTATCGTCCCGCGCATGTCAATTCCGTTATGCTGCAGCTTCATGGCCCAGGATAAAGTGGGCCAGTTCACAACCCAGTCCTCGCAAGGTGCGTGTGTTTACGTGCTATAGATGCATTGATGGACAGAGGACATAGCTCTATATCGTTAATATTGATGATTGGTACTTGCAATGTCCATCATATAGACCTGCCACACCATTTGAAGTGCGATAGATGTAAAACGCCTTATGCAGACCTACCATATCTGATTGTCATGGGGATACAGCACCACCATCGTGCTAATGACGTGCTAATGACGTCCCTCATAATCCATCTACAGGCATGCTGAAAGCGACGCTTCAGTGCATCGCATCCGAGGAGGGCGGCGGGCGTACACTACACGACGTGCAGATGGAGCTCAACAGATTCGAGGACTCCAAGCACAACAAGGGACAGGAGCTGAGAGCCAAAGAACAGGCCAAAGACATCGTGCGTGCTATGGGAATATGAGAGAATGGACTTAGGAATGCTACATGCCTATTCCATGACTGTTATATACTATGCCGAGTGCTTCGTGTGAAAGGTCTGGTGTGACGTGCGATAGATATGCCTCTATACTATTGCTACTGTATTCATAACCGAGTGATTCATGTGAAATATTCTATTTCTATCACATTTCTAATTATCGTGAAAATAGAATGCAACCTTCATATTTATAATGACCCATAAACATCCATCGCACGTCATGACAGGTAGAAGTAGCCATACAGAGTATGCAGGCAGAGGTAAATCGAATGAAAAGAAGAGGTGAGAACAAGGAATTACTGGAGAAGTACGAAGTGCATCACGCCGTTATTGAATCTAAGCAACTCAAGGAGCGCGTGACTGTGCTGCAGGCGACGCTGGACGAGATTCAGACCCGGCTGAACTATGGCCAGGTATGGTATGATAAAGTGAAATTCAATGATTATAGCTCATACCACTGCTCTGGTTTTCGATGCAGAGTGGTTCATGCGAAAATGCGACTTCGACATGACTCAATAACATCCTATGACGTGCAATAGAAGTGAAAGGTGTGACACAGTCTATCGCATCCTGCAGAATCACGCACGTTCTTATCAATCGTCGCTCTAATGATACCCCCTTCAAACTTCACTGGCACTACACAGGACACTCTGGTGCCACTCCAAGATCTTGAGCGGGACCTAAAAAGGCAACTTGCAGCAATGGCGAGGACCCAGGGTGGAGCTAAGGAAAAAATAAGAAAAACTGAAGCTATCATTCAGAGTAACAACACAAAGATCGACGCCTGTGATACCAGTCTTGCTGTTGCATCTTTGGAGCTGTTGCAGGTGGGTGTATTTCTGACTATTTGATCTTTGAGGGATTATTGTATACTCTTCGCTGCATCGTCTTATATCTGAGGTCTGTTCGAAAGCCGTGGTGTAGCTCTACTTAATGCATGATATCATGGCCATTGCACCCAGCCATCATACTCCTCCTATTAACATACACAAATCGCCCATTTTTTTGACCGCTACGAGACAGGTGGACTCCCAGCGGGAAGCGCAAGAGAAAAAGCTCCAAAAATTGAAAAAAGACCTGGGTACGAAGACTGGCGAGTTCAGACGACTCGACCAAGCTATACCGCAGGTGAGGAGGTGACGTGCGGACTTCAGATGGCCATAGCTCTATACCATGACTAGTGACGTGCTGTAGATGTAGGGGCGGGCTTTAGATGTAGAGCCATTGCTTGATACCATGGTTACACTATTCAATACTCGTCGACTCATTCGAAATCGGTGATGCAGCTCTATCTGATGCATGAGTATCATGATAATCACACCCAACCATCACGCTCATATCGGCCCTTGTACATCCATTATCTACAACAGACCAAGGAGCAGATAAAGACACTGGGTGCGGAGCTCAGGACGTGCGAGCATGTGCGTAAATATGCATATGCATGTAAATGACCCTATCCTAACCTCACACTAATCATAATACCGTACTTGCCGCACTAACATATAATACCGGCCCGCATACGCAGGAGAACGAAGTGGCTGACGATGAGATTAGTGCGCTACAGATGCAGATCGATGACAAGGATCAATCGAGCAAGATTCTGCTTAAGGAAATCCAGAATTTGAAAGATCCAGTGCACGTTTACGCAGAATCCATGAAGAGCCAGGTAGGTACCTTTTTACCATGGATGTATCTCTATAGCATTGATACGAGGTGCGGCGTGCAGTGCCACCAGCACTCATATCAACCCGCATTTATTCACTACTGTAGGGCAGCAAATGGGATTCAGAGCTCCGGGGGCTGCGGATGGTAAGTATTAGTGTAGTCTTAGAGAGCTATATCTTCTTCGGGTCCGCTCATGTCATGGCCATTGCCATCCCTGCTATCATACTAAGGATGATTCCCAACCATGTCTCGCACTCCTCAGGTCGTTGACAACCCGGAGCAATTCGATAAGGATGTTATCGGTCCCATCGGCCTGCACATGCGTGTTGAAGACCCAGATGCGGCCAAGATCATCAATAAAGAGATGCGCAACGAGGCAAATGCTTTCATAGTACAGTCGCATGGTGATTTCCAGAAGCTGCGCGAGATCGCACCTAAAGCCAAGATATACACCATCAAGATGGTAGAGCGCTTGCCATATAAACCACCTTACGATAGCGCCACTCTGAAGAAATTCGAGGGCTTTGGCTTCGTTGGGTACGTACGCACGAAAACGAACGGCGCAAATCTATATCACCTGTTTTAAAATTATTGACGTAGCTCACCATAAAAAAGTACTAATAATATCCAAAATATCCAATATATCTTATCACTCCCAAACTAGGTACCTCGGGGATTACATCGAGTGCAGGTCAGCAATGAAACTTCAGATGTAGGGCTATTGCTCTATGCCATGACTATTGACGTGCAGCGTTTTGGTGCTCATTTGAAAGGTGTTGTAGCTATACCCTATGCATTATATCATGACGTGCGATAGATGTGGAATCTGTGGTGTAGCTCTATCTTATGTATGGGTACCATGACCATTACACACAGTTATCGCACTCATATCGGCCCTTGCGTTTCACCTATGATATACCACTGCAGCGACGTGCTATGGACCTATCTGACCAAGTTCCAAAAGCCCATGCTGCGCACGTTATTTGCTAGAACTGCCAATAAGAAGAACCTCACGGATGCACATTTGAACGCGATTTGCCCAGGAGGGCCAGACCTGTTATCCGCCCGACTGCGCATCAAGGTTGGGGTGGATTCAGCGCACGTTCCAGAGGAATTTTATAGCTACAATATGTCCTTCAGTCAGTACGTGGACGGCGGACTCGAGAGGGCTTCCTCCTGATATCGATAATACACAATATACCAATACGCTTCCAATGACCCCTAACGTTACCATGCCTCAATACACAGGTATAATCGGTCACAAGGTCGCACCACAGCAACGCAGCTGATGGACATCGGGAGAGGGTCGGTGAGTCAATATGGGATGACGTGCTATTGATGCGAGGGATTTGGATGTTCAGGGGCGATATCTCTACACCTCTGTCATTATCAGATGCTGAGAGGTTCTTCTGAAAGGTTTATGTAGCACTGTCTCCTGCATCGTTATTAGTACGTACGTCCAGTATAACCATTACAGTAATCATCACCACCATATACCCCCGATGTCTCAGACGCAACACGGGGGAGAACCACAATTCATCTCCCAAAAACGTGCGGGAACGACCAGCAGAGGCGAGAAAGAGCAGGCTCTCAGTGCTATCACCACTGCCAAGCGAAAGCTGCAGGCGCGTATCGCGCAAATCAATGACGGGAGAAAGGGACTAGTTAAGAAAACGCAGGATGTGCGAGCTAGGCTAAAGGTACTGAAGGAGGGGCTGCGCAGACCTGATCAATTGCAGCGGGAAATCAATATACTCGACGTCGACATCGCCAGGCTAGAGAAGGTGCTTTCACAGGTACGTGCTATGTATTACAGCGCGGGTAGGGCAGTGCACGCATGGGGTGGGAAGCTCATACCAACCTGATCCGAAGGGGTCAGAATGAATTCGGTTTCCGGTGTCCATCTTGTAATGATGCAAGACCTGCTAGGTCCTCATTTTGAGCAGAACTAATCCCTCTTTTTTTTTACATATATTTATATCCACAGGATGGCGAGAAGCAGCGAGCCGCTATCATCAGCAAGTATGTAGCTCTATGCCATCAGTATCATATTCAATACTGCATGGTTCATGTGAGAGGTCTGCTGTGACGTGCGATAGATGTATATCTATACCATTAGCATCATATTCAATACTGAATGGTTCATGTGAAAGTGTGATGTGCCTCTTACCAGGTCTCGCAGTACCATATGAACCCAACACAGCCATCTAACTAATAAGACCCCTAAACATCTATTGTATGTTATCGCAGGTACAAGAAGGACGCCAAAGCCCTTCTTGAGTGCGTGGACGTGGTGGGGCATCGCAGCAAAGACTGTGTGCTGATGTACGTGCATTAAGTACGGTAATCTTCTGCGGCTTGTGGCACTATCCCATTTTCACGTAGTATGATCACCGCACTAATCTAGTGGATCCTCGGAACATCCTCTCCATCCGTCAGGTACGCTGAGGCAGCAGTGGAGGATGAGTGCCGACAAGACTTGGAAAACAACTTACATGAGGCTCAGACACAACTAAAGCTGGCACAGAACAGCCTAAAGGCTCTCGGAGTGGAGAAGGAGCAGGCCAGGACAGAGAGAAATAAAATCAGTGCAGCCCGGGATGAGTCCGTGAACAAAGTAAAAACTATGTCCGAAACTTACCCCTCGCAGGAGGCTTTCGTCCAGGCCTACCACGAGATACGGGAGACGTGCGTTGAGCAAGATCTTGTTGATATAGAAGCGCGTATGACTCAGCTGGCCAACTTGATCAACAGGCAAGCAAGCGGAGTTATTGAAAAAACAAGTTTAGGGTAGGGTGTAGCGTTACATGTACACCTTCCAATGTATCCATAGTGACACAACTGTCATCACTAATACCCTTGTCAATCATATACATCTCAATCTACACTCAATACCCAGCCATGTGGACAACCCGGAAATCTTGAATAGATACGAAGAAATGATTGCCCAACGGACAGCTCTAGACGAGGCCTTAGTTCAACTAAATATGGAGTACCAACAATATGAGGCGAATGTAGAATTTCGAAAAGGCGATTGGCTTACACAGGTTGGTGTTATGTCTCTAGAGCGCTAGATCTCTAAACCGTTACTATGCCACTTAATATTTGATGACTCATTGGAAAATCATGATTTAGCTCTATCGCATGTACCAGTATCATGTCCATCACGCCCAACCATGAGTATTGGCGTGC
>JACLAB010011924.1_pt1 | contig 9940 bp, 8 predicted proteins | sample 8027921 | NCBI WGS metagenome assembly JACLAB01 (sample SAMN15725117, study PRJNA655200) | protist metagenome | isolation source: fluorescence activated cell sorting (FACS) single amplified genomes of... | place: USA: West Boothbay Harbor, Gulf of Maine | collected 2000-07-19
AAAACGATTAGAAAAATGGATGTCCGAAGGCGATTGCGAGAACGACACGTACGAGGAATTTTTTGTCGTGGAAGACAAACGCTTAAAGCCAGACTCGCTTTCCGAACGTTTCGATAATAATAACGCTTACTGGACAGAGAAATATGTTCCGAGAGAACCGACGCCATGGTTTTTGGACGATGCGACGAAAGTGTTGGCGTTAAATGCCGGGAAGTATGTCAACGCGCTTCGAGAGGTTACCGTTATTAGTAGAGAGACGTTGAGTAGCCAAGTCACGGCAAACGGAGAGGAAGAGGGGATAAAGAGTATCGTCGTCGTCGACAAAGAAGAAAAAGAGAAAGAGCGGAAGAAATTGTCGTTCTCGAACATCTCCGACGTCGTTCGTGCCGAACACGACGTCTCCAATAAACATTTCTTCGACGCGTTGCTCCTTTCTGGAGACATTCGCAACAAGTTGCAATTGGTCAAAGCGACCTTCTTATTGGCGCAAGGCGATTATCTCTCACAGTTCTTCGACTCGCCCTTCAAGGCCTTCGAAGAACTCGAGAAACCGGCCAAGTTTTGCGACGAGCAAAAGTTGAGAGATGCTTTAGAGGTGAGCATGAAAAACTCCTCGATGTATGCGTTCAAGTATCACGAAGACATCAAGTGCGCCCTCGAAAAGAATGGTAGTACGAGTAATGACGCGCGAGGTTTGGAGACGTTTACGCTCGACTACAAAACATCCTTTCCAGCGAACGTTGTGCTTTCAAAGAGTACCATTGCCAAGTATCAAGCGTTGTTCAAGCACTTGTTCCGCGCGAAAGTGATGGAAAAGAAAGTGTGCGAAACGTGGGCGACGCTTCGTCGGCTTCACAAGAAAATGCACCGGCGGCAGCAGCAGCAATCGTCTTCTCGAATGGAGTACGAGAATCCCACAGAGGAGCACTTTCTCACGAGAGATGTCTTCGTTCACGCCAACGCCGCGCACTGGACCGCACAAAGAGCAATCAGTTTGATTCAAAATGTCTTGCACTACGCGACGTCGGAAGTCATCGAGCCGAACTGGGCCACGATGGAGAGCGAGATATTTTCTTCGTCCACCTCCGCGGACGACGTCATCAAAGCGCATGCCAAGTTTCTGGAAACCACCGCTCGAGAGTCCATGCTTCTTCGACCGACGCTTTTGAACCTCTACGAATCTATCCTTCAATCGTGCTCGAAACTCTGCGACGCGTGCGAAGACTTTGAAAGAAACGACGAAGAAGAAGAAGCGAAACTTCGCGCCGCCGGCGACTACGACGATCGCGAAGACCAAATGGAGGACTTTTTGCATCGAATCGAATTCATATCCACTGAATTCGACGAGAGAACGGCTGCATTTATTGACGCGTTGAAAGATGCCGCTCGATTCGAGAGTAAGTTTGAAAGTTTGATCAGCCGCGTCGAGCCTCTCGAACAGTCAAATTCGAGATACTAAAGTAAAAACGCTCGAAACTTTCATCATAAAAACAATGGATAACGCTTCTGAACACATGTTACCGAGAGCCTCCAATACTACTACCGCGCGAACGACGGCGATAACCACAAAACATGCTTTACAAATAGGCCAATGCGTCTCCGCGTTAGGTGCGGTGTTCATGACGAGTGTGATCCTGTATGCCGCGGTGAATGGAAACGGAAGCGAGGAACTCGATTGGTTGTTAACGCACCCCTGGGGGGTGGTTTCTCTCGTTGACCTGTACGTCGGTTTTACCCTTTTCTCTCTGTGGATATTCCTGCGAGAAGAGAGCGCGATGACGGCCTTAGTGTGGACTGTGTTTGTGATGTGCTTGGGGAACTTCACGACATCGGTGTACGTCTTTCGCGCGTTAAGGAGTTCGAACGGAAATTGGCACAAATTTTTCTTGGGAGATTCGCATGCGTCGTCTGTATCAGCAACCGCTTCGAGATGATGCTTTCTTTTGCGAACGCGCGGCGTGTACTGCTATCATCATCTTTCTCGGGAAGTGCATTGTAAAACAAATTATCGTAGTATTACTGCTATAGCTTTATTAATTAATCATGCCTTTGGACCGGCCTTCAAACCCGGGCCGGTTCCTCTTCTTCTCTCTCCTATCGATGTTCTTTTCGATTTTCTCGTCCGCTTTCGCCTTGATGTTCTCCTTGCGCTTTTTCTTCTTCGCGTTTTGTTGGTCCTGAACCGTTTTCGTCCGCTCGTTCCATTTCTCTTTGTTCTTTTGTTTCTTCTTTTCTTCTCTTTTGACGGATTTGCGCAGAAGTTTCGGGTCGTCCAAGACTTTCTCTCCTCTCGCGCGTTTCAACGAAGCCTCCCAGGCGTGCTTCTCGGCGACGCGTTTGCCTTCTTTGGTTTGGTCGCCGCCAGCGTCGGCTAAATCTTTTTCTCGCTGAAGTGCTTTCGAGAGCAGATCTCTCTTCGTTTCTTTTTTCTTCTTGCCGTTTAATCTAGATGATGGAACCTCGTCCACGTCCACGTTACCAAACGCCAAGTTCATCTTCGGGTATCCGTCTTCTCCTCTGTTGGCGGCGGTTTCATCGCCCTTCTTCTTTTCGTTGCTATTATTCCTCATCGTCTCTCTCTTCTTCGCGTCCACGATCTTCTTCATCCTCTTCTCCCTTTCCTTCTTCTCCAATTTCATCTTCTCCCGTTGCTCTCTCCAATCTTTCGCGTCTTTCACCTTCTTCTCGTGTTCGCTCGCTTTCCGCTTCTCCCTCGAATCCTGAATTTTCTTCTCCAGACGTTTTCTCAACGCTTCTAACCGTTCGCTTTTTTCCTCCTTCGTCGGCGTCGAGGCGTCTATAACCATATCTTTGAACATACTACCCCCGTTTGATTCCTTCTTCTTCTCTCCGTTCGCTCCTTCCTCCTCCTCTTCCTCTTCCTCTTCGTCGCCGCTCCCGGATTCCTCCGCCTTCGCCGCGTTCGCCCTCCGCGCCTCGTCCTCTCCCTCCTCCTCTGTATCCTCCAAACCTTTCTTCCTCTTCTTTTCCATTTTCTTCTGCAGAGTCTCCGCGTTCGTGAGAACTAAATTCGGATCGAGTTTCTGTCGTTTCTTTTCCATCGTTTTCATTTTCACCATTCTTTTCTTCTCCGCGGTGGATTTTTGTGAGGCTTTTTTCGCCCCGAACCTGCCTAAAGAGGCCATCAGCACCTCCTCGTCATCGTCGTCGTCCCCGAAGGATTTCTCGGTCGCGAGGTAGAACTTTTGCGGGATGTGTTCGACGAGCGCGTCGAAAAAGTGGGAGTGTTCGTTCACGCGGGCGTTGATCGTCGTCGTCGTCTGTTTTATTGTTGTGAATATCGTCATCGAAAGAGAGTTAAGAGCGCGTCAGAGAGAGAAAGAAACGGCGGCGGAATGAGATGCTTTTCCTCTGATGTTTTGCAACTCTTCTTCTCTTAAAGTCGGAGACGAACGAGGGAAAGAAAGAGAGGAAGAGAGAGAGAGAAATAGAGAAAGCGCGATGCTCGCGGTCGTACCATTAAAAGACGCGCGGCGCGTTTATTGTTACCGTTGTTACGATGCGTGTGCGCGCGTATTGTGAGGAGATGATTTCGTCGTGGGGAAAAAAGTCGTCACTTTATAACGCTCGTTGTGTGTATGCGCGCAAAGAATAATGTCTTCACCGGAAGAAGAGGAAAGGGACGGAGGAAGAGACAGAAGCAAAAGTCGTCAACCTTCGTCCTCCTCCTCTCTGTTCTTCGTTCGGGTGGATTTAGAGGAGAATAGTAATACGAGCGATGATGATGACGACGAGGAGGAGGAGGACAAGTTCCCGTTCACCACCGGGAACAAAGTGAAGCGCTCGGAAGGGAGTTTGCGGTTATTCCGAGAGGAAGAAGACCAAGAAGAAGAAGAAGACGACCAAGAAGGAATGCAAAACGCTCGCTCTCGTAATTCGTCGTCGTCGGAGTCGAAACTGGTCCTCGTGCCGTTCATTCCGTCCTCGTTCTCGGTGGCTGATTTCTTGGATTTCATCGCCCCGGTGAGAATGAAATTGAAAGAAGTGAGAGTGGTTGTTCCTCGAGAGCGAAAGCGCGAGGAAAGCGACAAAGCGAAGAATACGAATAATAAAAGCGCTTCGTATTATTATTTCGCGGCGATATTGCTCTTCGACGACTGCGAAAACGCGAGGATGTTTACGAACAACTTTCACGGGCAACCGTTTAGCAGCTTGAACGACGAGGAGATTTGCCGGTGCGTGTTCGTGAAGAGCGTGAAATTCGGGAAGAAAGGTGATGATGATGATGATGATGATAAAGAGAAGAGCATCACTGAACTTCCGGCGACGTGTCCAGTCTGTCTGGATCGGTTGGACGGGGACGTTTCCGGGATATTGACGACGAGTTGCGGGCATCACTTTCATTCGGAGTGCATGTCCGGCGTGTCCGGGAGCGTCTGTCCGGTGTGTCGTTTTGCGTTGGACGCGACGGCGAAACGAGAGGCGAAGTGTGAAAGTTGTGATTGTGCGAACGCGTCGTTGTGGACGTGTTTGATTTGTGGCGTCGTCGGGTGTGGGAGGTACGAGAATCGACACGCGGTTGCGCATTGGACGGAAACCGGGCACTGCTATTCGCTCGAAATCGGTAGCGGACGAGTGTGGGATTACTCCAGAGACCAGTTTGTGCATCGATTGATCGAAGGGAAGCATGGTTTGGTCGAGCTAACGCCGGACGAGAAAGGAAGGAGAGGTCGCGCGGGGAGACGCGTCGAAGGCCCAGGCGGAGGCGAAGGAGGGTACGCGACGAACGGCTATTCCGACCCTGACGTTTTGCACGAGGAAGACGATCCTGAACTCACGGAAGCGTTGGTCGCGTCCAAACTAGACGCCGTCGCGAACGAGTACGACCAACTGTTAGCCTCGCAATTGGACCAGCAAAGACAACATTACGAACGTCTTTTGATGGACACCGCTTCGGATCAATCGGAGATGATGACGAAAGTTGAAACCATCGCCGAACAGGCGACGAAACTTCGCGTGCTCAATCGAAGAGCCGACCACGCCGAGAAGGAAGTCAAGCGCTTGGAAGAGGAAAATGTGTTTCTAAAACAACTCAACGAGCAATTATTGAGAGACGCCGGTGAAATGCGCGAGACGAAGATGACGTCCTCGACGAAAGAGAAGGAAAAGATTGCGTCTCTGGAAGAAAAAGTGAGAGAGCTGGAAGGCATGAACCGAGATTTGATGTTCTTCTTGGAATCGAAAGAGACCATTCAGAAATCGAAAGGCTCGGAGTTGGACGCTCGATTCGGTAAGATCGAGCTAGAAGAGAAGGAAGAGATGCAACAAGGAGAATTAGTACGCGGTGGGAAAATTTCTTCGAAGGATCGCATGCGAGCGAAACTGAAAGAAAGAAACAAAAAATAATTGAAGTCACTGGTAGACAAATAGCTGTATATGATAGAAGGAAAAAGCGCACGCATAGATTGTTAAAGCTTGTACAACATACAAATGTAGTATTAAGAGGTAATATATTACACACTTCGATTCTTCTTCTTCTTACTTTCTTACTTCTCTTTCTCTTCGCGCGTGTTATTTTACACGGAAAAACAATCGTTTTTCAAATACAAACACGCCTTTTTGCGAAGATCATCCAAACAATAATATTATTAATAATAGTAACAGTACTCTACTAGTATACATGATGATCTCAACATATCTCATCGACATCTTCTTCTTATCAAGCGATATCCACAAAGCCGTCTCTCTCACCTTTCAAAAACGGCGAAATCATGGTATCGAGGGAGTGCGCGATGGCGCTCGCGTACGTGACGACGCATCCCGCCGACCAAAGAACGCTCAACTCTCCCGAAACGCCGTTCAACCCGGCATACGGATCACTCACTGTTTTTACAGCCTCCAAGTTTTGATAGTTATCTTCCAACCGTTTGATAATGCTCTCCCATTTCTCGTCGAACTCATCGTCGTCGTCTTCATCTTCGTCGTCGTCGTTCCCGTCGTCGCCACCTCCTCCGTTGTTTGAAATATCGTCGTTCCCGTCGTCGCCATCTCCGGTATCGTCCTCAAACGCCTCCTCCTCGTCTTCTGGCATCCCGTAATCCCCAATGTGCATCATCGATGGTGAATCCTCTGGTCCGCCAGGTCCGTCTTTCCTTCGTCTTTTTTTCTTCTTTTGAATTCGCGAGACTTTCGAGGGGCAGAACACTTGACTGTCGGAGTCTTTCTGAATTCTCTTCCTCGGGGGCGCGATGACTCGATTTTGAACGACACGACTCGATGATGATGCGCGGTAAAAAAAGCTTCGATGATGATTCTTCTTTTTCGTCGTCGAAGCAGAGGAGGAGGAGATGTTGTTCTTGTCGTTCCGTCTCACTAAAGCAGCCCTTCCGCAGTTCGTCGTCGTTAACGGATTCATCTTCTTTGCCGTTCAACGAAAGATGTGTGATCTATTCAAAAAGTCGTTACGAAATCAATCTCCCGAAACGTCGTGTCGATTTACTAATGATCTCTTTGACTTTCTTGTTTTTCCTCTGTTTATATATATATATATATATGTAAGAAAAAGCGGTGGTTAAAAAGCGAAGAGCTTCTTCTCTCTTTCTCTGCGAGAATGAGTGGTTTAAAACGGAGGCAACGACCGTCGTTTGACGCCACAAACGCGCGAGAATGTATTGCGCAGTAACGAAGCAAATTTGACGACGTGTTGCAACGGAAAAGATTTGGTTTTTTCGGTTGTTTAGGGTGTGCAATTTGAAAAAAACGAAAGGACGGCTCAAAGAGAAAAATGTTTCCGCACTCGCTTTTTTGGGGTTCGTGATGCTCCAAAAACAAGACACGAACAACAACAAGCAACAACAACGATGCGAGGATACAAGCAACAATAATAATGGGAGGACGAAGAAAGAATCCACATCCTATACGAGCGAGAAACGTAAAGACGGTATTGAAAGGTGATGAGAAAGAGGAGAGGGGAAGAGGAGAAGAAAAAGAGGGAGACGAAGAGCTTCGGTTGTTGCGGATGCTCCGTTGCGGTTCTCCCTGTGAAGACGATGAAAATGTCGCGATGGAGCAAAATCATCATCACGTGCCAAAGGCTTTTATTATTCCCGCTGCGAAAGGAGTGAAGAGAAAGAGAGGGCAACACGAGTGCGATGTGTGTGAGAAGAGTTTTTATGATTCTAGTGCTTTGAAAGTCCACATGCGCATTCACACGAACGAGAAACCGTATGAGTGTGATGTGTGCGAGATGAAGTTTCGTACATCTGGTCAATTGAAAATCCACACGCGTATTCACACGAACGAGAGACCGTATTAATGTGATGTGTGCGAGAAGTGCTTTCGTGAATCTAGTACTTTGAAAAGGCACATGCGTATTCACACGAAGGAGAAACCGTATGAATGCGATGTGTGCAAGAAGCGTTTTCGTCGATCTTGTACTTTGAACGAACACATGCGTATTCACACGAACGAGAGACCGTACGAGTGTGATGTGTGCGATAAAGCTTTTCGTCATTCTAGTGCTTTGAAAGTCCACATGCGCATTCACACGAACGAGAAACCGTATGATTGTGATGTGTGCTAGAAGAGATTTAGTCGAGCTGATCCTTTGCAAATCCACATGCGTATTCACGCGAACGAGAGACCGTACGAATGCGATGAATCTGCTTAACAAGATTCGGATAAGATGGAACTGGAATCAAAAGTCTATTTGTGAGCAATGATGCAAAGGTCTCGTAGCAGTAGTAGTATTACGTTCTCGTACTATAGCAAAGTAGTAAAATCTTTCGTTTTCGTTTTTCGAATTGAATTTTGTTCTTCAAACTTCGATTCAATCTTTTGTTGTTGCGTTTTTGGGTGTAAACCCACCAACGTTGGTATTCGCTTTCTCTTCGAACTCTCTGGTTCGTCTATTCGCGTCGACGCAGAAAAAGGAGACTAAATTTTTAAACACGCCTTTATCGAACGGGTTTTTAAACGTCCCGTCCGTCGCTCGCAAATACGTGTACCGGTGCAAGTTCATCAACTCGTTGGTGGTGATGTTTCGGGCGACTTGCGCGAGTTGCGAGGAGACTAACAGCAGGACTGGGATTAAGACGGCGACGTCGCAGGCGACGAAGAATAAGACGCCGGTTTTCGAGCGTTGCTTTTCGGACGGATTTTCTTCCCAGACTCGAATGACGGCGACGAGCAAGGAGACGATCATGGCGAACGTTTCCAGGAGCAGAAAGATGACAAAGTCGCGGTGGTTTTTCGCGCCAACCGTGTTGCCCATCCACGGACAGTAGTGGTCGAATCTCCTGACGCACCGTTTGGCGATTTGGCAGTGTTTAGTTCCAGCCGGTTTGACTATTTTACACGTGACGCAAAGACGTTCCCAGTTGCCCGCCCAAAGCTCGGGGTGATCGAGCCACTTTAACGAGGAGGCGGCGGAGGAAGAGGTAATTTCACTACTACTACTACCTCCTCCTAATCCTAATCCTGATCCTTTTTCAATGTCGTCGATATCGTCGCTGTGGTTGATTAGATTTTCAACCGACGACGACGCGTTTTTCAAACTCTTCGCGGCTAACTGCGCTCGCGTGGATACGAATCCGGGATCGGTATTCGCCACTCGCCAAAAGAAAATCAAACCGGTGATTGAGCTAATAACCACCATCCACGACCATGCTGCTAACGCGACGTCCACGCGGGGCGTCCCTAGCGGTCCGACGACGACAAAATTCACAAACATCAACGTCAACCCGCACACGACGGCTAAACAGAATATCGCCATGCCTTTTTGCGACCACCACGTCTGGCCTTCTTTGAGAGTCACCAACTGATTGGTCAACATGTTCGATAAACTCTTGTGACCTTTCTCCATGGCGAGTTGCGATGGGGTGTTTCCATCCGTATCTCGCGCTTTCAACAACTCTTCGCCGCCACACAAGGCTAAAACGTGCGCGGCTTCCGCTTTCCCTCGTATCGCCGCCCAGTGCAATGCCGTGCACCCTTCCCTATCCGGGCGCATCACGTCCGCGTCAAACGCCAAGAGTAACTTGACGACGTCTTTAAACCCTTTATACGCGCCCCAATGCAATGGACATCGCCTATCTTCGTCCATGCAATTCACGTCTAAATTCCATCGCAACAGAAAATGGTACAACATCGAAGCGTGGCCGTACTGCGCGGCGACGTGCGCCGCCGTGTACCCGCGAATATCTTGATTGTGCAGCTTTGCTTTTCGCTGCAAGAGTAATTCCGCGACTGGTAACGCGCCTCTCACTGCTGCCCAGTGTAACGCTGTTTGCCGTTCGTCGTCCCCGGCGTTCACGTCCGCGCCTAAATCCAACAAATACTTCGCGATCGCGACGCGATTGTTCAACGCTGCCCACTGTAAAGGCCGAAATCCGTTCGCATCTTTCGCATCTATTATGATCGAAGAAGACGGGGCGTTGTTCACGAAAAATTCGAGCTTTTCTTGGTTCCCGTACGCGGCCGCGCGCCAGACGTCCCACTCTTTCTCTTCCTCTTCTTCCTCTTTCTTCTTCGGTGCCGAAGAAGCGAGCGAGGAATCTTCGTTCGTCGTCTTCGTAATGTCGTTGGTTGCCTCCATCTCTCTCTTTTATTCTAAATGGAAATGGAAAAACTCTTCTCAACAAAGCAGCTCTCAAAACACACACACGAACACACAATGAAATAATGCACTCGATTTTGATGATCCCTCAAACGCAATTTCAAACTCCTGATTGATGACGACGACGACACGATGATGATGTTGACTCTCTTATGTGACTCTTTCTCTTCTTGTGTCGCGTTGTTTTTTGCGAGATTTGATTTTTCGAAAATTTCAACGGAACCCGTTCCTTTTGTTTTGCATTTAGGGTTTTAGTTTTTGGAGCCAAGAGCTTTTTGCCGAGTCAGAAAAAAAAAATCCATCATAAAAAAAGCAGTCGATGATGATGATGATGCAACAAGCGCAACAGCAGTACCACCAACA
>JACLAB010013026.1_pt1 | contig 9925 bp, 8 predicted proteins | sample 8027921 | NCBI WGS metagenome assembly JACLAB01 (sample SAMN15725117, study PRJNA655200) | protist metagenome | isolation source: fluorescence activated cell sorting (FACS) single amplified genomes of... | place: USA: West Boothbay Harbor, Gulf of Maine | collected 2000-07-19
GCGCGCGCTGTCTATGGCGACTCGTTCGTCGGCTCCGCATTTGTCGTCGCATTCAATAACCCAACGAAATGTTTCGCCTGCGCCAATCGCGCCTTCGTCGCGTCCAATTCGTCTTCGAGCGCGAGCGCGTCTCCCATGCCCTTTTGCGCCGAAAGTTCAACAATGCTTTCAATCTCATTAATTACCGCGTGCGCTTGCGCAGAAAATTCATTCAACTGTTCTCGAGCGTGCGCGATGCGCTCAATCGCATTCGCGAACTGAATCGCAACGTTTTGCGCGAGTTGCGACGATTCCGCGTCGCGCGAGCCATCGAAACGCTCTTGAAAGTCGACAAACATCCGCCCTAAGACGTCGTCGTCGCCAGGTGCGTCGGTGCCCGGCGTCGGTGGCGCGTGCGCGCTCGCATCTTCGAGCGCGACGACGTCGCTGCGTGCGTGAGCGCCAGGCGTCGTGTCGCTCTGCGCGGGCTCGCTTTGGACATTTGTGTACTCACCAAATTTCGCACCCTTGCCCTTCGCGCGGCGTGTATCCGTCGGCGTGTACGGCTCCACGTCGGGGTTCTCTTTATCTTCTTCGGGGACTGATTTACGAGTGTGTTGTTTGCGCTTGGTGGATTTTCGAGGCGGCATGGCGAGGCGAAGTGTGAAGTCGTCGATTGGCTGACGCGACAGTCACTCGCGACGATAATTCCTTCCTGTATATATATCGACGCTATGACGGCTTCTGACGCCATTCAGCTACTTCAATTTTACTAGAGTTGTTCACGTCGAACACGCGCGTTAATAAATCGTACACTTCGTCGGCGTCGGGCGCCGTAGCCGCGGCTCGTCCGGGCGCTTCGCGAATGGCGTTGCGCAACGCTTCGCGCGTGACAATCACGGATGACGCGTCGCCGCGCATTGCGCGCGCACCGAACGCGTCATCCAATGTATCCATGTTACTTAATATATACTGCATCGACGCCAACTCACTCGCGCGGGCTGGTGTGTGTGTAAACGATTGAAATAAACGTCAGTCAATGGTTCGCGCGAGACGTCGGCGCGCGGTCAAAACGACATGTAGAACGACGTACCGTTGGTGACTTCACCAGCTTTTCTAAACTTTCTCATAAAAGTATACCACGCGGTAAAAGCCGTCAATCCTACACACCCCGCGACGCTCCAAAACACCTCCGTCGGCGCGTGCTCAAAGCCGTGGGGTATGTTCATGCCGCCGAGCGACGCCGGCACCGCGGCGCTCGCCGCCGCCATGGCCACCACCGTCGCGCGAAAGTTCATCTGCTCGGTACGATTTCGATCGCCGTCGAGTTGTAGCTCCCATAATTCCCGAGCCGCGTCCAAATTCGCCGTCAATTCTTCCACCAAGCCACCAACGGCAGCCATGCGCCGCGAGTGACTCGCCAATAGATCCAACAACGCCTCTGAACGCTCTTGCTTGGCGACGTCGTCTAAAACGACGCCATGCGGCGCAGGCAATACGCTCTCATCCGGCGCCGTTTCCATCGCCGTCGCTCGGTTCAACGCGTCCAACGCCTCTCTGGCGTCGTGCTCCAGCGCCACCACCGCCCGACGCACCGGCGGAAGCTTTTGAAACTGCGACGCTGAATAATTTAACATTACGCCGCGCATTAAAAAACCTCTCGAATCGTCGCCGCGTAAATCACTCGAAATCTCCTCCACGCAATGCCTCGCGAGCCGACGTAGACGAAACAACTTGGCTTCGTAGTACCTGCTCGACTCCTCCAACGCGCACTCTAACGCCGCCATTGGAAAATCAAAACCGTCGCTCGCGCGCGCGCCCGAGCCGAGCGTCCGCGCGCGCAACGCATCGGCGGCGTTCCTCGCCGTCGACGCGCGCGCCTCGACAAAGTAACAACATCGCACACCCACGACGGCGGTAAAGTTCCCCAAGCGCGCCACCAGGGACTCCGATTTCCTCACCAGCGCCGCGGGGACGCTCGCGAATGAGTGACGGTACCCGCCGTCGTGCGCGAGAAGCGCCCAATCGCGCGCGTGCAGCGACGACAGCGCGCCGTACGGCTCGCGCTTGCCGAACACGAGCGTCACGTGCGATTCGTACTCGCCCGGTGGCGCCGCCTCGACGCGTATGCCGTCCAGTGTCGGCGTCGGGGACGATGAAGACGTCGTCGACATCGATGCCGTCTGGTCACGTTCACGCATCGCCAGCCGCCGCACCGCCTCCACGCGCACGCCGTCCAGCGTCGTCGACGACGACGACGTCATCGTCGTCGTCGGGGTCATCGCCGACGCCGCGCGTCTCGCGCGCGTCGCCAGCCGCCGCGCCGCGAACGCCATGATGTGTGGTGTGACGGTTGAAGCGTCAAATGTTGCGCGCGCCAATCGTCGCCAGCCGCGCCGCGCCGGCACGCCGCGGGCGCCGCGCGCGCGTCCGCGCGCAGGCGACGGCGCCGGACGTGCGCTGGCGCGTCGTGCGGCGCCGGTGCGAGGCGGTGCTGCGCGCGAGAGGCGTCGATGGGGATGTCAATGCGATCCTCCGAAAAGCGTTGCGTCCGACGTGGGACGCGGTGGCGGACGACGACGCGGCCGGCGTGACGAACGGCGAACGGGCGGCGATCGCGACGTGCGTGCTCGGGAGCGAGGTGTGGCGCACGCGACTCGAGCGCGAGCGGGCGTGCGTGCGCGGGGGAGGATGGAGGGAGGCGTCGGAGGCGTTGGACGCGGGTGGCGCCGGCGAGGACGCGGGGGAGATTGTTTTGATGTATTGGTGCGGTAAGGAGAGGCTAGGCGGTAAGGAGAGGCTAGGCGCGCGCGACGGGACGATGCCGGATGACGGTGCGTTGGTGGAGATGTATGGCGAAGGCGTGCGCGCGTTGGTGGAGGCGGTGAAGGAGGAAAACTTGACGTGGACGAATGAGATATCAGAAAAGTTTTCGCTCCCGGCGCGTTTGGCGAACATGTTTGTCGATGAGTACGGCGCGGACGAAGCTGGGAAGCTCGCGCAAGCGATGAACATGCGTGGTCCAGTGGTGTGTCGCGTGAACGCTGCGAGAGGTGCTTCGAAGGCGGAGGTGATTGAAATGTTGAAGGCTGAAGGCGTCGGGGACATTGAAGACGCGTTTGCACGTTTAGTCCCCAGCGCGTTTTGGCTTAAAGACGGCGCGCCAGCGAACGGTGGTATTTATGGCTCAAAAGCGTGGATCGATGGGTACTATGAAGTCCAGGACGAGGGCAGTCAGCTCATCGCCGCGAGCGTGGACGCGGCTCCGGGCGACGTCGTGCTCGACGCGTGCGCCGGCAATGGCGGTAAGACGCTGGCGCTGGCGTCATTTATGCTCGGCGTTGGGAAGATATGCGCGTTTGACGTCGATAAACGTCGATTAAAGCATTTACTGGCGAATACTGCGCGCGCTCAAGTGGGAAATATCGTGGAGGCGCTCGAAAACATTGGAAGCCTCGACGAGCTCCCGGCGGCGTCGTTTGACGCGGTGCTCGTGGACGCGCCTTGTTCGAGCGTGGGCGCGCTTCGTCGTACGCCATCGCTGCGGTACACGCACGATGACCCGTGCGAACTCGCTAAAATCCAACTAGAGATTTTGCGTCGCGCCAGTCGATTGGTAAAACCAAACGGTGGACGATTAATTTACGCCACGTGCTCGGTGGTGTCGATTGAAAATCAAAAAGTCGCGCGCGCATTCGAGGCGCATCACGCTGACTTTGCGCCGTGGCCATTCGAGACGCCCGTGCCGACATCACCAAATGTTGCACTCCACGAGCACGAACGATTATTACTCCCGCACGTGCTGGGTACGGATGGATTTTACATTTCGCGTTGGAAACGCGACTAGAATAGGAAACTATGTGCGAATGCGCTAGAGTTGGCTACAGACTATAGTACTACTTAGCTTTTGAAATAGAAGGTTACGCCGTTAGACGAAGTTTGACGAGCATGTTGACCTCGTGTATGTATTCGCTTCCATCGGTGAGGTCACGCACGAGCGAATCAAGCGCCTCGTCGCCGACGACGAGAACGTTGGCGCGTCCCGCTAACGCAGTAAATCGACCGAGAATCGATACATCTTTCACGTGCGCGCGTGCCCACTGCACGTAGGCGTTTAAATCGAGCTTGAGTTGCACAGCGGCAGTTGTACTGTACTTGAATCGACACACGTGCATGAAAATCAACGCGTAGAAGCGTTCGGCAATCTCATCCAGGAGCGTGTCAGCGTTGGCGGCTTCGAGCGCCCGCTTCGCGAGCGCGGCGACGCCGTCAAGCACCGACATTACGACTTTGCAAGCATCAGTCTCTCGTTCAGCAAGGCGCGCGAAATCTGTCGAATGTTGATACGCACGGAGCTTGATATCGATGAGGTGCACGGCGCGTTCGGCGACGGCGTCAAAGACAGTCGACATGTTCCGGCTGAGCTCGTCCCGCACAGAGGCGAACGCATCTGAGGCACCGGTGACGTGCTGTGCACGTTTCAACCATGTTCCGATACAGTGTGCGGTGCGTAGCAGAGGCTGGAATGCTTGCGTGTTAGCATCGTCAATCGACGTCGTCGCATCGAAGCGGGTGCTCGAAGCTGTCGCCGCGACGATGGCGTCATTCACCCTTCGCTTTGACAATCGAAGCACTCTGGAGAGGAGTGTTTGCGTCAGCATCGCCGAAGCGCGGTCTATCGCGGTCACATCGAGACATGTAGCGCATCTACGCATTGCTTCTTCGTAGTTTGTGCATAAAACGTCGATGGCGCGATCCTCGTCCGCGCTTGCGGACAATAAAGCGTCGTCATCTGGCGCCAAATCTAAACACGAACATTCATCATCCACGAGCGACGTGCATGCCTCGCCGAAAAAATCTGCACCCATGATGAGCTGTACATTTTTATCATCCTTTGAGAGCTCACGAATCAAACCATTGGTTTTCTCGAGCTCACTCAACGTCAGCGACGTAAACGACAAACGCTGGCGAAGCGAATCAATCGTCTTGAGCTCTGTCGAAAGTAAAGTCTCAATGATATCACTCACGCGCTGTTCGGCGACGCGACGAACGAGCGCACTTAATACCACGTTCGCGCGGTCTCCAAACGCGCCGGCAATGTGTGTGCGGAATTCTCTCGACAGCATGTCGCGTATGGTTTCATAAAACGCGCAGTAAATCGTTTCGGCTCGCGAATCGCTCTCGCCAGTAATCACGGCACGCTCCACGATATTACGCACAGCGAGCGCCTCTTCTACTGATGCGTGAGAAATAAACATCGCTCGACTCGCGACGTATCTCGAGACGACGCTTGCGCCGTCGTGAAACGTCCAAAGCGCGTTTACAGCCGTCGACATGGCGTCGATATTCGCCGCGTCGAGCGCGTCGTCAAACGCCCTTAATAACGCATTCTCCTTATCCTCGCAATACTCTTCGAGTGCGCTCATCGACTGACGAATAATACGCGCGACGTCTCCGTCGTTCGTCGCGTCGCATCCGCTCGCGTCGACGCGCGCGAGACATTCCAACGCTCGTCTCGCGAGTGTCGCCGCCTCAGCCGTTCGGTCGGCGTCGACGAACACCCCACCACACGCCAATCGCACCGCTTTCTCCCGCCCATGCGACGCGAACGCGATCACACACTCTGCTATATCGGTTAAATCATCCAGCGCGTCCGCGCGCTCGAGCGCTCGAGCGCTCGAGGACGACGTCTCGAGTACGCGCGCCTCCACCGCGAGCTCCGCGCGACGTCTCGCGCGCGCCAGCTCCGCGCACAGCGCATCCCTCGTGCGCCCAGCGGTCGCGCGAGCGATGTCCCGCACTGCGCGCTCGCTGGATTCCATCGCCGCGGCGTTCGTTGCCGCTCGAGCCCTCGCACTCGCCGCGGCGCGTCGAGCATCGTCGCGGAGCTTAACCAACTTTAATTCAATCTCTTCGAGCGGCGTCGACGCTGACGCCGACGCCGACGCACACAATCGGTGCATGATTGTCGTAGACATGTATACGCCGTCCGTGACGAGGGCATCGATGTCGTCGACGCCATCGAGTGCGCGCTCTATCGCATCCATCCGCGAGGACGCGCCGCGAGGCGAGGTGTGAAGACGACGGTTGAAGGAATTCAAGTTTAATTACAACGCATTCGGCGCATTAGGTACCGAGAAACAACAATACACGTACTATAGTAAGTATGTCAACTTTCCATCGCAGCGGGAAACATCACTCGATCCTCGTATGGGTGCATGATGCGCTTTTCTTGAGCAAAATGTTTCCGCCAGTCGTCCCGCGCGAGCTCGCGCAGCCTGGCGTCGTAATGTAATTGCGCCCAACGCGCCTTGCCACCATCGCTTTCCATGTCACGACGAAATTGCTCACCGATTTCTTTACTAATCGTGCACAAAGGCGAACCGGTGGACATGGCGATGACTTGCACTTCCGCCGCGCGTTCGAGATAGTACAAGTCGTCAAACGCTTCGGCGACGCTCGCGCCGCACACGATAACCCCGTGGTGCTTATGCATCAACACCCGCTTATCACCCATGACGCTCACCAAGCGATCGCCTTCGGTGTTGTCCAACACCAAACCATTAAATGCGGGATCGTACGCGATATCATCCGCAAAACGCAAGGAATTCTGATGACACATCGCGAGCTCAAAGCGCTCGACGCAGCACAGCGCGCTCGCGTACGGCATGTGCGTATGCAACACGCACACGTGTCCAGCCTGATGAATCGCCAGATGAATAAAAAATGCCGTCGCATCAATCTCACCGCGTCCTTCGATGACGTTACCCTTGACGTCAATCATCACCAAGTTGCTCGCGGTGACTTCGCTCCACGCCAACCCGTACGGCGCGCACAAGAACCTATCGCTCGCCCCGGGCACGAGCACCGTCAAGTGATTACACACGCCCTCGTTGAACGCGAATCTATCGCACAGCTGGTACGCCCCCGCGAGTTCGACGCGCGCGCGCCACGTCGCGGCGTCGTACCCAGCGGGCGCGGTGCAGTCGACGTTGGTCCAGGGCGCGCGCGATTCGCGGTCGCCCAAGCGCGGGTACGCCGTCGCCGTCGGCGGCACGGTATCCATGACGCGCGTGTGGGTCTGTTTGATCGCGCGTTCGTTCGCGGTGGCGCCGTCGAGTCGCCGCGCGCGCGCGCGCGTGAGGTTGTGCCGATACGTGCGACGCGCTTTTCAGGCACGGCGCCACATCGCGCCGACATGTCGCTCGACGTCGATGGCGACGAGGTCGAAGACCAGGTACGGCGATAGAATGCGCGCGTTCATCGCCAACGGCGCGGGCGCGAGGGGCGCCGCGAGATCGCGCGCGCGCGCGGCGCGGATAAAGCGCACCGTGCGGCGCGGCGGCGCTTTTTTGACGCGTTTTGCATCTTGTGCGAATGCGCGACGGTGACGGGTGACTGACGATGACGAACGATGGCGCGAACGCAGGCACACGATGCGATGAGACGCGTCATTGAGCGGCTGGAGACGTTGAAGCCTGGTGATGAGCGACGGGAGTGTTTATTGGTGCTCGCGCGATTGATTACGCAGAGCAGCCGGTCGGCGGTGAGCTACGGGGAGTCTTTAGGCGCGCGAGCGCCGCTGACGCGCGCGCTGAATTGGGGAATGATGAATTCTGATGAAGAACTCATGGATGCGTGTGGGACGGCGCTCGGACGGTGTGCGGAGCCGGCGGTGAAGACTGTCGCTGTGGAGCTGAAAAGCGTCCCGGGGTCGCAAGTCGGCCAAGCGGCGGCGCGAAAGCAAGGCGTGCTTGAGATTGCGTTGCCGGTGTCTTTGAGCACGATTCGCGTGCATGAAAGTTCGTGGGACGACGCCGGGCTGGCTTGGCGCGTGTGGGGAGCGAGCCAGATTCTAGGGCGTGCCATCGACGCCGCGCCCGAGCTGACGCGAGGCAAATCGTGCTTGGAAATCGGCTCAGGGTGTGGATTTACCGCACTCGTAGCCGCGCGTGCGGGCGCGTCGCGCGTTGTGATAAGCGAAGGCGCGCCAGGGGCACTTCGCGCAATTCGGCACAGCATCGCGGATTTGTTGCCAGAAGAATCGGCGCGGACGTCGGCTGCGTTTTTAGATTTTCGCGACGACGAAGACATTCTCAACGGCGTTGTGTCGCTGGACGAGGCGCGCACTGGCGAAGCTAGACATTGGGTGCATAATCGTAAAGCGGATGCAAAATTGGAAACCACGGATAATCGCGTATCCGTGGAAGACGTCTTTGATGTCGTGCTCGCCACGGATGTGATTTATACTGAGGAGCACGTGTCGCCACTCGCGGCGTGTTTGGCTCGACGCGTCGCGCAGACCGGCACCGGATACGTTATGAACGCATGCAGACACGCCGGGTTATTGACGCACTTTATCACATCAGTAATCTCTCACGGCATGCATGTGCAAGTGAGCGCCATAGAACGGTTCGAAGGCGAAGATTTAGCTGAGTGCCAAGGCGGACATTTACACAGAGATTTACCGGAACACACCGAGCAATGGTGGTGCGAAAGCGCCATAAAGCTCGCGAAATTCGATGAATGCATCATTATTAACGACGTGTCATCAACAACGTATGACGCCGTCGCCATGGAGGCGCTCATCACGACCCTCGAAGGTCGTTTCGTGCTTTTGAAGTTGTCGCACGCGACGTAAAGATGCGTAACCGCCGTAGTCGACATCCAGACGTACGCGCGCGACGCTTCACAAGTCTGCCGACTGCTTCGTGAGCGATCTATTATTATTATTAGAACTTAGCACACCCTCACATTCTTTCGAACGATTAATCACGTCGTATGTAATCATAGATATTATTTACTTGTACATCCGTCCCGTCCCGTCCCTTCGTCCCTTCGTCCGTCGGCGAAACTAAACAAATAATCCAAAAGTTCAATCCCCGCAGAATTCGACGCGCGGCATCACGTCGCGCACGTGCGCGCACGTGACGCTCACGAAACACAACGCCACTGTGTCATGCGCTCCGCCGTTCTCTTTCGCGCGCTGCTATTCCTCGCGTTACTCGCGCAGCACCCGTGCGCGGTGCGTTCCGGAGGCATCGATTTAGAAGTCGACTTGAACGAAGAACACAGCGACAATTTACGCTCGCTCGTGAGCGGCATCCAATGCGGCGCGTGTAAAGCGGTCACGCGCGAAATCGCAGACACATTCAGCGCGGTCGCGGCCAAGCACAAGCAAGATGCGGGCCCGACAAACGTGTTCGGGTCGCGATACGTGAGCTTGTTCGCCCAGACGCTCGCCAAGGAGCTCACGGCGATGTGTTCCGCGAACGGGGCGATCGAAAATAAATGGGGGTACAGTAAGAAAGGGGCGGAGAATATCATCACCACCACTCGCGTGTTCGATCGATTCGGCACAAACTTAACCAAGGAGGAAACGAACACGATTCAGATGACGGTGTACGGCTTGGGGGTGTTCACGAAGGATGAAGAGCAACGGTTTCACTATAATGGCCCGCCAGGAAGCGAAGTTCGCGGATCGAATAACTTTTCGCTGCTCTCAAATACATATCAGCGCTCGGTGTTGAGCGAGGCGTGCGCGGCGGTGACGGATAGCTTGGAGTTCGACGAGTACATCGAAAAGGCGACGAAAAATCTCGAGGAAGGCTTTGATTTCACCGCCCAGCACGTGTTATGCTTGGATTTGGATTATTGCAAGATTAAAAACTACGGCAAGGGGAAAAAGAAAAAATCCATCGAACAAATCATCGATGAAGAAACCGGGCAGGTGATGTACGATGTCGAGGACGACGAGCAGCCGACATTTATCGACCCCACCGCCGCAATGGACGCGTCGGGCAAGGATGAATTGTAAAACGGGCGAACCGACGTGGCCGACCATAGGCGGAAACTCTCTATTAGCGATGTAAACTATTGAATTCACGCATGCATTTGTTTTTACATTTTCCCTATCGAAGGCGCGAGGCGCACGTGAACGTCGCCT
>JACLAB010011483.1_pt1 | contig 9923 bp, 7 predicted proteins | sample 8027921 | NCBI WGS metagenome assembly JACLAB01 (sample SAMN15725117, study PRJNA655200) | protist metagenome | isolation source: fluorescence activated cell sorting (FACS) single amplified genomes of... | place: USA: West Boothbay Harbor, Gulf of Maine | collected 2000-07-19
GTTCGCGTCGCGAGGTGACGATCGGCGACGCGTCGACCATCGATCGTCACGCCTCGACGCGCGCGATGTCGCGCGCGATCGCGGACACGACCATCGTCACCCCGAGCGACGCGCTGCGACACCACGCGGAGTCGCGCGCGCGGCTGGCGCGGCACTGCCCGCCCGAGGCGCCGCACGCGAAGCCGGGAGAGGAGATTGAGGTGCGACGACCGAACGGCGAATTCGAATCTTTCGACGCGGCTCGCGGACGCGCGAGGGCGCGAGAGCGACGCGGAGAGGCGACGCGAGCGAAGACTGACGATCGGGCGAGCGGGCGAGCGGACGAAGGACGTGAAACGGTTCTGCGAGGAGGCGCATCGGGCGGTGAAACGGTTGCGGGACGCGGCGGAGGCGTCGAGCGCGGCGCGCGAGGCGAGCGCGAGGACGAAAAAGGCGGGAAAGGGACGGAAGCGTCGAACGGCGATCGAGGAGGATGATATCGAGATGGAAACGCATCGCGCGGTGACGCTGGAGCGGGCGATCGAGTCGTTGATGCCGAGCGTGCCGTCGGTGGAGGAGGACGCGGGCCGCGCGCGGAATCATCGAGGGACGGGGGCGAAGAATCATCAGTTGACGTTTCAGGAGGAGGCGCAGAAGGCGGAGAAAGCGCGGTTGATGACGAAGCATCTGAGCGAGCAGACGGCCATGGCACCGTTGGCGTCGATGCGGGAGGTTGAGTTGGAACATAAGCAATTGGAGGCGAGAGATTACAAACGGGCGCTGTTGCGAAAAGAAGTGGACGTGACGCAGGTGATGTGGAAGGCGCGCGAGCTGTTTGATTGCGAGGTTGGCGGTGTTCGCCACGACGCCGCGGCGACGCCGACGGGGGAGGAGGCGATGATTTGGATCGAACTGTATCACCCGGTCAAACAGGGATACTTGCTGATGGACGTCATCGTGCGCGGGTCCACGCCGTTGGCGGCGTTCAAGGATATGATATACTGCCTCAGAGACGTCCAAGCCGCGCGCGAGGGGCATCCGCCGTCGAAGAATGGATTTCTCTTCATCGAAGGCGTGTTTTACAACGACATGCGGACGCCGGGCGCGACTGATTACTCCGAGCATCTCATAGAATTTCAAAAGAAAAACGCGCTCATGGCGCCGGGAGCGCCGGTTAAGATGAACAACGAGGGCAAGGGGTTCACCGCGCGAGACATGGAAGGGGTGAAGTTCAGCCAAGTGCCGCTGACGATTGGGCGCCCGTACGTGATGACGCACCAAGGCAAATGCGAGCACAAATGGCGCGTTCGAGACGTGCGCATGCCGCATTCGGACGACGAAACGCGGAACGAAATGTTTCCTTTAGTCATTCGCGAAGGGCGCGTGTATAGACGAGGATGCTCCGTGTGCGGCGTGTTCGATAGCTCTCACGTCACGTACGGCGACAAACTCGCGGCGGAGAGCCCGAGCTTTTTCTGCAAGCTTTGCTTCGACGCCGTGCATTGCGACGTGGATGGGAAGCTGATGTACAATGACTTTGAAGATTACCAGTACGATCACGAATAGATGATGAACGAACGAACGCAAACGGACGAGATGTAATCTACTTTCGAATAAGACGCCTCGGTTCAATCAACGCTCGTCCAGTTCCCTTTATTGTCCACGCGGTTCGGCGACAACTTCGGGACGAACGGGTTCTCCCCGCTTTCTGCCTGCACCACGGCTAAGCCAACCTTATCGACGACGCCGCAGTTTCCGTACGCCAACCCCGGACATTTCTTGCTCCCCGCCGCGATCTGCGTGGGAGAAGCCATGATTAATTTCAACTCCGGCACCGGAATCCCCGTCGCGTTCGACACCCTGCGCTTGATGTCCGACTTAAAATCGTCGTGTTCCACGTTCACGTGAATGATCGACCCGCTCTTGCCCCACGGTCCGGCGTGAATCATCTGCGATATTTTCGCGAGAAACGAATCGTCAGTCTCGAGGCGCACAGAGACGACGCGCGTTCAATCCACCGAGTCGACGACGACGCGCGCGCGCTCGACGACGCGCGCTCGACGACGCGCGCGCACCTTTATTTGCGCCACCGGCATCGTCTCTCGTCGTCGTCGCGCACCGCGCGTCGCCGTGTGTCGTCTCGAGCGCGCCGTTTCGTGCGTTTTTCCCATCTTTTCGCGAGGCTCGCGAAAGCGCGCGCGTTAACACCGCCCTCGCGTCGCGTCGGCGCGCGCGCGCGCGCGGTCGGGCTCGCGAAAATTTGTGTTCGCGGTCTCGGTCGGTTCCGAATCGCGTCGGCGCGACGACGACGACGCGCGCGCGCGATCGTCGCGACGGGCTGATTCCGTTGCCGATTCATCGCGCGACCGCGGTGCGTCGCACACGCCGACGCGCATGCGCGCGCGGCCGCTCGCGCTCGCCCGGTCGATCGCGCGCGCGCGACCGAGCGCGCGTCGCCGCGCGGCGTCGCGCGCGACCGAGCGCGCGACGACGATGGACGCGCGCGACGGCGACGGCGGCGGCGACGTGGCGAAGTGCCTCGACGCGACCTGGACGCCGCTCGGACTCGCGACGCGCGAACTTCGGCTGAAGCACACGCTGCCCACGGGACAGAGCTTCCGTTGGCGCGCGCGAGGTCGCGAGGACGGACGAGAGTACGTCGGCGTCGTCGGACGACGCGTGGTGCGAGTGCGGGAAGTCGACGACGGCGAGCGAGGCGAGGTGGAATATAAAGTGTACTGTCGACCGCGATGGGAGAGCGCGACGGACGATCGAAGGGTGATGAGGGAATATTTTAACGCGGACGTGTCGCTGGAGAGGCTGTACGAGGAGTTTGCGGCGAAGGATGGGAGGTTTCGAGCGCTCGCGGCGCACGTGGACGGCGCTCGGATGTTAAGGCAGGATCCGAGCGAGTGCTTGTTTAGTTTTATTTGTTCGAGCAATAATCACATCTCGAGGATACACGGGATGGTGAATAAGATGTGTGTACACTACGGAGACGCGTTGCCGGTGACGACGCGGGATTTAGAAGAGGATGATGATGATGGAGACGAGAACGGCGGCGAAGAGACCGCGGCGGCGGCCGAGGCGGAGAAATTTTATGCGTTTCCGAGCGTTGCGCAGATTCTTGACGGCGCGACGGAGGAGGAATTACGAGCGTTGGGTTTTGGTTATCGCGCCAAATTCATCGTCGGCTCCGCGGCGGCTTTGGGGGAGGCGGGCGACGCCGTCGGCTCTTCTCCAGACGAATTCTTGCGCGCGCTTCGCGACGAAACGCCGTACGTCGACGCCCACGCCGCGCTGATGACGCTCCCGGGGATCGGTCCCAAAGTATCCGCTTGCGTGTGCTTGTTCTCCCTGAACAAGCACGAGGCGATCCCAGTGGACACGCACGTGTGGCAATTCGCCGTCGAGCACTACATGCCAGAATTACGCGACGCCAAATCCGTCACCCCTCGCGTCATGCGCTCGATCGAGGTCAAGATGAAGGAAATTTTCGGCCCTTACTGCGGCTGGGCCCACAACGCTCTCTTCATCGCCGAGCTCAAGCACGTCAGAGACGCCCTGCCCGCAGAGCTCCGCACGCCAAAGCGCGTCGCCACCCCTCGCTCGACGCCGAAATCGAAACCAAACGCGTCGAAGCCGTCTTCCAAAACCGCCCGCGAAGCCGCCGCCGGCGTCGACGCCGAATCAGACGCCGTCTTCGACACCCCAAAAAAACTTAAGATCGATCCTTAGCCGTTGTATCGTCGCATCGCATCGATCGCGCCCGCCGTCGGCGCTCGCGTCGATTTCGCCTCCAATTCGTCCTCGCACCGCGCGTGACGTTGCACATTTCGTCAGACCGCGACGGATGCGCGCGCACGTCCCTCCGGCGCGCGCGCGCGCGCCGCCCCAGCCCGGCGCGCGTCACGCGCGCGCCCGCGCGCTCGCGTCGCGCCCTCGAGACGTCCGCGTCAGCGCGCGCGCGCCTCGAACGCGCGCGCCGAAGAGGATAACCTCGAGCCCGTCGTTCGCGACGAAACGCGGCGATAAAACGCGCGCGCGGACGATCGCGGACCCGCGCGCGGAGTCGGAAGACGCCGCGAACGATGCCCTGTTACCGCTCGAGCGCGAGGCGCGAGCGGCGGTGGAGGCGACGAGCGCGAAGGGGCGAGACGAGCTGGAGCGCGTCGTGCTCGACTTTCGCGGCGACTACTCGTTCACGCGAAAGATGCTGGATATCGGAGCGTACTTTTCGAAGAGCCCGACCGAACTCGCGGGACGCATGGCGGAGGTGTTGTCGGTGATCGGAAGGGTGTACGCGACGTGGCAGTACGAGGAACGGATGGGGATTCCTTTGGAGCGGCGAACGCGAGGGAAGAAGCTGCGGGACGGCATCGCGCGGTTGGGACCGGTGTTTATAAAGATGGCGCAGACGCTGAGCACGAGACCGGATATAATCGGTGAGGAGGCGGCGGATAATTTAATGGTGTTGCAAGATCAAGTCGGGCCGTTTTCTACGGAAGAGGCGCACGCGATCATTAAGAGAGAGTTGAGTTGGGACGGCGCGGTTTGCGAGCGAGACGCGAGCAAGCCGGGACCGGCGTATAGTTTGTACAAGGAATTGAGCCCGGAGCCCATCGCGGCGGCGAGCATCGGGCAAGTGTACGCTGGACGGTTGCATGATGGTAGTAAGGTGGCGGTGAAGGTGCAGCGACCGGGGATGGCGAGGAGGATCGCGTTGGATTTGCACATCATTCGCCTCGGGTTCGGTTGGGTGGAGGAATCCGGGCTCAACGGCTCGGAGGATTTGGACAAGATTGTCGACCAAGTAGGCGCCGGGATCTTTCAGGAGCTCGATTACACAATCGAGGCGCGCAACGCGGATGAGTTTAGAAAGTCTTTGCGATTTTTGGACTACCTCTTCGTCCCGAGGCACCACGCGAACATGACGACAAAGAAGGTGCTCACGCAACAGTGGATTCAAGGTCGACCGATGAAGTCGCTCAGCTTGGAAGAGCAAAAGCTCATGGTCCAGATGGGAGTGGAGTGTTCTTCCGCGCAGTTGTTTCGCACCGGACTCGTGCACGCTGACCCGCACGAAGGGAACATGTTGTTCACCGACGACGGTAAGCTCGCGTTGCTCGACTTTGGCCTCATTTGCCGCGTCGACGACGACCAGCAAGAGGCCATGGCGAATTGTATTTTGAACATTTTGAACAGTCAGTGGGGGGAGTTGATCGATAACTTGAGAATAATGGATATGTTACCTCAAGAACCGCAGATGTGGATCGATGAAAACGGCAACCAGGCGGATTACACGCAAGGCGGTCCGGGGTCGTGGAAAGTCATCTCCGACGACGAGTTCCGGCGCGCGTTTGAAGTGTGCATGGACGGCGAAGAGGGCAACCCGAAAGTGCGAGCCAACTTCACCGAGCTCGTGTTGGATTTGACGAAGATTTCCACGGCCTATCGGTTCAATCTTCCGCCGTACATGGTTTTCGTCATTCGATCGCTCACGACGTTGGATTTTGCCGCCGCGCGCACAAACTGTAACATGTACGAAGTCGCCGCGCCGACGGCTATTTTCCGCGCCTTGTCGCCGCGAACGGATCGCGGTAAGAAGGCGTTGGAACAAATGCTATTGGATAAAGATGGGGACGTGAATTGGTCCAAGCTTGTGGCGTTGAGCGCGCAGGCCAACACGGCGGCGGAGCAAGGTGAAAGCGGCGCCGCGGCGTCCACGGCCGACGAACACGCCAAGGACGCCATCAATCGCTTGATGAACGACTTAGTGGACTCGTCCGCCGGGAGCGCGTTGCGACGTTTGGCGATGAAGGCGCGTCCGGAAGGTATGCTGCCTCCGCCGAGCATTCGCACACAGCTCGTCAAGGTCGCTCGAGCATCTTTCGCCCGCTCTATGGCAAACTTTTCCTTCCGAGCTTTCTTCGCCGCCTCGTTCGCCTTCGCTCGCGCCGCGCTCAGCGGCGCCGGCCCCGAGAACGTGGCGTGCGAGATCTACGAAGGATCCGAGCGTGCCGCTTGCAACGCCCAAATGGACCGTCGACGACGACGCATCGCCGTTTTACTCCTCCGATCCAAGCTCTCCGCCCCCAGCGGCGTCTTCGGTTTCCTCTCCATCGTCGGCTTGCTCGCCTGGGCCGCGCTCGCCGGCGCCCTCGACGCCCTCCGCGCCAGGTTCGCCGCCACCTTCACCCGCCGACCCGCGCGCGCCGACGACGACGCCTTCCCTCCTCTCGCGCCCGCATAATTCGTACATCGCATCGCATCGCATCGCATTTCAATCAAATGACGCATTTCTTCCTTTCGCTCGCTCGCTCGCTCGCTCGCTCGCCGCGCGTCGCCTCGTCCCGTCCCGAAGCCAAACCTCACACTGGGACGCGCCGTCCACCGCCCCACTCGCGCCTTCCCGCACCATGACCCTCGTCGACGCCTTAAAAGACACCTCGCGACCCGTGTTCCTGTTCGGTGCGTCGCGCTCGCCGTCGCGTCGCGCCGCTCGCGAAGCGCGACGCGATTCGCGTCGCCGCCGTGGATGATCACTTTTTCAACCGCGCGCGGGACGCGCGTCGACGTTCGACATCGGCGCGATCGACCGCGAAACGCGAAACGCGCGTCGCGGCGACTGACGCGCATCGCCACGCGCGCTCGCGCCGTCAGGGGTGACGCCGCCGCTGGAAGGATCGTCTGCGGACGCCATCGCGGACGCGGCGGATAACTTCGTGCAAAAGTCGCGCGGGTTGGCGTGCGACGGGTACATCGTGTACGATATTCAAGAAGAAGCCGGACGCACGGCGGACGCGAGACCGTTTCCGTTTCGAAAGCTCGATGATCCGGGCGCGTTCGCCGCGGCGCTGCGAAAGGCGAGCGGTGGGACGGAGAGCGTGGTGTACAAGTGCGTGGCGGAGACGAAGAGCGAGGGCGAATTTCAGTCGTGGCTCGACGAAGCCACGCGAGAGACGAGCGCGTATAATCTCGTCGGAGGCGCGAGTTCGAGTCAGGAGTACGCCGGACCGACGATTCAGCGCGCGGCGGAAATGTTGAGGAAGACTAAGAGGGGATGCGCGTTCGGTGGGGTGACGATCGCGGAGAGACACGCGAAGAAGGGAAACGAGCACGAGACGCTGTGCGCCAAGACGGATGCGGGCGCGGAGTGGTTTATTTCTCAAGCCATTTACGACGCTGATATGACGATCAAGCTCGTGAACGATTACGGTGCGGAGTGTGAGAGGCGGGGGATCCAACCCAAGCGCATCGTGCTCACGTTTGCCCCGTGTGGGCGCGAAAAAACGATGAAATTCATCAAGTGGCTCGGGTGCTCCGTCCCGGAAGCCGTCGAAGCCGAAATTCTCGGCGCCGACAACCCGGCGCAAAAGTCCGTGGAAATCCTCGTCGCCATGTGCGAGCGCATCATCGCCGAAACGAAACAATCCAAAGTTCCCCTCGGCGTCTCCGTGGAGTCGGTGAGCATCTTCAAAAACGAAAAAGAAGCCGCCCGCGACTTGTTTCGTCTCACGCAAGCCGTCATGCTCGACGCGTACGGCGTCCAATGGTCCATGCGTTACGCCATCGACGCCTCATCGTCCAAACGCGCGGGCAAAGACGATAAAATCAAGCGCATCGCCACCGTCGTCGCCGCCTTCCTCGCCGGCGCCGTCGCGCGCACTAAATTTGCATAATTATGTAACGCGGGCGTCTAAACCATTCGATAAAACGTGCCCTTTGAGAAGGTCTCGCGTGATTCTCTCATATCGCGCTTGACTCTGCAAGCAGAACTCGTCCCCCGTGACGTCATCCGAGCCCAACAGAGACGCGGCGACGCTCTTCTGTCGGTCGATGTACTCGTCAACCCGCTTCACGTCGCCATTGATCACTGGATGCGCCGCCACTGCTGCGCATGCCTGCGCGCAAACTTGCGTGATACGTGTCGCTAAACGTGACCAGTATCCCCCTCGCTGAGTCTCTGTGGTATTTTTGTACGCATCAGCGGCTTGTTCTAGCCACATGGTCTTCGCGCGCGCCAAGTGCGTCTCGTAAATCTCGTGTTGCCCGTAGGCGCCCGAGCACAAATCGCGCACGGCCTGCGTAAACTCGGGCCGTAGACGCATCCCCGCCGAACTAACTTGGTCCCAATTTTTCGTCGCCGCCTGAAGCAGCTTTTTCGTCAACGATGACGTGCGCCCGAAACCCTCCTCGAACGCGCGTCGACGCGCGTGCACGCCGCACGCCTCGAGTGTCACGGGCAGATTAAAACCGAATCGTCCGTGAACCCACACGCGACGTGCCCGTCTTCTTTTTACCGCGCGTCCGCTCTTTTCATCGCCCGATTTCTTCTTCGTCTTCATCTCGCTCGCACTCTGCGTGTGAACACCGCGCAAACGAGTCAGTCCGATGGCCTCCGACCGCGGCCGAGAGAGCTCTCTCGGGCGGGTCGTCGTCGCTCGCGGCCACGTGCATCCGGCGCACGGCGCGGTCGCCGTCCCCGCGCGCAGCGCGAACGCGCAGACATCAAACATGCAGAATGCGCGCTTCCCGGCGCCGCGCGGCACAAATTCGCGCGCGCGTCGCTCGAAGCGCGCATCGATCGCGCCCTCAAGCGCTTTTCCGAGAGATTGACGTCGAACAGTTCGGCGCCGCCCGCGTCGCGCGCGACGAACGCGTCGCCGCACGCGCGCGTCGAGAGGGACGCACCGCTCAATTGATAGACACCAGTCCGCCTCGACGTCGTCGCCGAAATCGATTCTGTCACGCGTGACACAGTGACGCTCGAGCGCATCGCGCGTCCGAGAAACGCCGGTTCGCGTTGACGCTCCCGAGACGCGACGCGCGACGGGGGGCCTCGGCACTCCGCGCCGCGCGCGCGAATCGCCGCGGCGCGGAGGCGCTTCAGACGCGCGAAGAGGAAAAAATGACGCGCGCGTTCGAACGCGCCGACTCGGCGCGCGCGCGATGCGCGAGCAACGCGTGAGCGAAGACGATGCGACGAGGATCGACGCGACGAGGCGCGTCCGAGGGCGCGCATCGCTCGTCGCGCGTCCGTCGCCGTCGACGCGACCGACGAAAACGCGTAGGTGCGTGGATTCAAAAAAGTCTTTCGCGACGATGCGCGACGCGAGCACGGGCGCGCGAGCGTCGCGCGCGGGACGCTCGACGATTGACCGAGACGAGACGACTGCGCAGACGCCGGCACGCCGCCTATACCAACACATCAGGCGAACGAGGTGTAACCTCGTCTCGTCTTCCGCGTACAGCTGTGAAGCTGCAGCCTAGCAGCTGTACAGCGGAAGCGTGCAAGTCTAGTTCGAGCGCGGCGGAAGCGCTTGCTTGGCCCTTCCCCGTCGCGGAGCTCAGATAGAAACTTGCATTAGCATAATTATGTAACGCGTCTCCGCCTCGCGCTCGCCCTCGCGCCGCACACGCCGCCGCGATGGAACTCTTCCAACTCCGCGTCCCCGCCGGCGCCGGCCGCGCCTTCACCCCGTCGCGCGGGTCCATGGTCGTCCTCACCCACGTCGCCCTGACGTGCGAGGGCCCGAAACGCGCGAGTAAAGACGAAAGAATCACCGTCCAAGTCGCGACCAGAGGTGGCGGCGGCGACGGGAAAACCGACGCCATCGCGCTCGGCAGCGTGAGCGACGCGCCCGGACGCGAACAGTTCGCCATCGGAGGCTCCGGGCTGTGCTTCGGCGACGGCGAACGAGTGGTGGTGTCGCACAACGGACGCGAGGCGGAGGTGTGCCTCACGGGGCGGGTCGAGGCGACGACGGCGTCGCTCGGCGGCGACGATTCGAGCGATGAGAGCGAAGAGAACAGCGAAAGTAACGGCGAAGAAGACGGCGAGAGCGATGATAGCGAGAGTGAGAGCGACGGTGAGGAGGACATGATGGTGAAGGCGAAGGCGATGGCGAAGGCGGCGGCGGCGGCGAGACGAGCCGAGGCGA